>Ga0157360_1000551_pt1 | contig 14176 bp, 10 predicted proteins | sample AttlaeALBM1_FD_111483 | JGI IMG/M metagenome (GOLD analysis project Ga0157360, IMG submission 111483) | Fungus gardens microbial communities from leaf cutter ant in Ribeirão Preto, State of São Paulo, Brazil - Atta laevigata ALBM1 | ecosystem: Host-associated > Fungi > Mycelium > Unclassified ... | reverse complement strand
TCACAGATGGTCACGTCACAGGTCACAGTCACAAGGTGTCACATGACTAGAGTAACATGAGGACCATGGGAGAATAAGCGCATAGCCACAGTAGTAAAGTGTATAAGTAGGTAGAGAAATGAGTGAGGACTCCATCGAGTTCTCTTTGTCAAACTCTAAACAAAGAGACAGTTGGCTTAATTCCGGTCATTGGACTTTAGATGCTGACAGAGGATTGCCATTCCACAGATGTTTTGAGATGTTCTAAGTGGCAATGACATCCTGGTGAGGCTGATCCAGATATGGCATGCAGAATGCTTGAGAATGCTTGTAGACACATTCAAGTGTAGCCTGACTCTATTCCAATTGAAGGAGTATACTATCTATATAGTCAATGAGATAATACTGTTGAAATAAATAGAATCTGCTATGAAGTTGACTAGGTAGGGCAATGACCCATCATAATTGACATAGAGAGAAATAGGATAGATGCTTCACTCCCAGCAGGCAAGTCAGCTACCACAGCTATTACCAATCATGTGGTATACCTTGCAAGAGAAGAGAAAGTAGAGCATATTTGCTTTCTCTTGGCACTCAGAGCAACTAAGACTTATTTTCTGCCAAAAACCTTTAAAGATATCATTAAACTACAAGTTGACTCTAAGAAAAGGTAGCTTGAACCTTGCCTTGAGGAGCTGAAATTGCTCAAAGACAGAGATATTTATAAGATTGTAGACCTTTCCAAGGAAAGGAAAGCAGTCAAGAACTACTGGGTATTTAACATCAAGCCTGATGGTTATTATCAATCTCATCTTGTTGCCAAAGGATTTTTTCAAGTTGAAGGCATTGACTTTGATGAATTATTCTCTCTAGTTGTTTGCTATGAAACTGTGTGACTGCTTCTTGCTGTTATTGCATTTGAGAATTTAGACATCCAAAGCATTGATGTTAAAACAGCCTACTTATATGGTGATATAGATAAGGAAATCTATATGGAGCAACTAGAAGGTTTCAAACTACCTGGAAAAGAAAACAAAGTCTAGTGACTTTGCAAAGTATTGTATAGCCTTAAGCAAGCTGGCTTATCCTGGTGGTACACAATGACTAAGTCAATGTTTGCCCTAGGATTTAAGAGATGCAAATCCAATGCTGGTATATACTACTATCATGACAAAAAGACTAAAGCACTTGTTATAACAATTGTCTATGTCAATAATGTTTGCTTTATGGATACTAAAGGTTTCCTGTTCCTCAATGAGTTGAAGTAGAAATTTATGGCTAAATAGGAATGTTGTGACCTTGGTGAAACTACAGAGTTCCTAGGTATGCACATAAGCCATAATTGTAAAAATCAAAAGATATTTATTGATCAATGTGAGTATTTGGAGAAGGTACTAGTATGCTTTAATGTTGTGACTAATCCTACTCATACTCTACTACTATCTGAGTTTAGCTTTAAACCAAATAAAAAGCAGTGTGATCTCAAATTTTGCCAAAAGTACCAATAACTAGTTGGTTCTCTAATGTACTTGATAATTGGCTTGAGGCCAAATATTAGCTTTGCAGTTGTCAAGTTAGCTCAACAGATGGCAAACCCTTCTAATGATTATTATCAAGTTAGGTTACACCTTTGTAGATACTTGCTTACTACTTGTAGATATTAGCTTATCTATAATAGATTAAGCAATGAATTGCTTATAGCATACTCTGATTCTGATTGGGACCAAGACCATGAGTATTGCAAGTCAACTACTACCTATTTTACTATGCTAGCTTAAGGAACTACTTCTTGTTAAGTTGCAAATAGAAATCAGTAGTTCTTTCCTCTACTAAGGCTAAGTATATAGCGCTTTCTAATTGTAGTTGTCAACTCGTCTAGACATCAAATCTCTTAAGTGAGATTAGTTTTAATATTTCTATCCCTCAATCTCTATGGTGATAACCTTGGATCACTCTTCTAGAGTACCAACCCAGTGCAAGAAAAAAGATCCAAACATATTGACATCTGGTATCACTATATCAGGGATGCAATAGAAAATGACAAAATCAAACCATACTACATTGATAGAGCTAGAAACCCTGCTAATATCTTAACTAAGAATCTTGGCCAAGTACTGTTCCATCAATTCCATCCACTCCTTGGTTTGGAGATTCTCTAGACTCTTCTTTTAATTTATATTGTCACTTAATGACTACTACTTTAAGTAAGTGGGAGTATTAAATTAAATAATTATTATATTATATATTACTGTAGGTTAATATACAAGCCATGCTTACATAAGCATGCTTGCTTCTTTGTTTTAACTACCATGTCATAGAGCCTCTCTGCTTCTCTTGAGATCTCTCTTTCCTATCAGGCTATCTATCAATATCTGTTGGATAACCTAGTAAGTGGGCCATAGTTTGTTCCCACTGTAATTGCTGCTCTTCATCCTTCTAAAACTTTAAGCAAGTCTCTTAAATATTGATCAACAGCATCAATATCATACTTGTGCTGTTAAGACTCTAGACCTTAGTTGTATATATATTTTAACTTAAAGCCTATATCTAACACTTGATATCTTCATGCTCCTTGTCAAAGGATCCAGTCAAGGTTTTCAGTAAAGTTATATCAGAGGAGAGATGTCAATGAGACTTTGAGTAGCACTCTTGAGGTTGTCCTAGAACAAGTAAGAGTACTAATCCCTCAAAGTAATAAGAATACAGGAAGGAATACAGAAAGAGAGAACTTGCTACTCTCTTCTCTTTCTAGTCTGTATTTATCCTATCTAGGTATTGTAACTATGTTACAATATGGTAACACTACTTGTAACTAAAGGTGATTAGTTAAGTGACAGTCCAGTAACAGAAGCTAAGAAGATGACAAGTCAAGTTAGAGTCTATAAATAGGTTAGTCCGATGTTATCCCACTTAGATGAAGTCCAAAGATAGAAAGAGAAATAGTCTGAGATTTCTCTAGAGAGTTCTATTTGTATCATGAGTTCATTGTCTTTTTAGAGTCTTTAGACATTCAGTGCATTACTGCATTGTGATGTCCTCATCTAGTATTGCCAACATCTCATCTACTAACTACTCATTATCAGACCATGGCTGATAATAACTGTAGTCCCACTTGATGTTCATAACATATGCTACATAGAAACTTCATCCCAAATAATAACCCTAGTTTGTTGGAGAACTAGGAATATGTAACTATTGTGTTTGAGACCAGTCACAGAGTCTTCATAGATAGAAAGAGGAATCTTGAAGCATGAGTAAGATATTCTTTCTTTATCTAACAAAAGAGCAACAATCCTAGATAATATTACACATAGTACTATCTGATCCCTTTTTTTAATCTCAGTAGCAAAAGTATTACACAAAAATGTTTTTCCACAACTACTAGTAGCATAAATAAAGAAAAGACAACCTTGATTGTTGATGACAAACTCTAGGATAGTATCAAAAGTAGCAGCTTAGTCAGGATTGAAGATTGCCCTTTATTTATTCACTAAAGTTGCCATTTTATCTACATTATACTGCTCAGCCTGCAAGAGAGAATTAGGTATTCTATAAGCCCACTGTTGCTGTGGAAGAGGTATTGGTAGAAAATCAGCAAGACTTCTTCCTATTCCCACTAATATCCTATTGAGATCCCAAAGGCCATAATCATAAACATTATCCTCTGGTATCTTCTGGTCAGCTTGGTAGTAGTTCATATGACATAGTTTGTGCTTGACATCATTACATAATCCAGTCTTGAATTGATTCCAGAGAAGATGAGGCTTAGCTACTTTATTAGTTAGCAAGATGACTACTAATAACTGACAACATACCATTCTAGGCTATATTGCAATTGCTTCTTCCAAGCATATTCTTTACTCATGATTATCCTCCAGCAATCCCCTTGCTATACATGTCTCCTTGAATATAGCAAACACTTGGTTATTCTAGGTTCTCAAATGCTCCTAACTCTTTCCACCTTCAAATATAGTCAAAAGAAGTCATAAAAATAACTGCTCTCCCTTTGATGGTAACATAAAGTACATTCTCCAATTACCTTGGCCTGTCATCTTGGGTACTATGACTTGTCTTTGGTATTCTAGGTATAGTACTGAGGGAACTACTAGTAGATAAGGCCCAAACCATCATCATGTGCAGAGTTGTAGTCAAACCTAGCAATTTGTAGTGTCTTAGCCTAAGATAGCTTAGGTATTCTGTCATGACTTGGCAAAATAGCTAAGTCATTATTTAATATTTCTTTTCTTTTTCTTTTCTTTTCTTTATTACTAGGGTGGAGCATGGGAAAGTATCATGTGACCATCATGGAAATGTCATATCACAGTCACATCACATGGAGTCACAAGTCACAGTCACAGCATATAACAAAGGGATCAGCTGATCAGTAACATAAGGACTATGAGAGACAAGGTATATAGCCATAATAGTAACTGTATATATAGTGTAGCAAATCTAACGGGAACTCTATTGAGTTCTCTTTGTCAATCGCTGAACAAAGAGTAGTTGGCTTTATTCCAGCTTGGAGTTTAGCAATCTTATATATCCTCCAAGTCCAAGTTGATAAGAAGAACTCAATAAAGTTTCCATTAGATTTAGTATACTATTTATACATGAGAAGTAACCCTAACCCTGCCATATAGTCCCATGTTTCCATATGAGTTACTTTTATCTTACACATTTATCAATAAGAAAAATAAAAGAAAATAAATATAAAAGAAATATAAATAATGACTTAGCCATTTTGCTAAGTCATAACACTACCTCTCTCTTAAGTTTTCTTATCCTGAGGATTTTCACAACTCATAATATGGGTCAACTATGTTGTCCATTTCTTCCTCATCTTCTTTTGTCTATTCTCTAATTTCTAAGCTCTTCTGCTCGATTTCTTTTTTCTCTTTGATTGTCTTTAAGGTTTGTTTTCTTTTTTCTCCTTTCCATCACTTCCAATTCCATTCTAACCTTTCCCAATATTCTTGGTTGTACTTCTTATCTGACTATCCAAATAATTTTTTTGCCATAAATCTTCCTGACAGTTCTTCTTGTCTAAATGTTCCTTTCTCTCATTCTTGCCTTGCTATATCTTCTATGTCTCACTAATATTCTCTCTCAAACTCTTTGATTACTTCTTTTGTGTTTTCCAAGTTTTTCCTTCCTTTCTAGATATCGAACTCTGCCATAAATCCCTTTTATCATACCAAGTACTTATTTTTGCCTCTAACTTTCTGCTTATTTAAAATCCTCTCTACTTTCTACTCCTCTTTTCCTTTGATTATTACTGGAGCCAGTTGCTCCTTTTTCTGCCCCTCTACTTGTCCTACATATTGTCATATTCTACTAACATTTACTACTGGATGTATTTTTATTGTACTTGGTAATTCCAGTTCTATTATGTTCAAGGATACTTATAACTAAAGCGATTAATTTCACTTAATATTTTAGCACAGAGATTGTAAAACAAATGGTGAGTGCATAACCCTATACTATCTAGTACTAGTATGTATGTGAGACCAATGTGGAGAGATGGCGCTGATAAATCCTAAGCATTCCCATATCCTCTCTTTCCACTCAAAAATGCAAATAAATTCAGGAAAAATTCAAAAAAATTAGGAAAAATTAGAAGAAAATTGAAACAGGCAGTGAGCAAAGTGAGCTGACTATGGCCTTACTGTTGTAAACAGGGAGCAGAGCAACCTGACTTACAACAGTGCAAACTACCAGTGTAGAAAGGAAGCAGAGCAACTTGATACACAATATTGCTTACTGTGTTGTAGACTATTGTTGGAAGAGAGCAAAGCAACCTGATAGACAACATTATCTGCAGCTGCACAGACTGTTGTTAGAAGAGAGCAAAGCAATCTAATAGACAACACTGCTCACTATCATACAGACTGTTGTAGGAAGAGAGCATAGTAGACTGACTTCAATGTAAACTTAATAATGCAGAATTAGTAGAGGATTCTAAATAGGCTAGAGACCCAGATGAAAACCTTGTCTAGTCTAGTATATATGCTGCATTGCATGTGGGAATAATGGCACTGACACATAGTTCAACTTTTCACATACCCTCTCTTTTCACTCAAATTCACTTAAATAAATTCTATAAAATTCAGATAATTTCTGTAAAATCCAAAGAAAAATGGTAATTGACTTTCTCTTTTCTCTTCTTCTTCAGATGAGTTTTAATGGCATATTCAATCAGAACAACCCTTCTCTTTTCATAATTTAACCCAAATGAATATGTAAGAGGGACATAATATGTACAAACAATGCCAGCTCATCATTGAGTTCACTTTCTCAAATTATAATCACTATTCCCTATCCTCCTCTACTCTCCTCTTTGCTCTCTTATATCCTTCTACTCTCTCTATACCTTGACTGGAAGCCAGGCCCTAGGTGTAAAGGGGACAGTACTCTACAACTGTGGTGTAAAGCTTGGAGTATGTGACTAAGCTCAGGTTTCCTCTCTTAAAAGGACCATTTCCTTAAGTGGTGCTACAGTAGTATACCTATAAACTCTTCTATTATAAACTTGGTGCTAGGGATCCATTGTGATCCTTATATGCACAGGATTGATAACTGCTCATTAAAAGAGGGGTCTAGAGTAGGGGTCTCCTTCTTAGGAACAATAGTATACCTTTTTATTAGAGTAGCTATAAGTGAACAGTAAGACAATTGTGAGAAATGGATCCTGTTGAAGAAGAACATTAGGCTAGGAGAGCTGAGGAGCAAGCACTATGAGATCTCCCAAACATTACTCTAGCTCCTGTTTTGAATAGAGAAAGAGAAAGAGAAAGAAGAAGAAAAAGATAACAATCAAAATTCTACCTGACTTCTGTACACATTCCACAAAATCTTGAGGATGCTATCCTTGATTTGCATAGATGTCAAATTGCTGATCAACAACAGAGGACAACTCAGGAGCATAAAGAAGTAGAAGTAGAAAGACAGAGACAGGTGGAAATCAATCAAATTATAGAGAAATAGAGGAATAAGGATATAGATGCTCTTGATTATGAAGAACAGCAGAATAGAGGTGGTAATGGTGACCTAAATGTGGATAGAAATATGCAGGAAAATATTCTGAGAGTTGTGAGTAATATATTTCACTCATTGTTAGTAAATAAATATTGATCAGGTTTAACAGTATTGGGGAGGGAAATATTCAAGAGTTAGATGTGTAAGATGATGTGATTCAGGTATGATAATCTTTGAATACCAAAAGTCTACAATGTTAACAGTTGAACTAGATTTAAGATGCCATTGTTCCAGATGATGTTCTACCACCTATTCTTCAGCCTATACCTTATTTACCAGCTGGACAGCCATTTCTAGAAAATAATATCCAGTATCTCAACTTGGACATGTTGACTATTATTTGTCCTCACTGTCATGCTCTTTACTTTGATTGTGAAAAGCTTACATCTTCATGGGTGAATCTTCCTAAGTTTGGCATATGCTATCTATAAGGATAGATTCAATTATCTTCCCTTCAACCACTTACTGGAATCCTTCACAACTACTTAACTAAAGACAATTATCCCTCAAGAGAATTTCATAACAATATACAACAGTATAATGCAGCATTTGCTATAACTTCAGTAGGAGCCAAAATCGATAACTCAGTTACTAGGCAATTAGGTCCCTATTGTTTCAAAATCTAGGGAGAACTTTATTATCTCACTAGTGCTCTTCTTCCTCATGGTGATCAAACTCCAATGTATGCACAAATCTATATCCTTGATATAGTAGAGTAGCTCAATATTAGGAGAACCAACAACAATAACCTGGATCCTGTGGTAATGGATAATCTTCAGACAATGCTTCTCAACAGTTATCCTTATATTGGTTGATACCATCATGCCTATGAGCTTATCAAGGAGAAACCAGCAGATGAACAGTAAGAGATTACAATTAGGTTGCATGTCAATCTACAGCAGGATCAAAGAACTTACAATCTATTTACTGCTAAAGAAATTACTGTTATTGTTCCCAAGGATGGAGTATATCATGTATTAGATAATAGAGATATGATATTATAGGCAAGAGGAGGACAACTTAAATACATCAGCCAGAACAGTCCTTTATATACTACTTTCTATTATGTTCTATTGTTTCCAAAGGGGAAGAATAGATAGCAGCCAAGAATTCCAATCTATAGTGCTCAACTTAGAGAACAAGGGAAAAATACAAGGCAAAGAGATGAGGAGGAATGGGCTTGCTCACAGGTAGTATCTGATATATACTACTATGCCTATTACCTTCATATCAGAGATAATCCTCAGCCATCTCTCTTCTATGGTGGGAAGCTATTCTAGTAGTTTGTTGTTGATGCATGGGCAAATTATAAGCAGAGAAAACTCAACTAAGCAAGAACATATCAACATACTCTTAGATCTGAGTTCTACCAAGGACTACAGAATGCTGCTGTGCATAATAGACATGATGGAGAAGATATTGGGCCTTTGGGATACAAACTCATTCTTCTCTCTTCTCATGTGGGGAGTCCTAGGTTTATAACCTAGCTATTCCAAGATACTATAGCTATTTGCAGATACTTTCATAAACCAGATCTCTTTTACCATGACTGCTAATCCCAAGTGGCCAGAAATCCTCTATAGTCTCTTCCCTGGCCAGATATCATGACTTGGCAAAATGGCTAAGTCATTATTTATATTTACTTTACTTTTTTTTCTTTTAGACTTACTACACAGAAAGAAATATGGGAAAGTGTCATATCACAAGTATCACATAGTCACAGTCATATGATGTCACATAAATAAGTCACATAATTAGTGTGGGAAAGTAGTGCACAGACCATGTAGTAGTTGTATAAGTAGTGTATAGAAAATAATGGAAACTCTATTGAGTTTTTCTTGTCAACTTAGACTTAGAGGATGATTAAGTTATCTTAGGCTAAGTTGCTACACTAGACAGCTACTGATCATTCTGATATTATATCATGGGTCTTTGAGCAAAAGAAGAAAGCACTTCTCAAACTCATTGATAATGGCTTCTTTGGTACTGCTGTAGCTTATATTCATATTATTGAGTTCCAGAAAAGAGATCTTCCCCACATTTACTTGCTTATTTTTCTTTATCTTCAACATCACATCTAAGACTCTTATCATATAAACTCCATAATCTCAGCTCAACTCCCTAATTCTTAACTATAGCTACTTCTTTATACAAAAGTCACCAAGTATATGCTGCATAGTCTATGTGGTGTTGACAATCCCCAAGTCAAGTATATGGTCAATGGAAAATGTAGTAAATGCTTTCCTAAGGAGTAAAGAGAGAGAACAGATTGGGCTGAGGATAGTTATCCACTCTATGCTAGGCCTGACAATGGCTTGGTCTTTGAACACAATAGGACCAAATTTACCAATCAATATGTGATCTCTTACTGTCCTCAACTTCTCCTTTTCTTTGATTGTTATATTAATGTTGAGATCTCTGCTGGATTGGAAACTGTCAAGTATCTAAGCAAGTACATCTACAAGGGTCCTGATAGGGCAACTATGGAGATTAGTAGTGAAATACAGGATGAAATCAAGGCTCATTTAGATGGTCAGTTTATTGGTCCAATAGAAGCTTACTGGAAGATCTTTGAATTTAACATGCATGGAGAGTTACTAGCAGTCTAATGTCTTCCTATTCATCTTCCCAATGAATACTATGTCAACTTCCATGCATACCAGACTGTCAATGAAGTGTTAGCCAGGCAAAATGTAGAGAAGACTCAACTCACTGCTTGGTTTGACTACAACTTTACATATGATGATAGTTTGGACTTTACCTACTAGCAGTTCTCTCAGTATTATACCTGGAATGCCAAAGACAAGTCATGGCATCCAAGACAACATGCTAGGATAATTGGAAGAATGTATTTTGTATCACCATCAAAGGGAGAGCAGTTCTTTTTATGACTTCTTTTGATTATATTTGAGGATGGAAAGAGTTGGGAGTATTTAAGGACCTGGAATGGCCAAGTGTTTGCTATATTCAAGAAAGCATGTATGGCAAGGGGATTACTAGAAGATGATCATGAGTGGAGGATTTACTTGAAGAAAGCAATTACAATGCAGCCTGGAATAGCATATCATTGTTAGTGAGCCAACTCCTAAGCTGGAATAAAGTCAATGTCATGACTTGGTAAAACGGCTAAGTTATTATTTATATTTCTTTTCTTTTCTTTTCTTTTCTTTTCTTATTTACAACTACAAGATGGAGCATGGGAAAGTATCACATGACTTTGTCACAATGTCACAATGGTGTGACAGATGGTCACAAGTCACAGTCACAGTGTGTCACATGACAAGAGTAACATGAGGACCATGGGAGAGCAAGTGCATAGCCACAGTAGTAAAGTGTATAAGTAGTAGAGAAATGAGCGAGAACTCCATCGAGTTCTCTTTGTTAAACTCTGAACAAAGAGACAGTTGGCTTAATTCCAGTCATCGGACTTTAGACACTGACATGTTCTTTACTCAGTAGATCTCATGTCTGCCATATGCACTCCTCATTTCTACCACATGGTACATAGGTATATATACAGTAGATACTCTCCTGTATTCTTTACACTTTACCAATTGTATCATTTCCTTCCTTCCTCTAATTCTTATCTCATCCTCAAGTCTTTACTTGAGTGTTATAGTCTGAGTTACTCCTTAAGGCTGTAACAATACCAACCATATAGTAGTTGTATAAGTAGTATTTAAGAATTGAATGAGAACTCTATTAAGTGCTTTTTGTCAACTCAAATAAGGAGTAGGATTAAGTATTTATTACTAAGTCTTACACTAACACAGTCAAGGATGTGTAGAAGTTCTTGGGACTAGCAAATTACTATAGGTGATTTGTCAAAGATTTTACCAAAATAGCAAAACCATTGCATAGGTTAGTTAGAAAGGATAAAAAATGAAGTTGGGGAAAAGAGCAAGAGAAGGTATTTGAGCAACTGAAGAGGTGTTCATAACATGACCAGTCTTAGTAGCACTAGATCTAGATAGAGAGATGAGAGTAGAAGCAGATATGTAACAAAAGGAGTATTATCAATGAGGTATGAAGATGACAAGTGAAGGCTAGTAGCCTTTATTTCAAAATTGTTGAATAAAGCAAAAAGAAACTATAAGATTCACAACAGAGAGATATTGGCAATCATTAGATGTTTGGACAAGTGGAAATATTTGCTAGAAGAAACACAGAATAAATTCAAGATTTGGAGTGACTATAAAAATCTAGAATATTTTATAAGTAATCAAAAATTAAACTACAAATAAGCAAAATAGACATTATACCTATCTAGGTTCAATCTTATACTCAAACATATACTGGGAAATAGTATAGAAAGAGCTAACAATCTTAGCAGATATTCAGACTGGTAAATAGGAGTAAAAAGAGATAATGAGAATAGAGTGTTGCTTAAAAAGAAGTGGTTGGAAGTAAAAGCTACATAGTTAGTAGAAGTTGTAATTGAGGGAGTAAATCTACTAGAGAAAATTAAGAAGTCAAATGCAAAGGATGACAAAGTAGTCAAAGCAATAGAAGAAATAAAGTAGGCAAGAGTAAAAATACTAAGAGATAAGAAATGGAGAGTGAAAGACAGATTGATATTGAGGGACAGAAAGATATATATTCCAAGAGATGAAAGGTTAAGAGCAGAAGTAATCTGGTGATGGAGATGAAAAAAGTAGGCACTGGGGAAATAAATCAAAGAATAGAGAGCTTATAAAGATGAATAGTAGAGAATATTTAATAGAAACCTAGAAAGTAGAAATGTTTTTAGTATCTACTTAAGAGAACTCTTACTAATCTAGATCTCAAAGATATACATTTATCTCATACTGTAATACTACCCTTCTTAGTTTAGTCTAGTAGCCTGGCTTGCCATTGATATAGTAGTACTACTATTATCAAAGGACTGTGATAGTTCTTAGTGATCACCCTAGGTAGATGTTCAAAAAGAACTTGATAGAGTTCTTCATTGGATTGAACTACTACTTATACTATTTTACAGTGGCTATACTTTTACTAGTCTATGATCACATGTCCTTCCAGAATGTTCCATGATCACCTAACCTTATCACATGATCTGATTACTTAAGTTCCTATACTATCTATATCTTGATCCCATTGTACAATTTGAGGTTTGTGATTAAGTGTTCAAATGCATGGGAAACTATTACCTTTTTGGGGCTCTTATAACAACTACCTAGAACTTATCACAAACTTCATTCGGCCATATTTCCATCAATTCTTCAACAATTCTCACAGTCTTAAAAGCTATGGAAAGCCCTTGAAAAGACCTTTTAATCAATGCTAGTCACATCTCAAGGCAATCAATATTGGCCAAGATATCAAGCAGATCAACTAGTGACCATTATGTTACTGTTTATTAATTTGCTAATATCTTGGAAACAGCCATGATCAAAGCTTTGGTTCTAAGCACAGCAGAAGCCTTTTTTATAATTCTCAGAATGAGCCTAGAATGACCTCAAGGCAATTAATATTAGTAGAGATATGAAGGCCTCAATGTTTGCACATAAACTTTATTAATTATCCATAGATAGTCATCTGTCCTTTTCTTAGAACAAAGGACAGCCTCCATAAGGTTAAGTTATCACTATATTAAGCACAAAGGCACTACCATATATAGAACAATAGGTAGTAGTATGTGATGATCTGTTCTAGTACACAGACCATTACAATTATGACTCATAGTCTGAGGATTAGACCTTAGACTTAACAACATCTTTGCTACTTGTCTAACTTCACTTTTTTGAGCCTTTTGAATATTCAATTCACCAATCACAAATCAGTAAGTGGCCTTTTGTGATAGAACTCTTATACTCTTGTACAAGCTCTACTTCAACTGACTATATAGCTGGAAACCTACTCCAAAAGTATATAGTGAGCTGTTGAACTCCTAGCTAAGTGAATAACCAAGTCCTTTATGAGGTCAAGTATCCCTTTGAGAAAAGTTTTATAGAGTTTTTACATAAAGAGAAGACAAAAGAAAACCTCAATCACTCAAATAGCTATTAGGCTCTAGAGAAATAGAAAGAGATGATAGGAGAATAATTTTCCTATGTTCCTTTGTGCCCTAGATTTTATTAGGATTACAAATCAATAATATAACAAAAGAAAAGAAACAAAGAAAACTTCCAAATTCCCAAAGATAGTAAGAGAGAAATAATAAGGTGGCACTATTAACGTCAAGTCATAAAGACTCAAAATTTACCCTAAATAGATGTTTAGAAAGAACTCAATAGAGTTTCCTATTGCATTGTACCTATTGTAAATTAAAACAGGTTCATTTTTCTTCAGATGTCTCCAAGCTCTTATGCTTTTTCTTTTGTTTGATTGATTATCTAATTGATGCTTAGTAAGCATGTAGTTGTACCACATAGTAGAACTTTAAAACCTTAGTTCAGTGTTTATAGGAACTGAGACTTTTGTCTAACAGTTTCTATCAATTTCTGTCTGCTATAATAGTATCTACTACTTATACTACTTTTACATGGTCTGTGCACCAAAGTTCCATAACTACATGTCCTTTCTGTAATATTCTACAATTACTTGATCTTATCACATAATATAGTTTACCTAAGTTTCCTATGCTATTTATAGTTTGATCCTATTATAGGTTTTGAGGTTACAAATGAAATGTTCAAAAGCATAGGAAGTTATTTTCTTCTTGGGGCTCTCATAATAGGTATCTCTCCCAATTACTCAGCTACAACTTCTCACTTCTCTAATCCTATTGTCACAAACTTTATTCAGTCATATCTCCACCAATTCTTCAACGATTCCCACGGTCTCAAAGCCAGCTTAAAGCCCTTAAGAAGACCTTTTGATTGATACCAGTCATATCTCGAGGCGATCAATAATGGCCGAGATATTAAGCAGATCAACTAGTAACCACCATGTTACTGTTTATTAAATTGCTAATATCTCGGAAACTGCCATGATCAATGCTTCAGTTCTAGGCTCAGCAGAAGCCTTCTTCATAATGCTCAGAATGAGCCTAGAACAACCTCAAGGCAATTAATATTAGTGGAGATATGAAGGCCTTAATGTTTGCACATGGACTTTATTAATTACCCATAGATAGTCATCTGTCCTTTTCTTAGAACAAAGGACAGCCTCCATATGGTTAGGTTATCATTATTTTAGCACAAAGACACTACCATATGTA
>Ga0157360_1000550_pt1 | contig 14197 bp, 11 predicted proteins | sample AttlaeALBM1_FD_111483 | JGI IMG/M metagenome (GOLD analysis project Ga0157360, IMG submission 111483) | Fungus gardens microbial communities from leaf cutter ant in Ribeirão Preto, State of São Paulo, Brazil - Atta laevigata ALBM1 | ecosystem: Host-associated > Fungi > Mycelium > Unclassified ... | reverse complement strand
GTGGTGACAGCTGTGAGGTCCTAGCAACTCAGTAACACTGTGGACAACTGTAAGTGACAGAGTGCCAACTTCAAGTCCACAGGGAATTACACATCAAGTCAGGTGACCTACTACATAATCAATTACCAAGATATTACTGAGAGACTGTCTAGAGCACATCTGACAGAGCATAGTACTGAAGCAAACAGACCCTTGACCAACAACAGGAATATGATTATACCCTTTTACAGTTACAAATTTGTTGATGGAATTCACATACATTGAGAAGTGCTACTTGTTAGTGAACATATGAGCTATGGCACTATAGTCAAGGAGTATTCTAGTAGTAGGAAATGAGTCATAAGTTGTTATCAACATTTTGTCCACTTCATGTTGTCATGCCAAACAACTATTTAGGCAATATAAGTGACATTTTTTATCATAATAACAATAATAACCAGCTCAAGAGATGAGTTTGGTCTCTCCTAGAGATAACTATTAGAAGCTCTATCATAAACTCATGTATACTACTCGAGTAGCAGAGTAGTGGCTATGATTACCACTATAGACCTTATAGGAATTTTCTAGATAGTTTCATAACAGATTTATAATGGAACTCTCCTCTAGAGTACTCTTGAGAGCAGAAAAGACCTTAAGGAATTATTTCCTATAAGAATGATGTCATGTCTTGACAGCAGTCACTTATTTATAATACCTAGGTTACTATTAGACTAGGGCCATTATCTCTAATGGCTAATTATAGTAAGAACTAGAAAGATAAGTCCTTTTAAGGGCTGTATTGCAAATATAATAAAAGGAGACTAAGGCTCAAAGATATAATAAGGTATAGAGGAGTAGTAGAAGAACTAGAGAGGTCAGGCAGAGAGGTCAGATAGAGAAGTAGAGGAGAGGTTTGATAAAGATGGTATGTTTAAGAACAAACTGACTTGAGATCAAGATCTCTCTTTATTGCCCATCAAGAGGCTTGAGAGCTATCTATTGTTCAGAGAAAAACCCCAGGAGTAGGATTAGAGGAGTGGAGAGCAGTAGCCAAGTAATCAGAAGAGGTGCCATTTCATCATTTTACTTTTGCTATCTTTGGGAATTTGGAAGTTTTCTTTGTTTTGTTGTATCTTTGATTTGTAATCCTAATAAAATACTCTAGGGCACAGAAGGGACATCATAACATCATTTTCCTATTATTTCCCTTTGTTGCTCTAGAGCTTAATAGCTATCTGGGTGATTAAGGTTTTCTTTTGTCTTTTGTTTATGTAAAACTCTATAAAACTTCCCTTAAAGGGATACTCAATCTCAAGAAGAACTTAGACATTTGCTCAACTAGGAGTTTAATAGCTTGCTACATATTTCAGAGTAGGTTTCCAGTTGTATGATCAGCTAAAGTAGAGCTTACATGAGAGTATAGAAGTTCTAGATAGTATTGCTGTATCAACGGTGAGCTAGGCTACTAGACTAGACTGAGAAGGGTAATATTACAATATGAGATAAATATATATCTTTGAGATCCAAATAGATAAGGGTTCTCTTGAGTAGATACTCAAAACAATTCTACTTTCTAGGTTTTTATTAAATATTCTTTGGACATTCAACTTTGTAAGCTCTCTATTCTATTTGATTATCTTCCCAGTGCTTACTTGTTAGTGTACAATTATAAGACATTTTGGAAATTTTGCTTATTTGACTTATTTTCACTTTTGTCAGAGATTTTTCTTTTGATCTCCATCAACATTCTCCTAGAAATTGTAACTGATCAACAACTAAATTTGTAGAACTGCCAGATTAGTAAGTTTTCCTCTTGTTGCCTTTACTATTTGACTTATTGGTAGGATATTCAAATGCCCAATAGCTTTCTTAATTGCAAACATAGTATTTAGTGCTATTAGAATAATCTTCTTGATCTATCACTAGGTCTATCTCCTTTTCTTTCTCTTTTTCCAGAATAACTCAAAGACAGTACTAACTTGGCCAACAGAAGCATTTGATCAGATTTGGATTTTTTTTAATTTTTATTTGCTTAACAATTGTGTTCAGTATGATCATGAATAGATATAAATTCAGTACTAAGGAGATCAAGGATAAGCACTTTCCCTTTATCAAGTAGGTTTTGTTTGACAATATTTGAGTGGAGTAAGGAATAGAGGATAGCATGAACAACAAGAATATTATCCAGTTTATGTCCAGCTTCAGTAATACAATGCTCTAAGTTCAAAAAGAAACCAATATGGTCTAACATAGAGATATGTTTGTTCTACTTTTTGAGATATAGCTTCTAAAGATAATAGTAAATGTTTGTGTCTTGTCTTTGTATAACATAGAGCTAATGTAGTTTATTTCATATTTTTTTCAAAGTAGTAGCTATTTGAATATGTTTCTATTATCCAAATTCAATTGCTCTGTGTATCAAGCCCATAGCAACAAAATCAGATTCTAACTACTATATATGTTCATTTTGTGAGCAGACCTATGCTTGGTACTCAATAGAAATAATAGAAACAGGTAACTTAGTGGTAGTATTGACAAAAGAACTAAAAGGAGGTTTTAGATGGGAAGGTCACTAATTATCAATAATAAACTGGAGGAGTCTCACTTGTAGAGTCAACATCATGTTGTCTAACTAAGCATAATAATTGTTCCCATTCAACTTGGGAAAGTTCAGCATCAAGGATATATTGCTTCTGGATACCATAACCTATAAGAGAATATATATTGTGCAGTGTGTCACTTAAGATGCTATATAGCTAGAACTAAGATCTAGAGACAAAGACTAAGTACATTGAGATAATGAAAAAATAGAATATGTACCTAAGATCCAGAGATGAAAACTAAATCTTAGAAATACAAAGTAACTACCTAAATGCTAGATTATAAGTATATACATATTTACTATAGAATATAAAAACTCCAACATAATAGAGTACTCATAGCTAAGGGAGACTGAAAATAAATAAGTAGATAATCAAGAAAATCTTTGGAAACATAGCAGTTATTGCAATGCTTCTAATTACAGTCCCTCAAAATAGATTCTATTAATTAGAGCATTGATATTAGTGTAAACCATAGACTTAGGAACTTAAATTATCTTATTATTATCTATAGTTGATCCAGCACCAATCTCTAGCAACCACTGAGCTTGTGTATCAACTGAAAGTCATACTCTTGTAGTTCTATCATCCACCAAGCTTGGCACTGATTAAGTTTCTGTGGCTTTTTGAAGTATCCTAGATTTATGTGATCAATCTATATTTCAAACTAATCACTTTCTATAAGGTACTATCACCATTGTTTGAGTCCTTTTATAATTACTAATAATATAGCGACTTAGCCTAAGACAACTTAATCACTCTCCAAGTCTGAGCTGACAAGGAGAACTTAATAGAGTTCCCATTTGATTTTTTATACTGTATATAACTACTATTGTGGCTATGCACTTCACCTCTCACAGTTCTCATGTTACTTATCATATAACCATTCTGTGATTGATGTCACACCTTTGTGACTGTGACATGACTCCTTTCCCATACTTCACCTTTATAGTAGTGATTCCACTAAATAAAAGAAAAAGAAAATTGAAAAAGAAAATAGAAAATAACTTAGCTATTTTGCTAAGTCATGACAAATAACTCTATCGTAAATCTTATAGTTCCTCTTAGTCTCATTCATTGCTTTCAACAAATAAGCAATAGGTCTCCAAGAGTTGTCTTTCTATTGTTGAGACAGTATTCTTCCTATGGTGTACCCTGGGGTGTTAGTTTCTAATTGTAGTCTCTGTTAAAGGTTGGAGATTGCTAGAGTAGAGGAATTTATTGTTTTATCTTTAAGTTTATTGAAGGTACTCTTCTTCCCATTTTTACTCTTTCTTCTCTATTAGTTCCATTAGGGGTTTAGTAATTTTAACAAACCCAGGAATAAATATATGGTAAAAGTTACAAAATCCTAGAAACTGTCACACTTCTCTCTTGTCTCAGGGTTCTGGCTACTCAGCTACTCCTTTGGTCTTCATGAGATTGGTTTCTATGCTATCTTGCAATATGATGACTCTAAGGTAATCAATCTTGGTTTGATGAAACTTGCACTTTTTAGGGTAGAGTGTTGGTTTATTGTTAGCTAGTATTTATAAGACCTTCTTTACTATATCTCTATGTTTGTCTATTGTTTTTGTAAAAATCAAGATATTGTCCATATAGATTACAATTTTTCCTCCTATGATTAACTCATGGAATGAGATGTCCATCATGAGTTGAAAGGTCATGGGCAAGTTACATATGCCAAAGTACATTACCAGGGGTTTAAATAGGCCTCAGTTTGTTTTGAAGGCTACTTTCTACTTGTTTCCCTCTCTTATTCTCACATTATTATATTCCCATTAAATGTCAAGTTTGGTAAAGTACTAGGCTTCTTATACTTTATCAATCAGCTCTTGAATTCATGGTAGTGGATATTTATTTTTTATTGTTGCTTTATGAAGTTATTGATAATCCTGTACTAGTTAAAGGGATCCATTTTTTTACAGAGAAAAAAAGAGTAACATAAGGTGATTTAGAAGATCTGATTCTTTCTGATTTCAGATGCTTTTTGAGAAATTCATCAAGCTTTTCTTGTTTCTTAGCATTCAGTAGATATACTTTGTAGTCTTTTAACATTGCATTAGGTATTAGTTCAATGGTATGGTCCCACTTAGATCAGTTTAGTAATTAATTGAATACTGCCTTGTTGAAGACTCAATCCTTGAAGTTTTCATATTCTTTGGGTATGTTCTCCTCAATTTCTTTCTTATTTCTTCTTTTAATATTTAGTTCTTCTCTCCTCCATGCTTCTTCTTCTAAGTTAATAAACAATATTTTTTCTTCTTCCTCAATCATCTCTTTCTCTATTTCTTCTTCTGCATCTTCCTTTAGTTCTTTCAGTATATAAATCCTTCTACACCATTGTTGTAAACTGATCAAAGAACTTCTCTAATTGATGGATGGATTATGCTTTTGTAACCAGTTGTACTCTAAGAACAGGTCATAGTTGCCAAGATTTGTCACCAATAGTTATTTTCATTTTGATAACTTTTGTAACACTCCCATCTTTATTTGCAGATCCATTGACATTATAGTAAGTGATTAGAAATAGTAGTTTGATGATGTTGAGGTCATTTTCTTTTACAAATTTTTGGCTTATACATGAGCTTGAACTTCCTGGGTTAACCAATGCCTATTTACAAAACACTCTGTGAGTATCCATTGTTGATAATTTAACTCAAATATTTAGTTGCTTATCTCCCATTTTTCTAAGTGCTAATGGTTCTTCTAAAGTCTTTAGGGCTATTAAGACATCATTGTCTATTATTCTGTTCAGCTCTCCTAGTTTCTTTCTCATACATTCCCCTGCTCTTGAGCTATAGGCCTACACTTTGAGTATACCAATTGCTTTCTCTTCACTACTCCATCAAATTTTCCTTGCTACCCATTCTATTGAGTAACCTTTATTTAACTCATATTTTCTTGTACCAAAATAATCCAAAAAGTCTTTTATTGATTCATCTGGTAATCAAATTTTTGAATCTATAAGGGCAGATGAGTTAGTGCTTATTTCCTGCCCAGGGAAAAATCCTCCCTTGCCTTTTCTATAATCCTTACTTCTTCTCTTCTCTTCTTTCTTAGTTTGGAGTATCTTACAGTGAGATGACCTGTTTCTCCACAGTTGTAACACCTCATCACTTTGTATTTGTCTACTTCCATTGCATTAGGGTCTCACCTTAGAATATCCAAAACTAGTTTCTTTCTCACATCTCCTGAATTCTCTAAGCTTTTTCTTCCTCTAAATTCCTCAATTGCTTCTTTTCTTGACCTCTCAAAGTTCAATGCCTTTTCATACTAATCCTCTAGCAAATCTGAATTTCTTAATTGGCCAATCTTAACCAATTTTTGTGCTAATGCCAGATAAATTCCTTTCTTGAACAGACCTACTAGTGCTACTTTGTTATATCTAGAGAGCTTCTTCCAGATGACAAATTCTGACCAGAAATCTTCAAGTAGTTAGTTTCTTTGCTTTAATTTGGTCAGTTTTTTGATTGTATGGGTCTAGGTTTCTATAATAATCGATCTCATTACCTCCAGGTGTTCTACATATAGACTGCTTCTTTATTTCATATTACTTTATATATCTAATGGCTTAGTCAGTGCCTCACTAGTGGGGTATGTTCTTTACTTAGCAGACCTTATGTCTGCTACATGTATTCCTTACTACTACCTTATGGTACATATGTATATATATAATAGATACTCTCCTATATTCTCTATGCTTTACCAATTGTATCATTTTCTTTCTTCCTCAACTCTCATATTATCCTCAAGTCTTTACTTGAGTATTGCAACCTGAGTTACTCCTCAAGGTCATAACATTTGGTAAAATGTCACTAACTCACCTTGTAACTGGGAGGATGGCAAACTAGCAGACTAGCTGTTGGTATATCACAAAGATTGCTGTCAAACATATAATCAGAGCATAGGAGGTAGAAGACCTCAAAGAACAACTCAGTTCAGTTCATAATAGTGAAGAATAATCAGAGTACTAAGAAGAGTCTGAAGAATAGGACATATAAGACACAAAATCAGAGGCCAAAAAAATAGGCAACAAAGAAGAACTCAATGAGTTAAACAATGCACTATCAGTAGAACAACCAAAAAGAAATATGTCTGGAACATATACAGGTATACTAGTACTAATGGCTAGGACAGTACCAGCATTAGCACCAATAGAGGTTATAAACTACAAATTAATGGTACTAGAACCAAGATGGCTCAATGGAGACAAAAAGTCATTTGAAGACTGGTAAAGAGCTATAAAGCTCTATCTTAGAGCAAACAAAGTCACAGACACCAATGAAAAGATCATTGCAATACTAGGAAGGTTCCATAGAGAAACAGCAAAAACATTTACACAACAGAAGCTTGACAAGATAGAATAAGACGATAATATACCAAGTTGGGATACTTTCAAAGCAGAATTATAACTGGTATATAGTGACAAGACGAAAAGAAGCCAATATAGAATAGCACATCAAAACATTTACACAAGGTAGAAAACATATTGCAGACTTCCTTATTGAATTCATGGCTTTAGCAAGCAAAGCACAAACAGACAATCAGCATGCAATATTTTTGCTAAAGAAGAATGTAAATAGAAAAATCATTAGAGCCATAATAGTATATCCACTAACTCAAGTCCCAAAGAGTCTAGAACAATAGAAGATAGCAATCACAGTAGTTGGACAAAGATATGAGTGGACTAATATCTGCTACAACTATAGAACAGGTTCAGGAATAACCTATGAAGAAATAGGCAAACCAATGGAAATAGGACAATAATAGAATAATGGACAAGAACACAAAGCCAAGTGTTACAACTGTAACAGATTTAGATATATGGCAAAAGATTGCTAACAACTGAAAAAGGAGAAGAAACTACAAGGATATTTCAAGTATGGCAAAGAAGGATATATCGCCATAGAATACAGAGCACTTCAACAGATGAAGACCAGAAGTTCACAGAAGGAAGACTTAGATGATAAAGAACAGAAGGGTTTTGTCAAAGGTTTAGAGTAGATATGATACAATAAACTACTGTAAATAGTTCCTCCAAGAATTGATATGTTATTCCACAACGGAGAGAACAATTGAGAGAACTTATAGTGTACCCAACAATCAAGACAAAAGATAGAAGAAAACTCAAGATCAAGACATTAATTTACTCTGGATATACAAACACCACTATTGCCAGGAAAACAGTTGAAGAAAAAGGGATACCTACCAAATCACTCCTGAAACCATTTGACATATACAATTCAGATAGGTCAAGAAATGGAGAAAAAAGAATCAAAGAATTTGTATCCTTGGAAATCAACTCAAATGAACACATCAAACAAATTGATGCAGTAGTATCAGAAATTAAGAAAATGGATCTATTCCTAGAACACAGCTGGTTAGTGGAACACAACCCAGAAGTAGACTGGAGAGAAGGAGTCATATAGTTCACAAGATACCCAGAATACTGCAAAAAGGAACATGAATCTATATGGTTCACCCTATGGTCAAGGAGACTACTACCAAAGAAAGAAGAAGAATCAAAGAGAAGAGACAAAGAACCTGATCCAACAAATCCTAAAGATCTTCTAAAATACATCCAACTGTTCACGCACTTATTCAACAAGAAAAAATTCAAAAAACTACCTGATAGACAAGAATAGGACCACAAAATCAATTTAATAGAAGAAGTACTAAAGGAACTCAATGCAAAGGCCTATCTAATGACACTCAAAGAAGAAGAAATGCTTAGTCAATAGCTAGATGAACAACTAAAAGCAGAACTTATTGTAGAGTCAAATTTAAGATATGCAGTACCATATTTCTTTATCCCAAAGAAAAATGAAACACTACGATTGGTACAAGACTATAGACAGCTAAATTAACATACAATCAAGAACAAAACACCACTACCCCTGATCAACAAAGTAATTAACAAACTTAAAGACACAAAATACTTTAACAAATTGGACCTAATATGGGGATACAACAATATACAGATAAAAGAAGGCAATAAATGGAAAGCAGCCTTTTTAATGAACAAAGGACTATTCAAACCAAAAGTAATATACTTCAGACTATGCAACTCACTAGGAACATTTCAATAGATAATGACAAGTATATTCTGAGAACTATTACATAAAGAAATTCTAGCAAATTACATGAATAATTTCATAATCCTAGCAGAAACAGAGAAAGAACTAGAAAAACACATCATCAGGTTTCTCAAAATAGCAGAGAAACATAATCTGTGTTTCAAATGGTCAAAATGCAACTTCAATGCCACAGAAATACCCATACTGGGAGTATAGGTTGGAAATAGAGAAGTATAGATGAAAAACACTAACAAAAATAAAAGATGTCGAAAGCTTCCTAGACTTTGCAAACTTCTATCAACAGTTCATCAAAGATTTCAGCCACATTACAGTACCATTAAATCTACTAAAAGAGAAAGGAGAATAGAAATGAACAAAAGAAAAACAAAATACATTTGAAGAGTTGAAATAAAAGATAATGACATAACTAGTACTAGCCTTACCTAGAAAAGAAGGAAAATTCAGGATAGAAGTAGATATATTAGGACATGTAATCAAAGGAGTTCTCTTATAAGAACAAGAAGACAAATGGAAACCAGTCATCTTCTTATCAAGAACAATGTCACCTGTGAAAAGGAACTACAAGATATACAACAAGGAACTACTGGTAATAGTCAAAGCACTAGACAAATGGTGACAATACCTATTTGATGCAGTCGAGAAATTTGAAGTATAGACAGACCACAAAAACCTAAAATACTTCAAAAAACTACACAAACTCAATGGTTGACAAGCAAGATGGTATTTCAAACTATAAGACTATGACTTTACTCTACAACATATCCCAGGAAAGACAAATACAAAAGCAGACATATTGTCTAGAAGAGAGAAAGTAGATACAAAAGACCTATCATACTACTTAGACAAGAATATCTATAAGTAAGAGAAGAAGGAATAGAAGAACAAATCAGGAAAATCCAAATAAGAGAACAAGAAGTAGCAAAACAGTTGGAAAAAAAGGAAGAACAAACATAGGAAGAAAGCAGAATTGTTTATATAGACGGCAAGATCTATGTACCAAGAAACAGATAACTTCAAGATGAAATACTTAATGACAACCATAATCCACTAGATGTTGGACACCCAAGACAACACAGAATGATGGAATTAATCAAGAGAAACTATTGGTGGTCAGAAATATGTAATGATATATGAAAATATGTCCAAGGATACCAGGAATGTCAACAGAACAAGGTGCAACACATGAAAAAAGCAGTACCTTTACATCCATTACCCACACCAAAAACATCATGGAAGGAAATCAGTATTGACATTATAGGACCCCTGCCAAGATCAGAAGACAAAGATGCTATTTTGGTAGTTGTGGACCAATTCTCCAAAATGATCAGACTCATGGTTACAACTATTTCAATCTCCTCAAGTGAAGTAGCCAGGATATATCAGAATGACATATGGAAATTACATGGCATACCAAAGAAGATTATCAGTGACAGAGGACCCCAATTTGCATCAACATTCATGGAAGAACTGTGCAAAGCATTAGGAATCAGAAGAGCAATATCAACAGCCTATTATTCTCAAACTGATGGTCAAACAAAAAGAATCAATCAAGAAGTCAAAGTATTCCTAAGACACTACATCAACTACAGACAAGATGATTGAACAAAATGGCTAGCAACAGCAGAATTCCAATATAATGACAAAAAACATGCAGTAATAGAATACACCTCATTCTATATGAACTACAAAAGACACCCCTAGAAAGGAAATATAACAGTAGAAACAGAGATACCAAGTTTGGAAAAACTACTGAAGAAGATAGAAACAACAAGAGAAAAAGCAAGGACAGCTATGGAAAGGACAAAAAACACGATGAAAAGATAATATGACAAAAGAAGACAACAAGCACAAGATCTCAAAGTAAAAGAACAAGTGTGGCTAGAGGCGAAGAACATTCAAATAAACCAACTCTCAAAGAAGCTAGACCAGAAAAGATATGGACCTTTTACAATCAAAGAGAAAATTGGACAAGGAGCATACAGACTAGAGCTTCCAGAAAGATGGGCCATATATGATATTTTCAATGAAGACTTGTTAATACGTTGCAAAAAGGCAGAATTTGCAAGTCAACACAAGGATCCAGCATCATCACCTGATATTATCAATAAGAAAAAAGAATATGAAGTAGAAGAAATCAAGGAACATCGCAAAAAAGGAAGAAGCACTCAGTTCCTAGTGTACTGGAAAGGATATAGAAATAAACATGACCAATAGATGGCAGAAGCAAATCTAGAACATATAAAAGAGGCAATTTAAGACGATTGGACATAGCTTTCGAGATGAAACCTATAAAAGAGAGGACTAAAGGTCATTTTTTGACATCTCAAATGCACATACCAGCACTCAAGAAATACTTCTAAACATGTCCTTCTTCACTAATGCTGTTACTAATGCCTCTACCACTGCTATTTCCCTTACCTGGAACCAGGAAACCTATAACAAGATCATATGTTATAGCAACAAGACTAAAGATTGGGCAAGCAAAATGGATCATATTATCCAAGCCATTGAAGCTATGGCAGAACTCGAAGAAAAAGCAGAAGAATTAGTCAGAATGGCTGATATTATCAACAACACTATGGCAGATGCAAAAACAGGAACATTACTTGTAGGAAAAGGATATCACATAGACATTGCCATACAATTCTATGAAGTAGCAGAAACACTCAGGCTCATTCTACATGATGCCTTATCCCAACAATTCCACAGTATCTAATGTAACCTAGTGAATGAATTAATGACATGCCAAGGCCACAGACATCTAGTAATCAATAATTATATTCGAGGACTACAAGAGTCATTTGCACACACCAATCAATTCACCTCTCTTCAATAAGTCAAACTAATAGTTCTCCCAAAAGAAAATAAAAAAGAAGAAGAAGAAGTCATTTTAATATGACCCTCTTTACCACCACCTAATGACAAATCCACAACAATGTCATCAAATAATGAATCTATGATATCAGCAACAGAGAACCCCAACAATCAAATAATCAAAGAAATTGATAATCTTATCACGTTCCTAAAAGTACCAAATAATGTCATTCATTTTCTACCACCTGCTGGATATTGTACCATCAGCAAAAATAGAGAAAACAGTTTAAGATATTGGAATTAGATTGTCAAAGAATTAATCAAATCTAAACAAAATTTAGAAACAGTATGAAGAGAATTCAAGATACCATTATATGCTAGAGGACCACCATATGAACCATGGTTCATTGCAGAAGCACTAGATGAAGATTACATTGTTGGACCACAAAAGAAGTCAGTGGCTATTTATGCCATGGGAAACGAAAAATTGTAGTATGTTCATAAGGATATGAACCCTAGTACAGAGGTATTATAATAATTGACCTCATTGACTCCAGGTGTTCTACACATGGACTGCTTCTTTGTTTCATATCACTTTATATATCTAATGGCTCAGTCAGCGTCTCACTGGTGGAGCATGTTCTTTACTCAGCAGACCTCATGTTTACCACATGTATTCCTTATTTCTATCTCATGATACATAGGTATATATACAGTAGATACTCTTCTGTATTCCTTATACTTTACCAATTATATCATTTCCTTTCTTCCTTAACTCCTATATCATTCTCAAGTCTTCACTTGAGTATTGCAACCTGAGTTATTTCTTAAGGCCGTAACATAGTACTAGTAAAGAAATTGAGTTTTAGTATAAGATCTTAGCTATTATTATACCTCCCCTATCATTGTTGTTGACACCTATTATGTACTGAAGCCTACTATCTGGAACTCTTCAATTAGTTGGTACTATACAGTTTTTAAGGGCCCTTAAGTACTGATATTTCTCAAACAAGACCTTAGTCTTGTTCTTGACTTAGTCAAACTCTTCCTGTTTATCCCTCTAGTCTCACTATTTCCCTTCTAGTCAATAAATATTTCTTTCCCCTGGATTTTGCAAGATCAGAGGCTTAATAGCTATGATAACTTAGATCTACTCTTTATCCAAGTTAACAAGGAAAACTTAATGGAGTTCTTGTTAGATTAGTGAAGCTATTTAGTTAGTTATACACAATACTAACCCTAATCCTAGCTAGTATCCCACATGTCCCAATATAAACTAAACTAAACTAACTAACTAAACTAAAAGAAATGAAAAAGAATAATAGAAATGAAAAGAAAAAGAAAAAGAAAAAGAAAAAGAAATATTGACTTAGCCATTTTGCCAGGTCATGATATCACAACTAAGTAGCACAACACCTAGACAGTATTGAGTAGAATTCAAAACTGCACTATATTCATCTTCTATAGACTACTGACTCCTCATGTATCTGCCAAAGCTTTCTCTCATATATCTGCATGAGGTTTTCATCTAGGCCTTGAGCCCAACTTGAACCTTCTGCATTATTAACTTTGTGCTGAAGTTAGTCTGCTGTGCTCTCTTCCTACTACAACAGTCTGCATCATGGTTTGCAGTGTTGTCTGATAGGTTGCTTTGCTCCCTTTCTACAACAAACTGCAATTGAGCACTGTAATATATTTGTGATTCAAAAAAAACTACTCCAAATGGCAACTCAGAATAAAGAAGCTTGTATATTAGATAATGTTCCATAAAGAAAGACCCTCCCCAAAGGGGAGATCATAGTGATTGAAGGAAAGGAAGGTGGTGTGTTGTACTTTACTGCAGCTGCAATTGGGCGCTATGTTACAAATTCAAGATGAAAGTTACCATCACGTGATTGAGACTAGTTTGCATGTTGAGTTTCAATTCTCATCAGAGATCCATGTCTATCTGGTCTACCGACCACCACAACCGTCGTCTATGTCTCGATACACAAAGAACAAAACGAAATCATCCTCAAGAGGTGACCGGCTCAGAAGAATTTGATGCCCTAAAGCCACGTGTAGCGAAGCGGCGTCGCTGTACTATACTGGAACAGGGATTTGCAGACCTCTCGTTGTATAATGAACCACAATTTATTGATATACTACCTGACCAAAGACTGACTGTCAGTGATCTGGCAGTAGACTCTGATATTACGATGGGCGATGATGACAAGGGTGATGAAGGGTATACAGCACCAGTCATGCTACCCAGCCATATCGAGGAGCCTGAGCAGGAAATCCCGGAGATACATATGAAAACGTCGTCGTGGTATGAATTGTCGCCTGATCGTAAGTGATAATTAATGTGTGGTCACATAATTTGCTGAACGCCTTAGGCATCCTGATCACCGACCTTGATTCGTTCGAGGCAGAAGACGAGCTTACTGATGAGATTAGCAACGTAGAAATCAATAAGCCATTCCTTGAACACATGAAAAGACCTCTGTCACCTCTCATGCCACCTGAAAGGGCAAACCAAGCACTTGTCCTCTATCGGCCCATACCAAATCCACTAGAAGGGGCCGAACAAAAGGATGCTACAAACATAGAAAGCATAGAAAGGATGGAGGTTGAGACCAGAGATAATCAACATGAAGCAAAACAGCAGTTTTACATGTCCGTAAATCTATGAAAACGCATTGTGTATATGAAACGGTAGAT
>Ga0157360_1000549_pt1 | contig 14207 bp, 11 predicted proteins | sample AttlaeALBM1_FD_111483 | JGI IMG/M metagenome (GOLD analysis project Ga0157360, IMG submission 111483) | Fungus gardens microbial communities from leaf cutter ant in Ribeirão Preto, State of São Paulo, Brazil - Atta laevigata ALBM1 | ecosystem: Host-associated > Fungi > Mycelium > Unclassified ... | reverse complement strand
TGGGCTTCCGACAATAACGACCGAATAAAAACAACTGATACTTAGTGTGACCCCGTTTGTTCAATTTCGATCACCTATTATGCAAAAAAATCGCACAATAGAGGTTTTTCGTGAGGAAGTCGGTTCGTGTAAATTCAGTCGGATGAGCTTTCTTTTAGCCGTAATGGCTTACCTATATAACTCACGTTCATGACATCTCACCGTAAGTAACTCGGTTCAAAGATAAAAAAGAGGCTAATTCCATGGCTTGGCTGCAGTGTCGTTTTTATTCGGAAGTGCTTGAGATTGATACTTCCCTTCAGGCAATTATTCCGGAAGAGGGTGAGGGGCCATGGCCCACGCTGTATTTGCTACATGGCTTGAGTGACGATGAAAGTGGCTGGTGTCGGATGACATCGATTGAACGCTATGCCAGACAATATCAGCTCGCGGTGATTATGCCGGCTTGTGGGCGCGGGTATTATACGGACATGGTACATGGACCAAACTGGTATGAATTCCTCACACAAGAAGTACCCCGCGTCGCTGGTCGACTGTTCCCGCTTTCACATGAACGACAGGAAACCTTTGTAGCGGGCCTCTCGATGGGAGGATACGGTGCTTTCAAATGGGCCTTGAATGAACCTGAACGCTTTGCTGCCGCGGCTAGCCTTTCAGGTTCTCTGGATATTCTTGCGGTACAAAAGCGTAAGACTGTCCCTTCGGATTTCATCAATATTTTTGATGATACCGATCCGTCAGGCACTCCCGGTGATCTATTGGCACTTGTGAAACACACCCCTCTGAATATTTTGGAATTACCGCGTCTTTATCAGTGGTGTGGTACCGAGGATCATCTTTATGGTGTCAATGTGGCATTCAGGGATGCTGCACGTGAGCGCGGTATTGGACTGGATTACAGTGAAGCGCCCGGGGATCATGATTGGCGCTATTGGGATGAGCAAATCGCCAGGGTGCTGGCATGGCTACCGCTCCAAAAACAACACTGATATGCGGTGAAGAATGAACACCTCCGCTTTGATTGTGAGGTTTTTTTTCATTCTTACAGAGACAGATTTCTAACCTACGTTATTTTTTCAGGAAATACTCAATGCTTCAAAGTGCTCAATCCACGCGAGGTATGGTGGTCGCGCCACATCATCTGGCTTCTCAGACGGGGCTTTCCATTTTGCGTGAAGGGGGGAGTGCCATCGATGCCATGGTCGCCGCCGCTGCAACAATTGCGGTTGTTTACCCCCATATGAACAGTTTGGGCGGGGATGGTTTTTGGTTGATCGTGCCGCCGGAAGGGAAGCCAATCGCGATTGATGCCAGTGGGCCAGCAGGTTCGACGGCGACATTGGATTATTATCATAACCGTGGTTACCAGCAGATTCCCTACCGTGGACTTGATGCGGCATTGACTGTACCGGGCACCATCAGCGGTTGGCAGAAGGCGCGTGAATATGCTGAAAAGCATCACTCCGCCGGTAGCCTACCCCTGGAAAGGCTTTTGACCGATGCGATGACCTATGCACGGGATGGTTTTCCCGTGTCGCATTCACAATCAGTCATTACACACGAGAAGCTGGAAGAATTGCGTCATGTGCCCGGCTTTGCCGACACTTTCCTTGATGAAGGTGAAGCCCCTTCTGTGCATACACGCTTCAAGCAACCTGCTTTGGCCAGGACGTTGGAGACGTTGGCTCGAAATGGGCTGGATGACTTTTACCGTGGTGAGTTAAGCAGGCAACTTATCGCTGAATGGGCAGAATTGGGTGGCCTCCTGACGGAAGAAGACCTGCATCAGTATCAGGCGAAGGTTGAGACGCCTCTGTGCCTCGAACACTCGATGGCGAAAATCTATAACGTGGCACCTCCCACTCAGGGGATCGTCTCTGAGCTGATTCTAGGGATTGCGGATCAATTGAATCTTCAGAATGTCGTGGCTGAAAGCGCCGATTACGTTCATATACTGGTAGAAGCGACCAAGCGTGCCTTTGCCATTCGTGACCGTTATGTCACAGATCCGTCGCGTATGACGCATGACATGCAGGCCTTGCTAACGCCTGAGGCATTGGCAGCAGAAGCATCACAGATTGACATGAATCACGCGGCAGCGTGGGGAAGTGATAAAGGCCCAGCGGATACCATCTGGATGGGCGCGATAGATGAAGAAGGCTGGTCAGTCTCTTTCATCCAAAGCATCTACCATGAATTCGGTAGCGGGGTTGTACTGAAAGATACCGGTATTACGTTGCAGAATCGGGGGGCCTCATTCAGTTTGGATCCATCTGCCCTGAATGTGTTGGCACCGAGGATGCAACCCTTTCATACGCTTAATCCTGCGGCCGCGCGCTTTCACGATGGACGCCGCATGGTTTACGGCTGTATGGGGGGCGATGGGCAACCACAAACACAATCTGCCCTCTTTACGCGGTATGCATTGTTCAATGAAGGCCTACAGCGGGCGATCACTGCGCCGCGATGGTTGCTGGGGCGTACCTGGGGAAATAGTAGTCTGAATCTGAAGCTGGAGGATCGCTTCCCACCCGTAGTGATAGAGGAACTTGTCGCCCGAGGGCATGATATCGAACTGCTGGCTTCTTTCAGCGAGGTTGTCGGACATGCAGGGGGCATTGTCCGCTATCCTCAGGGTATTCTGGAAGGTGCTACTGACCCCCGTAGTAACGGGCTTGCCGCAGGGTTCTAGCCCATGTGAAGCTCATTGGGAAGGATCGTCTTCATAGCGTGTTTTCCAACGTTGTATGGCGATCTCTTCCTTGATGACCTGCAGGCATTCAATCATCAACTGGCTGAATTGTTGTTCGCTGACGAGTGAATCCTTGAGCGTGTTATTAAAGGCATCGTGTACGATGCTCTGGATGGCCGCTTCGTACGAGGGGTAATACATGCTTTGGTGGGTTTCCCTGACCAGCTGCTCCACGACGTCTGTGAGGCTACTTTCCAGCATATGGGTCATGCTTTTGCCAAATGGAAGCTGGTTAAGCGCTTTCACGCCTGAATTGGCACTCACCACTCGGCGCGTTGTCTGTTTCAGATAATTTTCCAACTGGGCCGAATGTTCTCGCCCAATCGAACGGCTGATGTCCAGCACATGGTGACTGATGTAGCTAACCCATTGTTCCTGATAAGGGATCAGTACACGCGAGATCATGTTCTGTTTCAGACCGTTTCCTTCACGAAGGTCTTCCTGCGCATTACTTAACAGTTTATTGGCAATGCGGTCTGAAAGCTCTTCCATCACAATGTCATAATACTTGTGAAAGAAGGTGTAGGTTTTCCACGTTCTGACATCGATCGTACCGCTGTTTTGAAGGCGGATTCCCAAGCCGATGACTCGAAGAATACGCAGCCAACGCAACCCTGGAAAGGGAAGGGAGCCAAGCACGTCATACCAGTGCACGAAAGGATAAAAGAACCAGCGATAATACTGTTTGTTGACAATCGACATGATCCATCCAGCCGCAATATCGACGACAAAAAAAGCGACAAAGCAGAGGTCGATATGCGTCTCGTTAACCGAGGCCCAATGGGCATGGTCGTTGAGGGCAGGTGATATATCACTGAGTCGTGTGGGCAACGGCGTATGACGATAAAACCAGTCAAACATGATCAGAAGCAGGCTGATGATGGCTGCAATGATCGCAATGACATCCCAAAGCTCATACCACTTGGCTTGGCGGCGCGATAGACGTTGCCGCATAAAGGGGCGTGTCTCGTTCTTTTCGGACGAATGAGCATCAGAAAGCGGAACCGATGCTTTCTTTTTGCTGCCAATGTTGTCTTTTGCGTCGTGTATCGAAAACCGGGATCTACCCACGTGCTATGACTCCCTTGCAGGCGTTGAAGACCATCTTCCCTTGCGCCACTTCAGATAAATACCGCTCAGGCTGGCAGAACGTACCAATGTAAACATCATGAAGGAAAACCATAACCCATTATTGCCCCAGCTTCGGGTGAAATACCATGTTGGCAGAAAAACGAGTAGCGACAGCAGCAATGTATCGCGCATGGGTTTTGTGGCCGTGGCACCTACAAACACACCATCCATCAAATAGGCCCAGACGGCAATCAAGGGCATGATGATCATCCAGGGCAAATACGCCTGCGCAGCATCTTGAACATTCTTCAGACTAGTCAGCAGCTCAATTAGCCATGAGCCAAATACTGCAAGTAGTACGGAGGCCGTTAAAGCTGTCCAGAACGACAAACGGGCACATGCGCGTACAGCCGCGCCGAACTGATCAAGGCGTTTGGCGCCGATAGCACTGCCGGTCATGGCTTCAGCAGATTGTGCAAAGCCATCCAGCGCATATGACGTCAGCATCAGAAACTCCATCAGCACTGCATTGGCCGCCAGCAGGGTGGTTCCGGATACCGCTCCTCGTGAGGTAAAAAAGGTATTCACAAACAACAGGCACAGAGTACGAATGAAGAGATATTTGTTGACGTTGAACAGAGCCAGATAATCGTCAAGGTGCTTGAGCATAGTGGCGGTGAATTTTCCTGATAATTGCCCACTGCGCCGCCATATCAGGGCAACCCCTACCAGTAGGGTGAAATAATCGGAGGCCAGTGATGCCCATGCTACGCCATTACTGTTTAATCCCATCCACAATACGAGCAGCAATAATAACAGGATGTTGACGCTGTTACTGACCAGTACCAACAGCAATGTTGTTCGTGAATGCTGTTGCCCTAGAAACCAGCCGAGAATTACATAATTGGCCAGTACTGCGGGTGCCGAGAAAATACGGATGTGTGCAAATTGTGTTGCCAGCGCTTGTACGCTTGGACTTCCCCCGATCAAATGGATTGCAAAAGGGATAATCAATGGTGAGAGCGCAATCAGGAAGATACCCAGCGAACAGGCTGTTGCCAGTGATTGCATCAGTATTCTGCGTAAACGGTCATCACTTTCTTGCCCGAAGGCCTGCGAGGTCAATCCCGTTGTTCCCATACGGAGGAAACCAAACGCCCAGAAAAGGAGGTCGAAAAGAGTGGTGCCTAATGTGACGGCGCCCAAATAACGTGCGCTGGATAAATGCCCGACCGCAGCGGTCCCGATCAGACCCAGTAACGGAACGCTAATGTTGGACAGAATGATGGGCCATGCCAGATGCCATACCTTGCGCATTGGAACATGAGGTGGGGGCGACGTGATAGCTTGCTCGGGCATAGCATTGGACATGGCGACAATATAATCAGGAAAGCGAGTATAGGCTGGAAATTGAATATAAAAAGGAAAGAGCGTTGCTTATTCGCTGCTGGATATGATCAATTCATACTTTGCCATCAATTGGGCATGGCTCTCTGCGTGTTGTGGATCGTGTGGAATGCAATCCACAGGGCATACCTGCTGACACTGAGGCTCATCGAAATGTCCTACACATTCGGTACAGAGCGTGGGATCGATTTCGTAGATCTCCTCACCGGGATAAATAGCACCATTGGGACACTCTGGTTCGCACACGTCACAATTGATGCATTCATCCGTAATCATCAACGCCATGATTGATCTTCCTCTGCCATGCTCTGGCCATTGCTAATGGGCGTGAGTAAACCGCTACTAGGGACGGGCAGAAAAACGGGCCTGTAATGCCTCGGTGACTGGTGGAGGAACCAGCCTCGATACATCCCCTCCCAAGCGTGCTATTTCCCTCACAATACTGGAGGAAATTCCCGCATATTCGGGGGAGGCGGGAAGAAACAGGCTTTCCGTTCCCGGGCGCTGTATCCGATTGATCTGCGCCAATTGGGCTTCGTAGTCCATGTCATGACCACTACGGATACCCCGCACCATGGTGTGCGCCTGCTGTGCATTCAGTAAATCAGTCATCAATCCGTCAAACCCAATCACCGAGACATTGGGCAAATCGTGAGAAACGGTTTCAAGTAATCCGATGCGCTCCTCAAGAGTGAATACAGGTTGTTTGCCTGCGCTGGCAGCCACCGCCACAATGACTTCATCAAATAGAGGAGCAATTCTCTTGATGATATCCAGATGCCCCAATGTGACAGGATCAAACGTACCCGGATAAATAACCTTGGTCATAGCGAGACGTGTCTCCAATAAAGCGGCGGCGCAACGTGACAGTATGAGCTTATGCTTTCCCTGATTTACAAGAAACGTGCCCCTGCTGATTTGAAATCAATAGAAAACGACATCAACAGGGAACCCAGGTTTGCGTTTACTTGATCGTACCAAACGGATTTTCAATATCCAATGAAATCGGCTGTGCATACCCCGGAATCAAGATATTTTCAGCCGTAATTTCAAGCTCTGGTCCTTCCAGCACATTTTCACCAAAGACATATCGTGGCGAGAATTCACCCGACAGGCTGCGCTCTTCGAATAACTTGGCTGCCTGACGCACGTTGTCCCGTTTATGGCGCCACGCTGTCATTGCTTTCTCACCGTGGCGCTGTTTAAGCAGCTTTTCCGTCACTTCAGGCGAGAGCAAGGGGGCTGTTGCATTATTCCCACCAAACCCTTTGGCATTGATAAAGGCGACGTCGGCATAGGATTCCGCCGTTTTTTGCTGAAGCGAAAGGCGTTCGGCGTAAACGTCATCGGCGACTTGGTCCAGATGCGCAATCCCCGGCATCAGTTTGTGGGAGAAGCCACTTAATGCACTGGTGATTTGATCACCTGCAGCGCTTCCCTGAGTATGCCCGATGAAGGATTTGATCGCTGTCACCGGCCATTCCCTGATATCGAAGGCTGTCGCTACCTGATGCAGTACGTGAGATTCTGTCGTTCTGTTTTTCGGCGTGCTGGTGCCATGCGCATGGACATAGCTACGTTCACGAATGGCAGCCTCACCGAGCATGGAACGTGCAAAGGCCACGCTTTTCGCTAGAGTGATGTAATTGCCGATACCCGGGGCCGAAATGGAGCGTTTCCAGCCGTCAGCGTTGACATGCACCTCCGGTACGCAACCGAGAATTTCTGCACCCAATTCAAGCGCCAATGAATCGTCCATCAGTAAAATGAACTGCGATGCTTCCGCAATGGTGAAACCACAGTTCCTGGCGAAAGGGCGACACGCACGCTGATAGTCTTCGTCGGTCAACAGTTCCAGAGCATCGAGTGCCTTAAGGCTGTTATCGTCCGCCAATGCGCTCATGGCGCGGAAACCTTCGATGATTTCAGGCGTGACCGGTGCGTCTGCTGTACCTACCATGACAACACGGCGACGGCCTTCACGGATATCTTCTACTGCAGCACGCAAGTTATAGAGGAATGTGGCGCACGCGCCGAAGAGCCCAGCGGTGGTCCCCACATTACCAAGCACATAGGCATTCAGGAAATCGGCAGGCATCTGCCCGTAGCCTAACGGCATCTGTTTGGATGTTGCCCTTTGACCTGTGACATAGCTTTGCAATAAGCCACCCCAACCCTGTTTATCGAGTTGCCCGGTGGAGTTACTGGCATATACGCCAATTTTATCGGGTGCGACGTGGTCAATAACTGTTTGCCAGTCAAGACCACTCTGCCCCAGACAGTCCGACGCACCAAAGATAGTCATGGCAAGGGCACGTGGATGGTGGACACTCCGGTAAAACGCCGTTGGTTCGAATCCGGTAGGTAGCTGCCCGGCACTATTCACCAGCGGCTTCTTGTGATCCGGTAACAATGCATGGAACTCACCTGCAGGAATGTTCACTTGCACGGTTTTCGAGTCTACTTCGCTCACCTGCCATGTCTCGGGTACCGTTTCCGGTAGCTCTCTCTTGCGCAGTGTGAACTGTACAGGTTCGTGCAATTCAAGCCTGGCATTGCTATTGGCAACAATTCCCTCGGGCCCGAATGCGGGTTCTTCCGTACGGCGAATCAACGTATGGCTCAGGATATAATCCCGATGTTGGGCCACGATCTCTTTTGGAGTGGAAACATCGCCATTGCTGTTGATCCATTCCCCTTGCGCGTTTCTGTGGGCCAGTCTCATCAATGAAGCGAGCCCCAGTAGGGTGCGCTCGTGATCTTCACTGGAGAGGGCGTCAAGGACGGTGCGTCTGAAGGCCTGATGCCCTGACACTCTACCGGCGGGATTAATACCTCCCATCCCGACAATTACTGGTAAATAAGACAAGCCTGAATCCTCACTCTTGCACGGCCACCACCTCAGAAACAAGACGAGTGAAATTGCACTCCGCCACCTGAGGAATGGCAAACCGCTGAAATACTGTAGATATATCAATATACTATGCGCAATGCTTCACACTTGGAAGCATTCAGAGGGTGACTATGACGGTCAAAGCGATTTTGGCTAAAAGCGACAATAATCACGGACGCACACAAAACTTTTAACGATGATACCATTGCTGGGTAAAGCCCGTCATGAAGCGGCAATAAATTAATTGAAAGGTTTAGATACACTGTTCTTTAACAGTGGTCCCGGGATTAAGCATGCAGGCCAATTCAACCCCCGTTTACAGCACTCAGCAAGGCCCACATCCTGACCTTGAAAGGCAGGTTCGACGTGCACTTTCATCGACGTGGCAACGTCCATTCGCTGAACATAGTCGCCGTGCCTTCGATAATAGTATGGCGTGGCGAGCCCGTTATTCTCATTGCCCGCTGATTCTGGATTCCGGTTGTGGGGTTGGCCGTTCAACCCGTCAACTGGCAGAGGCATTTCCTGAAAGCGTAGTGATGGGAGTTGATCGTAGTGATGATCGCTTGAATCGTGAACATGGTGTGCTCCCCGATAACGCACTACTGGTAAGGGCGGATCTGGTGGATTTCTGGCGTCTTATGCGGCTTGCAGAAGTCTCTGTCAGCCAGCATTACCTTCTGTATCCCAACCCGTATCCGAAAGCTTCCCAGCTCAAGTATCGTTGGCAAGGGCACCCTGTGTTGCCGGATTTGCTGTCGCTCGGAGGGAGGCTTGAAATGCGGACCAATTGGGATATCTATGCGCATGAATTTGCCCTGGCGGTTCAATGGGCTAAAGGCATTGACTGTCGCGCTGAGCCTTTCGAACCGGGTCATCATTATCTGACACATTTCGAGCGTAAATATAGCCAAAGTGGGCATGCCCTCTGGCGTGTTGTTGCAGCGCTTTCCGAATGATGTCCCTTCGTCAGGGTTTGCATTCCGGATGACTCGTCAAAAAACCCTCTCTGATTGGCTGTACCTGTTTGGTTGGGCTATTTGAAAAACATTGGATGCGGATAGCAGACGGGTCTATTCGCGGTAGATAGAATGTTAAAGGATACGCGTCGCTGGCGCTGGATAGTGTATGAAAATCGGCAACTAATGCTGAGTGGTCTTTGTTCCCGTGCTAGAGTAATAACCCTATAGCTTTTATTGGATCAAGCGAATAGTCCTTGCTGTTCAGTGCCAGTTTATAATTTTGCAAGGTAGGCCTGTCATACTGCCTTGCCCACTATCAGGTTTGAGGAGAAGAAGCATTGTTGTCGACCATTCGCCGGAATTTGCCAGGTCTACGCAAAGGGTATGCCCTTTTGGCAGGCACTTTGCTTGCAGTGATACCTGGAATTACTCATGCAGCCGGGTTACCTGCATTGGAGAAGTTGTCTGCTGGCAAATTTGAAATCAGTGCGGAAGTCCAGATGCTGGACAATCACCGTGTTCTTGGGCAAGACAACGCACGTAGCCTATTGACACCTGCTTCTCTTTCCAAGCTGTATGTCTCCTCAGCGGCCCTCGACCGTTTCGGGCCCCAGCATCGTTTTACGACTCGGCTGATGTCGACCGGCCAGATTCGCGGCAACGTATTATACGGTAATTTATACGTGGACGGCGGTGGCGCGCCCGCGATGACAACCGAAGAATATTGGAGTCTGGTGCAGCAGTTGCATGCGATCGGCATTGATCACATTCGTGGGCAAGTGTTGCTGGCCCAATGGCCTTATGGCCCCTCACCATGCCTTGTGAGTGACCGTTGCAAGGCGATGACAGCTTCTTCCAATTCCTATGATGCTTTATTGTCCCCTGTGGCGGTTAATTATGGTAATTGGTGTACCGAAGTTGTGCCCACTCAGCCGGGGCAACCTGCACACGTTTCGAGCTGCTTTGGGCCGCGTTCGTTATTGCCGGTTCGAGGTACTGTCCGTACAGTATCGGCTGGTCATGTAACAGGTATTGGAGCCCGTCGCGTAACGACCAACGGTATTGATACGCTGACTCTTTCGGGGCAAATATCCACTGCTGATGGTCCGCGTCAGCTGTTCCGATCGTCGTCCAATCCTTCTTCCGAAACAGCGGAGATCCTGCGTAACCTGTTGGCACAAAACAATATAAGTGTGTCGGGGGGTGTCTCCGTGTATCCCCATGCCATTCCTCAAAGCGCCTCTGAAGTGGCATCCGTGGATAGCCCACCCTTGCAAATGGCATTAATGGATATGCTGGATTACTCCAACAATTTCATGGCCGACACGCTCACCATGGATATGTCATCCAGCACCCCTGCCACGATGGCAAGTGGAACGAGTTACATCGAAAACTTCGTGAGCCAAAATGTCCCGGGCCATGGCCCTCTGACGTTGATGAGCGGTAGTGGACTCACACCGGAAAATCGTACCAGTGCCCATGGTTTGGTCAGTTTGCTGAACTATATGTATCACCGTTCGGAACTCTTCCCCACACTCTATGCGGCCATGCAAACACCGTATAATGGGGTGGCGGGCCATATCAGGCATGGAAGTGCGTTATTCCAGCGTAATGTCATGGTGAAAACCGGAACGTTGGATCAACCTGTGGGGGTCCGCTCCATTGCAGGCTATTTCCGTACTGCCAGTGGCCGTTGGGGAGCTTTCGCCGTGTTGTTACGTGGGCACGATGGTCCTCCCTATTTGAACTGGCCGATTGCCATACAAGCATTGTCGGATGATCTCACCCCGATCATTCGCAATAATTAATACGTGTGTTGAATATTGATTGAATAATGAGGTAATTCGGGAAAAAAGAGGTTTTTCAGGTTTTTTCTCGAATAGACGAACGTTCACCGGAGCGTGCTTCCTGGCTAAGTGCCCTCTATAGAGAAAGAATGGGAGAGCTTGTATTCTATCTCCCCATAGAAGAATACAAGCTCTCCCAACACCGTTGGATTTGCCAATGAAACCCAGCAACAACTTCGGCTTCAAGAAAGTCTATAACTCAACTCGATATTCCCTCTATGGATTACGTTCCGGCTGGCGCTGTGAGCAAGCCTTCCGTTTCGAGGTGATTCTGGCGATCATCACTTTTCCTGCCTCATTCTGGTTGGCCGGGAGTTTTATCCAGTGGGCCATGATGATCTGCACTTCCTTGCTGGTATTATTGACCGAGCTGGTCAACTCCGCCATTGAGGCTGTCGTGGATCGCATGGGCGATGACTACAATGAGTTGTCAGGTCGGGCAAAGGACCTCGGCTCAGCAGCCGTCATGATGAGTGGCATCATGGCAGCGATTGTTTGGGGGGGCTCCTTGCTTATTCGCCTCGGTATCCTTCCGGCTCACTTTGTATAACGTTCCTCAAGTAAACAGTAATACTGCCCGCTATACCATGTACAGTACCGTATTGGCCGACGGCTAAACGTTTTAAATAGTCGTTTAAGGCCTTGGCTAATCCATTTTCACGGCGCTTGAGTTCGTGCTATTTGTATTACGTGAGTGACCCCTTGTACTTGAACGACGGCCCGTATTTATTGAACGCGTATCTCCTGCACTATCCTGTGTAGCACATCGTAAATGTAGGGGGACTGACACTGTGCGACATTGAATCGCATGAAGTTGTCCGCATTGGATGCCTCACTGAAAACCTTCCCCGGTGCCAGAAGTACCTGCTGTTTTACGGCTTCTTGCGCTAATAGATTCGCGCTTACCCCTTCAGGCAATTTCATCCAGAGAAACATCCCTCCCCGCGGTTCGAGCCACGGTATAATGCCGAGGGGCGATAAATGCTCAATCACGCTGTTCATGGCAGATGATAGACGTTTCCGCATACCTTCTATATGTTTTCGATAAGCGCCGCTACTTAATAACAAGTGTAATAATTTGGCTGAAAAATGCCCTGATTCAAAGGCGGTAGCCAATTTGAGGTTGATCAGTTCTTCCAGCCATCGCTCGGATGCTGCGATATAACCTACCCTGACAGACGCTGACAGCGTCTTTGAAAAACTTCCTGTATGAATAACGCGGTTCAGGCCATCCAATGCGGCCAGCCTGGGGGCAGGGCGCCATTCGAAATCGGCAAAAACATCATCTTCAATAATCATGAGATCGAACTGTTCGGCCAGCTTCAGTAGTCGGTGTGCTGTATCAAACGATAATGAAGCACCGGTAGGGTTATGAAGGGCCGCATTGGTAATATAAAGGCGTGGGGAAGCGGTTTTGAGCACGCATTCAAAAGCGGCCAAATCTGGTCCATTCACGGTATAAGGGACTCTGACAACCTTGGCCTTATGGGCCCTCAGCAGGGCCTGAAAGCTGAAATAACAAGGGTCATCCACGATGACAGTGTCTCCCGGCGTGAGTAGCACGCGGCAAATCAGATCGACGGCCTGTGTTCCCGATTCGGTCATCATCAATTGTTTCGGCGATGCCACAATGCCACGGTCATTGATTCGATGGGCAAGCAATTCACGTAAGGCAGGTAGCCCTTGCGGGGTCCCATATCCGGTAAGCGGAGCAGCCGGTTGACGTGACAGCATGCGAAGTGCCCGACGAATTTCATCCGTCGGCATCCATGCTTCAGGCAGCCATCCGCAACCGGGGTGATACTTTACCCGACTGTCATCCAATGAGTGACGGATGATCCAAACAGGATCAATATCCCTTTTTATATCAGCTGTGATTGTATTTGAAGAAGTCTTCGATGCAGGGTGATCGTCCGTTTCAGGCCTTATTTGCTTAAAAGAGCGATCATTGACATAAAAACCCGAACCCGCGCGGGGCTCGATCACTCCCTCTGCGACCAGTCTCTCGTAGGCATTGACTACGGTCGATTTCGAGACGCCTAGAGCGTCAGCTTGTGCTCGTATCGAGGGTAATCGACTTCCTGCAACAAGGTGCCGTTCTTCAATACGTTGACGAATATTCTGCATCACTCGTGAGATAAGGGGGGCATCACTCTTTTTGTTTCCCACTGAATCGTCCTCGCCTGCTGCCACGCCATCGTTACATGGAAACTGTATTGCTCTATGAGGAAGTACAGTTCATTAAAATTGTACTCCTACTGTCTCTGTTTCAGTCCCTGAGTGAAGGCCATTATGGGCCAACTTTATGTCGTTTCAATCTATTTATAACAGGCATTTTGTTGGAAATGTCATTTGAATGGCACTTATCCGGTAATGGTGATAGTGAGGATCATTTTGCTGTGCATAACTTTATCTGTCTTCATGAGTAGAACGCTTTTGTTCGGTCACAAAAATACGTTGTCTCATAAGGAAAAGCTGGGCCGATAGGAAATGAATATCTCCCGGATGCGTCTTTCAATTCGTTCCGTTACTCAAATGAACGTTTCACATATTCCGTATACATGGCAGAAAACAGGAGAATCTTCCCATGGTGAGTATCGATATTCAGGAAACCAGCGCTGACAGGATGCGGTTAAAGATCGGTTTGGCCGAAATGCTGAAGGGCGGCGTCATCATGGACGTGTGTACCATTGAACAGGCAGAGATTGCCCAGGCAGCCGGTGCTGCCGCCGTAATGGCACTTGAGCGTGTGCCTGCCCAGATTCGCGCGGAAGGGGGAGTCGCCCGAATGGCCAATCCGCGTCTTATCCAGCAGATTATGGAGGTGGTCTCTATCCCCGTCATGGCAAAAGCACGTATAGGGCATTTTGCTGAAGCCAGAGTGCTTGAAAGTCTAGGGGTCGATTTTATTGATGAAAGTGAAGTACTGACCCCGGCCGATGAGGTGTATCACATCGATAAAACGACGTTCGATACCCCCTTTGTGTGTGGCGCACGTAATTTGGGTGAAGCCTTGCGTCGTATCAACGAAGGTGCTGCCATGATCCGTACCAAGGGGGAAGCCGGTACCGGTGATGTGGTGCATGCCGTACAGCACATGCGTCAGATCATGGCAGATATTCGCGCCATCGCCAGCATGCGTGAAGATGAGCTGTATGTAGCCGCGCGGGAGTACAAGGTTCCTTTTGATTTACTGAAAGTGGTAGCTGAAACCGGTACTTTACCTGTTCCCAACTTCTCTGCGGGAGGAATTGCCACGCCTGCTGATGCGGCAT
>Ga0157360_1000548_pt1 | contig 14212 bp, 18 predicted proteins | sample AttlaeALBM1_FD_111483 | JGI IMG/M metagenome (GOLD analysis project Ga0157360, IMG submission 111483) | Fungus gardens microbial communities from leaf cutter ant in Ribeirão Preto, State of São Paulo, Brazil - Atta laevigata ALBM1 | ecosystem: Host-associated > Fungi > Mycelium > Unclassified ... | reverse complement strand
ATGCGCAAATTAATGGACGCCATAGCCTCTAATCCTCTCAGAACGAGGTGCGTTATATATCTTTACATTCATCGAAATAAGAAACCCAAGTTACTCTAAAATGACTCCAAGTTCAAACTACGCCTTTTCCTGTTTTTTGCCCCTCACCCTACCCTACTTCCGATAAATTATATTATCGGAAGTAGGTGGGGTGCGCGGAAAACGGCGGGCGACGGCACAGAAACCGTGCCCCAAAGGCTCACTGTTCTTACCTGTGTTCTCCACGCCGGATGGCAGTTTCCGCCTCAAGGCAGACATCGAACTGATGATGGTGGTTGCCCGAAAGACGACATTGTTAGACTAACCGTGATAGACTGCGTTTGGGACAAAACTGCCGATTGCCATTGCTGCTGAGAACGACCGGCGGCGCTGAAACTGTCTTTTCTTGAAGTGGCGAAGGAGGGGGCTTATCTCGCCGCATTAAGGAGGCGCCATTGTGACGGCCCCGCCCGATGAGGAGCATAATGACTAAATATTATATTGTGGCCGCCAAGCCTGGCGGCAAGACTGCGCTCAAGACCGAATTCAAGACGTACAGATGGGCTTTGAAGGACGAGAAGTGGCAGTGGCTCCAGGCGTGGCGGTCGACCGACAGTATCGCTGACCTGATTCGCAAAGGAAATGATGTCGTCACAGGTAAGCTTACTGGTGACAAGATGGACGAAGGCGATGCCATCGAGGTCGAGATTCGGATTAGGCACAATGGCGTAAAGTACAAGCTGAGCGATATGCCGGATAAATAAAAGAAAGGCCTTTCCCTGACGGCCAGCCGCACCCCTTTTGCGGGGCTGGAAGCCCAGCAACGCGCTGGGTGAGAAGCAGGAACGCCGGTCCCGGGAGGAGAAAAGTCGGTCCATCGCTGAAACCTTCCCCGCGCGCCCTTCGGCGCCAGCTTCATCGCGTTGACCCTGCCCCGAACGTGCCCTCAGTTTTACGCTAGGTTCTGTAGGTAGTGATCTACTTCCAAACTTTGGGGCGCCGGATGGTGCTCAGTGAGTGTCTAGGTTGCAAGGTTGTGTGGGATTATTGGCCGCGGCTGGGTGTCACGACCGCGTTGATTGATTGGGAGATATAGTTGGCTGCCGCCTTAAGTTCATTCGACGAACTTGTCTTGATGTTTCCAAACCTCGGCCCCTGCGGCGCCAAGCCGGAGGCGGTGGCCGACATGAGCGGGACAACCGCATGTTATCAATTCCTTGATGACGCTTATAGCGGCAACGCGATGATCGAGACGCTCAAGCGCTGGAGCGTCAACAACACTGCGATGATGGAGATGGCCGAGGGCAGACTGACCATGACTGACGTCGCGATTCGTTAGAAGGCTATTGAGAAGTGGCTCGACCGAATGAAGGCCTACGGACCGACGAATGACGATGTGGTCAACTACGTGAAGAGGTTGGTGGATGCACAGCTGTCGGCTTTGGACGTGATGGCATCAGCTGGAAAATGCTTCGACGAGATTTCCAAGGTTCACCGCGGGGCAGCCATGGCTACGAATCTGTTCGATGCCAACTTCAAGGTTGGTGCAACAGTGCATCGGCAGCATTTGACGGCATGCACGCTAAATCCTCAAGCCGCCACAATCCACTTCGCATGGAAGCAACGCAACGCCCTTTTGGCCACGTTGGCAGCCAAGGATGTGACCAGCTTTCTACTCAATATTCATCTCGACGCTCCGGCGCCTCTCGTCTGGACGGGAGCAGTTCATGGCAAAGGCGAGGACACAACCTATCGGTGGCAGGCCGAGGTCGTCACGCCGCCTGGATTCAAGTTCGAGGTCACGTCAGTCAAGTCGTTGAGCGCCGCCGGTGCGCTCGACCGACTGGTAATGGTCGAGGCCAAGTATCCGGCCAACGGAAGCCCCACGCCCTAACCTTGAGCCTTTGACGAGCTCGCCGGGCACGATTCCCGAGCCCAGCAGCAGGTCGAGGAGGAATATGTCGCGCGGCGCCTCCTCGAGGGGTCGCTCCGCAGGGTTTCGGGGCCCATGCCGTGCTTCACGACATCGGCGCGGCTGACGTGGTATATGTCCGCGATGTCGGCACTTCCTCCGACGCTGGCCAGCACTGGCGATATGTTGTCGAGCGTCGCGCCGCATTTGCTCGGTTTACCTAACCGGCGGCAGACCGACGTGTGTCAGCACGCTGTTCAATATGTTGATGCATTCATCGCGCGCCCGTTCCACCTCGCCTGCGAAACGCGTGTCGGTGAAGTCCAGGAAGCCCTGCACCCGCCGTATTCGCTGATCCTTGAGTCCCTGTTCGATCTGCGTTCGCAGGTGTCGGAGAGCCTTGTCGACAAGCTGGATGCCGCCGCGAACATGAGTGTCATCTATGTCGCGCCAGCCGCCGATTGACTTGCGGATCGGATGCCGGCTTTCGCGGTCGAGCAGCTCGCCTGTCCGAACTGCTCGCTGCGTGTCAGAGAGCGCTTGGAGGAATTCCTCAGGGCTCTCGCAGTGGAGCGGCACCTCGAAGGCAGGCCGCCCGAAGGCCATGGCGATCGTTGTGAGGATCACCTCGTCGAGGTCCTTTGCCCCACGGACCTTGATGACTCCCTCATAATACCAGCGCTGGAGTTCGGGAAAGGCGTTGAGGTAGCCAATGATGTCGTCCCAGGACCACACCATCACGCGGCGGTTCCGTCTGTCATTCCTCCATTCTTCGTTGAGTTCATTCACCCAATTTTGCACCGCGGTGTGGCGGCGTGCCGTCGTGGCGAGGATCCAGATCGATAGCTCGGGCTTGAAGTTGAGCGACTTGGCGGCTTCGTCTCGTAGCAGCTTCCGGCTGACGGGTCCGCCCGGGTATGGGCTGCCCTGCTCGTCCAAGTCGGTGAGCCGCTTGCATTGGACGCCGATCAATCCATAGCGCTTCGAGCGACCGAACACGTCCACACCGTCCTGCGCCTGGCCCGGCCTGCCGAACGGCTGCGCGTCGGGAATGTCGTAGACTTCGCCCAGCAATCCGTTCGCGAGATCCTCGAACTGTTGCCAGTAGAGCGGCGGCTGGAAGAATTGATTCACTGTTGGCAACTGCACCCCCAAAATCGACGGCTTAGCCGGCGAACCGGCGGGACGCGTCATATCAGGTCGTCGGGCGCAACGATATGTCGCTGATCATGGCCCGGGCCTCGGGCGTAGTCACACCGTTACTCTTGAGCGAAAGTGTAAAATTGAAAGAGATTGTCCGTAGCGTCGAACGGAACGAAAGGGCGGCAGCTTTCCGATGCTACCGAGAAAGAGCGGGCAGCAGATAATAGGGCAAGTTGCTGCAGGCATCTTCTCCATCCGATGCCTCCCCACCGGGATGATCAGGGTCGGCCGTGCTTCCGATCCGGCGACCATTCAGACCCGGCTGTGGTTTGAGCTGCGTCACGGTACCAGTCGTCATTTGTCGCTTCAGCAAGCGTGGCACGACCATAGCCCGGAAGCCTTTTCCTTCGAGATCATTGAACGCTTCGAGAAGGAGGATGGGGCGCATATCCGCGCCTATCTTCTGTAGGCACGTCTAGATCATCATGTGGCCGACCTTCGAGGGGAGCGTCTCAGGTGACCGAAGGCCGTATTCATGTGCGGGGTGCCAGCGCCTCGAGGATCATCTTGGGCTATGAGAGCTTCGGAGCCGAGGCGGAAGACGTGATCCTCCTCGTATCGGGCCCCAGAACACAGATGATCCGCTGGACCATCCCCTTCTGTCGGGCCTTGGCGGCGCGAGGCTACCGCGTCATTCGCTTCGACAATAGGGACAGCGGTCGATCCAGCCATTTCGCTCAGTATGGCCCGGTCGATTTCGGGCAGCTCGTGTCACGCCTCATGTCCCGACCGGATGTCGAGGTCGCGTATACGCTCTACGACATGACAGGCGACGCGCTCGCCCTTCTGGACGCTCTGCCCACCCGGCGCACCCATGCCGTGGGACGATCGATGGGTGGGATGATTGCGTAGATCACAGCTAGCGAGCATCCCTCGCGCATTTCGTCCTTTACTTCGATTATGTCGACAACCGGACCTGCATGCGAAACGCGCTTTCCGCCTCGCTTCAACTCTCCTGACGGAAGAATTCGAGAAAAGTGGCGCCACGCCGCTAAAGATCGCGAAAAACTGACCGACTGCGTGTGTGAGCTCTCAGAGCCCTACGTGTCGTGTCTGACACGCAGGGCCGCGATGAGGAGAGAAAAGGCAGGCGGAAGCTGTCGGCGGTCCGGGTAATAGAGATGGTATCCGGAGAATGGTGGACACCAATCCTCGAGCACCCGTTCCAGACTGCCTGCGGCAAGCTGGGAGGCGGCCTGATCCTCCATCACGCAAGCCAGCCCGATCCCCTCTACGGCGGCGGTCAGGATCATGGAGACGTCGTTGAGAATGAGGGGGCCATCCACGCGCACATTGAGATCGCGCCCGTCCCGCCCGAACTCCCAGACGTAGAGATTGCCCTTGGTCTGCATCCGAATGTTGATGCAGGCATGACCGGTCAGCTCGTGCGGCGTGCGGGGACGTCCATACCGCTCGAAATAGGCAGGCGATCCTACGACGGCCATGCGCAGGGCAGGCCCGATCGGCACCGCAATCATGTCCTTGGCCAGCTGCTCGCCCAAGCGGATACCGGCATCGAAGCGGTCGGCGATGATATCGGTCAGATGGCTGTCGATCGAGATTTCGACGGTTACAGCGGGGTGGTCGCGAAGAAGGCGCGTGACAGCAGGCCAGAGAATGGTTTGAGCGGCATGTCGGCTGGTGGTGATCCGCACGGTTCCGGCAGGCTTCTCGCGTAGTGCGCTTAGCGCCGATAGGCGGGCATCGATCTCATCGAAAGCAGGTCGCAGGGTCGCGATTAGCTGGTCGCCCGCTTCCGTGGGGGCGACGTTGCGCGTATTGCGCGTGAGAAGTTTGACACCCATGCCGGTTTCCAGCCGGCGGACGATCTGACTGATCGCCGATTGCGACGTGCCCAGCATCGCGGCCGCCCGCGTGAAACTACGGGCCTCTGCCACGGCCAGAAATACGGCCAGATCGCCGAGCTCTTCGCGCTTCATTGATAAGCTGTGGGTATAAAGACATGCACGATTAATCATCTAATCAGGCACACCGTTCTTGTCTATCCTCCGTGTCTACATGAGACGGGTGAGCCGTCGTTCTTTCCTTCGGAGATCTTTGAATGACGAAAGATGTGATTGTCGTAATCGGTGCTGGAGGCATTGGCTTAGCCATTGCGCGCCGCCAGGGATTTGGCCGGGTGATTCTTCTAGCCGATCACGATGAGAACACGCTCGCGCGCAGCGCCGCCGCGCTGGGGGCCGCCAGCTACGATGTGACCACGCAGGCGGTCGACGTGTCCTTACGCGCCTCGGTTGCCGCGCTGGCTGAAACCGCCTCGGCGATGGGGCCTGTCATGCAGGTGATCAATACCGCCGGACTATCGCCCAACATGGCCCCTGTCGATAAGGTGCTGGAGGTTGACCTCTATGGTTCGGCCGTCGTGTTCGAGGAGTTCGGCAAGGTCATCGCCAGCGGCGGTGCTGGCCTCATCGTTTCGAGCATGGCGGGGCACATGATGCGTCAGCTTCCGGAAGAAGACGAAAAGCAGCTGGCCCATGCGCCGGCGGATGAGTTGCTCTCGCTTTCCTGTCTGCGTCGCGATGCCATCCCGAACACACTGGTCGCCTACATGGTAGCCAAACGCGCCAATATTCTCCGCGTCCAGGCCGAGGCGGTCAACTGGGGCGCACGAGGCGCCAGGGTCAATGCCATCAGCCCGGGGATCGTCGTGACCCCTCTGGCTACGCATGAACTCGATTCCGAGATCGGCGATATCTATCGCACCATGGTCGACGCCTCGCCGTCGCAACGAATGGCGCCGCCGGACGAGATCGCTGTTGCGGCAAGCTTCCTACTCGGGCCGGACGCCGGGTTCATAACCGGGAGCGATCTGCTGATCGACGGCGGAGTCATCGCGGCAATGCGCGCTGGTAAGCTGCCGACTCCTAACTGATTATCCCCTCATCTCACAATGTCAGGTTCGAAAGGTACTCGACATGAAACAGCGCAACCTCGGAGGTCTTATCGTCAGCGAGATCGGATTCGGGACGATGAGCTTCGCCTCTACCTATGGGGCCTCACCTGACCATGCCGAAGCGATCCGGGTCATCCGGGGCGCGCATGATCTTGGCGTCACCTTCTTTGATACGGCCGAAGTCTACGGTCCCTGGACCAATGAAACCCTGGTGGGCGAGGCACTGCTTCCCGTCCGTGACGAGGTGGTGATCGCCACCAAGTTCGGTTTCAATGTCGATCCGCGCACTGGTGAGCGCGGCGCGGGCCTCAACAGCCGGCCCGACCACATCCGTCAGGTCGTGGATGCCAGTCTCCAGCGCCTTGGCATCGAGACCATCGACCTGCTCTATCAGCACCGGGTCGATCCTGACGTAGCGATCGAAGAAGTCGCCGGAACGGTCGGTGATCTGGCCAAGGCTGGAAAAGTTGCGCATTTCGGCCTGTCCGAAGCTGCCGCAGACACGATCCGCCGAGCTCACGCGGTATTGCCCGTGGCAGCCGTGCAGAGCGAGTACTCCCTCTGGACACGCGATCCGGAGCCGGAAGTGCTGCCGCTTTGTGCCGAGTTGGGGATTGGCTTTGTGCCATGGAGCCCGCTGGGCGCGGGTTATCTCACCGGCACGATCAATCTTTCGACCCAGATCGACAGCAGCGATTTCCGTGCGGGATCGCCGCGCTTTACGCATGAGGCGCGCGTGGCCAATCAGGCCCTTGTCGATCTGCTGACGAGGATCGCCCAGCGGAAAGAGGCCACGCTCGCCCAGATCGCGTTGGGTTGGCTGCTCGCCCGCGCACCGTTCATCGTGCCGATCCCCGGAACGCGTCGGCTTGAGCGAGTACAGGAAAACGTGGGTGCTGCGGAGATCGCGTTGACCATCAGCGAGCTGGAAGAGATCGAAACCGCCGTGAACGCGATCGAGATCGCCGGGGCGCGCCTTCCTGCCTCACTTCTGGAATTGTCCTATCGCTGATCGGAAAGGTGCCCCCATGAAAGTAAGAGAGCTTGGCCGAAGCGGCCTGACCGTATCCGCCCTCGGCCTTGGCTGCATGGGCATGAGTGCAAATTATGGCGCGCCCGGCGACAAAACCGAGATGATCCGTCTTTTACGTGCCGCCGCCGATCACGGCGTTACGTTCTTCGATACAGCGGAGGTCTATGGCCCGTTCGTCAACGAAGAGCTGGTTGGTGAGGCCCTTAGCCCGATACGGGACCACGTGGTCATCGCCACCAAGTTCGGGTTCGACGTCGACCCGGAAACTGGTGCGCGGAACGGCCGGACAAGCAAGCCGTCACATATCCGCACGGTCGTCGAGGCATCGCTGAAGCGTTTGCGCACCGACGTGATCGATCTGCTCTATCAGCATCGTGTGGATCAAAAGACGCCGATCGAGGATGTCGCCGCTACCGTCTGCGACCTGATCGCCGAGGGCAAGGTCAAGCATTTCGGCCTCTCCGAGGCCAGGGCCGATACGATCCGCCGCGCTCACGCCATACAGCCTGTCACGGCGGTGCAGAGCGAATACTCGCTATGGGCGCGCGATCCGGAGGCCGAGATTCTGCCGACATGTCGGGAGCTCGGTATTGGTTTCGTGCCATGGAGCCCCCTGGGGCAGGGTTTTCTTACGGGAACCGTCAAGTCCGGCCAAAGCTTCGACAAGGACGATGTGCGTTCCAAATTTCCGCGTTTCACGCCAGAGGCCATGGCGGCCAATCAGGCATTGGTCGATGTCGTGACAAGCGTGGCGACGGCCAAGGGCGCGACTCCCGCACAGATAGCGCTCGCGTGGCTGCTGGCTCAGGATGAAACCATCGTGCCGATCCCCGGCACCACGAAGCTCAAGCGCGTTGAAGAAAATATCGCGTCGGCCGATATCGAGCTCACGACGGAGGAGCTGCGCCATCTGACTGACGCGGCAAATTCCATTCCGATCCAGGGCGGGCGAGCCACTGGTCAGGAACAGTATCACTGAGGCCAGGCGATGACGAACCTTCTCATCATCGGCGCCCATGGCGAGATCGCGCGCGTCGCGACCCGGCTTTTGCTGGAGCGAACGGATGCGACGCTGACCCTCTATCTGCGTCAATCGCATCGCCTTGCGACACTCGTCCCGAACCCACGTATCCGGCTGGTCGAGGCGGATGCCACCGATGAATTGGCGCTCGAGGCGGCAATGATGGGCCAGGATCTCGTCTACGCCAACCTGGCAGACGACATGGCGCGTCAGGCGCGCGCGATCGTGACGACGATGAAGGCGGCAGGCCTGCGACGGCTTATCTTCATCAGCTCGATGGGAATCTACGATGAGGTGCCAAGCAGCGCTATCGCAGTGTTCTTGACCCTTACCGCGATAGCGCCGCGATCGTTGAGAATTCGGGCCTCGACTACACCGTGCTCCGCCCGGCCTGGCTCAATAATGACGACGACATTGCCTACGGCACAACTGCGAAAGGTCAGCCTTTCACCAATGCCTCCGGTACGGTCTCCCGCAAAAGCGTCGGTGATCTGATCGTCAGGCTCGTGACACAGCGTGGATACGGCATCGGCGAAAGCTTGGGCGTTCACCACGCGGCTTCAACACCCTGGAAGGGTCAATCATGAAACATCGTATGCTTGGCACGCTGGCGGTCAGCGAAATCGGCTTCGGCTGCATGGGGTTGGATTTCAGCTATGGCCACCGCCTGACCCGCGAGGAGGGCATTACCCTCATTCGGCAGGCGGCCGATCGCGGCGTCACCTTCTTCGACACCGCTGAAATCTATGGCCCCTTCACCAACGAGGATATGGTCGGCGAGGCTCTCCGTCCAATCCGCGACCAGGTGGTGATCGCCACCAAATTCGGCTTCGACATCGACCCGGAGACCTCTGAAAACCGGGGCGTTTCCAGTCGCCCGAAAAATATACGAGGTCATGTCGAACGCTCTCTTAAACGGCTTGGGATCGAGACCGTCGATCTCATCTACCAGCACCGCGTCGATCCGACCATACCGATCGAGGACGTGGCCGGCGTCGTCTGTGACCTTATCGCGGAAGGTAAGGCCAGGGCGTTCGGTCTGTCGGAACCGGGCGTGCGTACGCTTCGCCGGGCTCATGCCGTGCAGCCGGTTAGCGCCGTCCAGAGCGAGTATTCGCTATGGTGGCGGGCGCCGGAAACCAACGGCATCCTAGATGCCTGCGACGAACTCGGCATCGGCTTCGTGCCCTATAGCCCGCTTGGCAAGGGCTTCCTGACCGGCGCGATGAGCGGCGGGACCAAACTGGAAGAGGACGACTTCCGAGCGGGCATTCCGCGCTTTCAGCCCGAGGCGCTGGCCAAAAACGAGGTGTTCGTCGATCTGCTCAAGCGGATCGCGGCGAACCAGGACGCAACACCGGCGCAGATCGCTCTGGCCTGGCTGCTTGCCCAGCGTGACACCATCGTGCCGATCCCCGGCACGACGAAGCTCCATCGCCTGGAGGAGAATCTTGGCGCGGCCGCGATCGACCTCTCAGCCGCTGACCGCGCGACCATTGCGAAGGCCCTCGCCGATCTTCAGGTCGAGGGCGAGCGCTACAGGGCTGCGGCTAACGCCATGGTCGGTATCGATGCACTTGAGAAGGAGTAATTGACATGAGCGATGTCCTTGTCGTCGTCGGCGCCGGTTCGATCGGTCAGGCCATTGCCCGACGCGTTGGCGTGGGAAAAACCGTACTGCTAGCCGACCGGCGCTCCGACAACGCCAGGGCCGCCGCCGATGTCCTAAGTAATGCGGGCTATGACGCCCGGACGGCCGAGGTCGACATTTCTGCCGCCGAATCCGTCCAGGCACTGGTCGCGACCGCGAGTGCTCTCGGCGACGTGAGTGGCTTGATCCAAGCTGCAGGCGTCTCGCCGTCGCAGGCACCGGTGGAGACCGTCCTCAAGGTCGATCTCTACGGCACGGCCCTCCTACTCGAAGAGTTCGGCAAGATCGTCGTCAAAGGTGGGGCCGGCATCGTCATCTCATCCCAGTCGGGGCACCGGATGGGACCGCTGACGATCGAGCAGAACCGACAGCTTGCCACCACGCCCGTGAACGACCTGCTCGATCTGCCTTTCTTGAGGTCCGATGCGGTCCGGGACCCGCTTCACGCCTACCAGCTTTCCAAACGCGCGAACGGTCTGCGCGTGCAGGCGGAAGCCGTTCGCTGGGGCCGTCGCGGGGCGCGCCTTAATGCAATCAGCCCAGGCATCGTCATCACGCCGCTCGCACGCGACGAACTCAACGGCCCGCGCGGCGAAGGCTACCGAATGATGATCGAAAGCTCGATCGCCGGTCGCGCCGCAACACCGGATGAAATCGCCAACGTCGCCGCCTTGCTGATGGGCAGGGACGGCGCATTCATTACCGGCAGCGACTTCCTGATCGATGGCGGCACGACGGCCGTGCACTGGTTTGGTGGTGATGTCACGTCAAGTCGTGCATGGTAGATGCGTGCGATGAGAACGTCATCTGTGAGCTACAAACGACACCGTTTCCCGAGTGAACTGATAGCTCATGCGGTTTGGCTGTATTTCCGCTTCCCGCTGAGCTTTCGTCTTGTAGAGGAGATGCTGCTCGAGAGGGGCATTGTAGTCTCGTATGAGACGATCCGTCGATGGAGCCTGAAATTCGGTGTGGCCTATTCCCGCGCCCTGCGTCGCAAGCCAGCAAGGCCTGGCGATATCTGGCATCTGGACAAAGTCCGGATCGTGATCCGTGGCCAGGTCCACTGGCTGTGGCGGGCTGTCGATCAGGACGGTTCTATTCTCGACGAGATCCTGCAGATCCGCCGGAACACCAAAGCAGCAAGGCGCCTGCTGACCCGGCTTCTGAAACGGCAGGGTTTGCGCTCCATGCGGATGATCACCGACAAGCTGAAATCCTATGGAGCAGCCAGACGAGGGCTGAAGCTTACGGTGCGGCATATGGCTGAGAAGAAGACGGTCGGGCATCTGTCGTAGCAGGTTGCGACCCGCCGCCAGTCCTTGAGACGGCCGAACATGATCTCGATACGGTTGCGTCTTTTGTATTTTCGTTTGTCATATTTGACGGGTTTCCCGCGGGATTTTCGTCCTGGAATGCAGGGTTTGATCCCTTTTCCCTCCAACGCATCCCGAAACCAGTCAGCATCATAACCTCGGTCTGCCAGCATCCACTGTGCCATAGGAAGACTGTCCAGCAGAGCAGCGGCACCGGTATAATCGCTGATCTGCCCCGCCGTCATGAAGAAGCTCAGCGGTCGTCCGCTCTGATCGGTGACCGCATGCAGCTTCGTATTCATGCCACCTTTTGTCCGTCCGATCAGGCGGCCTGGGTCCCCTTTTTTAGCCGCAGGCTCGAAGCCGTGCGGTGCGCCTTGAGATACGTCGCATCAATCATAATCGTCTGAGGCTTGGCTTGCGCAGCAGACAGGCCATCCATCATCCGCATGAAAATGCCCATGTCGCCCCAACGCTTCCAGCGATTGTAGTGCGTCTTGTGTGGACCGTATTCCCGCGGCGCATCACGCCAGCGCAGACCATTACGATTCACAAAAATGATCCCGCTCAGCACACGGCGGTCATCAACTCGAGGTTTGCCATGGCTCTTGGGAAAGAATGGCCGCAGACGCTCCATTTGTTCGTCCGTCAGCCAAAACAGATCGCTCATCTTCAGTCTCCTCAAGGAGCCTGAATCAAAATTCCCTGCAAAAATCAATGGGTCCTGAGCCTAGGGATGCAAACTCGGCCCTTATTGTGCTCCTTCAAAAGATCGCCAAAAAAGTAGACCTTCCGTTTAAACTTGTAACGAGCGACGACTTGCTGGTTGCGCTGTCATAGCGATCATGAAGTGGTTTTCTGGACGTTGAGCCCGTCTCATGTTTGGGGTTCACAGCACTTGGGATTTTACCCTGACAACCACCCCGGAGAGGATGATCACATGAATGAAGCTGAGAAACGAAAGCTGTTAACGTCCCTCTCGAATAATCAAGTGGAGGAATGTGCTCTACGAATTGTGGCTTTCGGCGAAGCTGACTACCTACAAGAGACTTTTGAAAGGATATTTGGGAAAGAAGCCGCGGTTCTCGCAGGCGTGGGTTACGCCAATCGGCTCTCCCCTGTTCTTAAGAGGATGGGATTTGCTATTTCACCGAAAATATTTCCCGGAAATAAACGAGGGTGCTCTGTCCATCGCCGATGACAACCTAACCCCGGAGTACAACTGATGAGTGATGTAGCCTATCTACCAGCGTGGGAAACCATATCAGGGCTCATAGTAACAGTAGGTGTTATTCTGCTTATAGTGATCGCCTTTGTTGGTGGCGCTTATGTGATTTATCGCAATCAGAATGACCGTGCCGATCTGCTCAACAACCTTGAATGCCTTGAACGAATCAAAATCGCGCTCAAGCGCTGACGCCTAAACCCCATCAAGGACAATGAGATGACGAGCGGATTTCTTGAGCAACAACCAGGCGAAAGTGACGCAGCACCCCAGACAGGGCGCGCGCTCACCATATCGAAAGCATGTGCAGTGATATCGGTGGTCTCGGCGTGTGTGTCGGTCTCGGTCTTCTTCTGGAACCTTTTTTCCTAAAGAAATAATTCATGACCGACAATTAGACGCAAGGGTGCGAGGTCCGTCGCCTTTGACAACGTACCCCCGCTCTGAGGTTTGCTGGGCGAGGAAATGACGTCAGTAGAACGGCGGGATCCCGAACCGGACTTGGCCGTGATAAGATCTTAACGGCGTGCGGCATAGCGTTCGTTCGCCGAGACTCCCGGCACTTCTATCACAGTTGCAATCCACGCGTTCGCACTGCGTTCCGACCATGGTATGGGAGTAGGGATGAGATTGAGTCGGACTACACGTCGATGATTGATGAGGTGCGGTTGTTTGGAAGCCGATCGGCCGGCCGGCAAGCCGTCCTCGATCGCCTGGATAGCACCGCCACTGGTCTCATCGGGGATGCAGAGCTGCGCAACTCGACCGTAATCTTATCGCAGGCGGTGTTTACCCCTCCCCTTCCCGTAGTTCTGGCCGGTGGCCAATTACCAAACGGCGATTTTGCTGCCGACACAACGATTGCGGAGCTGGCCAAAACGAGCGATCAGGCTCTCGTAGCGTTACGAAGGGTGGTGGGCGTTCTCCCCAAGCAGCACAAGCTGACCTTGTGTCTGGAAGTAGAGAGCGGTGTACCTCGCTTCGTTGGGGCGCTGGAAGATGCGGGCGGCGCCGGGCGAGGTAAAGTGCTCGCCGAGCTACCCCCCTGCCCTATCGGTCAACCGCCTGCCGCCGTCTCGGCGTGGTTCTCGCATGTCTCCTCGATCATCCTACCCGAGCACGACGGGACCCTGCAGACGGCCCGCGATGCCGCCGAGGTGTTCAACCAGTTAGCCAAGTCAGGCAATACGCTGCGGACCTATCGCTCGGCTGTGCGTGGCTGGTGCCGCTGGGCAAGCGACCACAATCTCCCTGCCCTTCCCGCTCGCAGCGATGACGTCGCTGCCTATCTCTCTGATATGGCACTACGTGCGCGCAAGGTATCCACGATCGATATTCACCGTGCGGCCCTGCGCTATCTGCATCACCTGGCGCAGATCGCCATTCCAACCAGCCATCCCCTGGTCTCAGGGGCTTTGGCAGGTATTCGACGCAATGCAATCAACCCACAGCCAGAGCAGAAGACGGCTCTTACCTGGGAGTCATTGACGGGGGCAGTTGACGCGATACCCGGTTTGGATCCGACTTCGCGCAGAGACCGGGCCATCCTGCTTTTGGGCTTTGCCGGGGCGTTTCGTCGTTCTGAGCTGTCAGGGCTGCTTGTATCCGACCTGACCTTTTCCGAAGATGGCTTGATCGTTCGTTTGCGACACTCGAAGGGCGACAAGGCGCGCAAAGGCGAACTAATCGGCATTCCTTCTGGGATAACTCGTCACTGCCCTATTCTCGCGCTTAACGCCTGGTTCCGCGCTGCTGGGATCAAGGAGGGGCCAGTGTTCCGCAGGGTCTGGCTGCCTGCCCAGGTCAAAGCCGGCATGCCCTCCCCTGCCCTACCGAAGATCGGCGAGGGCGCTCTTTCCGACCGTGCGATCGCAGACATCATCCGCAAGCGATGCTCCGCTGCTGGGTTGGAAGGT
>Ga0157360_1000547_pt1 | contig 14234 bp, 11 predicted proteins | sample AttlaeALBM1_FD_111483 | JGI IMG/M metagenome (GOLD analysis project Ga0157360, IMG submission 111483) | Fungus gardens microbial communities from leaf cutter ant in Ribeirão Preto, State of São Paulo, Brazil - Atta laevigata ALBM1 | ecosystem: Host-associated > Fungi > Mycelium > Unclassified ... | reverse complement strand
GCCTCGTTGAAGTGCTTGGCGGTGTTGACCGCGTCCTGGCCGGTCATCGCGTCCACGACCAGCAGCGTCTCGACCGGGCTGGTGGCGGCGCGGATATCCCGCACCTCCTGCATCAGCGCCTCGTCGATCGACAGGCGGCCGGCGGTATCGAGGATGACGATGTCGTAGCCTTCGCGGCGCCCGGTATCCATCGCCCGGTGCGCGATCTCCACCGGCGTCTGGCCCGGCACGATCGGCAGGGAGGCGACATGCGCCCGCTCCGCCAGCTGCTGGAGCTGGAGCTGCGCGGCCGGGCGCTGGGTGTCCAGGCTCGCCAGCAGCACGCGGCGGCGCTCGCGCGTCTGCAGGCGCAGCGCGATCTTGCCGGAGGTGGTGGTCTTGCCCGAGCCCTGCAGGCCGACCATCAGGATCGGGATGGGGGCGACGGCGTTCAGGTTGAGCGGCACGGCGCCCGCGCCGCCGAGCGCGTCGATCAGCGCGTCGTTGACGATCTTGGCGACGGCCTGGCCGGGCGAGATGCTGTCCAGCACCTCGTGCCCCACGGCGCGCTCGCGCACCTTGGTGACGAAGTCCTTGACCACCGGCAGTGCGACGTCCGCGTCCAGCATGGCGAGACGCACTTCGCGCATCGCTTCCGCGACATCGGCCTCCGACAGCGCGCCGCGCTGGCGGAGCTTGTCGAACACTCCGTTGAGCCTGCCTGACAGCGCCTCGAACAAAAGCCAACACCCCAAGCCGAAACGCGCCACTGCGCGAACCCTCGCGAAGCGGCGTGTCTGATTGAAGGGGCTGCCTAAAGAAGTGACAGGGCGATGTCAACGATCGGCTGAGCCGGAACCGCACCCGGCCCGGAGCGTCCATCTCCGGCGCCGCGCACGGCACCGGTGGAACAGTGGAAAGGGAGCCGGTCATGAGCCAGACGGCGACGGCGAAGACAGAAGACACGCATCGCCCACCCTTGCCGCTCGGCATGCTGGCGGCCCTCGGCATCGTCTATGGCGACCTCGGCACCAGCCCGCTCTACACCATGCAGACGGTGCTGGAGAGCACGGGCAAGACCCCCACCACGGCCGACATCATCGGCGTCCTGTCCCTGATCGCTTGGTCGATGGTCCTCGTCGTCGCAGTCAAGTACTGCGTCTTCGTGATGCGCGCGGACAATGCCGGCGAAGGCGGGATCCTGGCGCTGACGGCGCTGGTCACCGGCGCCCGGCCTCAGGAGGGCGAGGATGCGCCGACGCAGCCGCGCCGCACGGGCCGGGCGACGGGCCTCCTGATCATCCTCGGCCTGTTCGGCGCCGCCCTCTTGTACGGCGACGGCATCCTGACGCCCTCCATCTCCGTGCTCAGCGCGGTGGAAGGGCTGAAGGTGGCGGCACCGCATCTCGGCCACTGGGTCCTGCCGATCGCGGCGGTGATCCTGCTCGGCCTGTTCCTGCTGCAGGTGGCAGGCACGGCGCGAATCGGCATCCTGTTCGGGCCCGTCATGCTGCTCTGGTTCCTTTCCATCGGGGTGCTGGGCGCCATCGCGCTCACGCGCCATCCGGAGGTGCTGGAGGCAGCGAACCCGCTCTACGGCCTTGCCTTCCTTGTCCACGCGAAGGCGGGCAGCCTCGCTATCCTGGGTGGCGTGTTCCTGGCGCTGACGGGCGCCGAGGCGCTCTATGCCGACATGGGCCATATCGGCCGGCTGCCGATCCGCGCCGCCTGGTTCGCCCTGGTCCTGCCGTCGCTGCTGCTCTGCTATGCCGGGCAGGCCGCCAGCCTGCTGGGGCGTGCGCACCTGCCGGACAACCCCTTCTACGGCATCGTCCCGCCGGCGATCTTCCCCTACGCGATCTGGCCGCTCGTGCTGCTGGCAACGCTGGCCACGGTGATCGCCAGCCAGGCCATCATCACAGGCGTCTTTTCCCTCACCCGGCAGGCAATCCAGCTCGGCTGGTTCCCCGGCCTGAACATCCGGCAGACCTCCGACGAGGAGTACGGCCAGATCTACGTGCCGGTGATGAACTGGACCATGATGATCGCGACGCTGGCGCTCACCCTGGGCTTCGGCAGCTCCAGCCGGCTGGCCGGCGCCTATGGCATGGCGGTCTCGACGACCATGCTGCTGACGACGGCCCTGCTCTTCACCTTCTTCCGGCGGATCGTCCGCTGGTCCTTCGTGCCTGCCGCCGGGGTGGCCGGGCTCTTCCTCCTCGTCGATCTCGCCTTCTTCGCCGCCAACCTGACCAAGCTGGCGGAGGGAGGCTTCATCCCGCTGGTGGTCGGGGCCGCGATCTTCATCGTCATGACGAGCTGGCGTCGCGGCGTCACCGCCATCCGCACGCTCACCCAGGCCCGGGTGGTGTCGCCGGACGCGTTCCTCACCCGGCTGAGCGAGGGTCGCGTGCCGCGCGTGCCGGGGACGCTTGTTTTCCTTACGCGCCTGCGCGAGCCGATTCCGCCCGCGCTGGCGACGCATGTGGACCAGTTCGGCGCGCTCCAGGAGCACGTGGTCACGCTGACGGTGGAGTTCGAGGAGGTGCCGCGCGTGCCGCGTGGCGAGCGGATCAGCCTGCGTCAGCTGGAGGGCGGCGTCTGGCACGTCATCGCCCGCTTCGGTTTCGTGGAGATCCCGTCTTTGCCGGCGGCCTTGTCGCTTGCCTGCGAAAAAGGCTGCCCGATCGCCCCGGACGACGCCGTCTTCATGGCGGCCCGCGACGAGGTGGTGCGCAACCGGGGGGCCACGGGTCCGCATCTGCCGGGCTGGCAGCGGATGCTGTTCGCCGTGCTCTACCGCAACGCGGTGCACCTGGTGGACCGGTTCGCCCTGCCGCCGGACCGGTTCGTGCAAACCGGGCGTCAGATCGGGCTTTGATATTCGTCCGCCGATGCTACAGAGCCGTCATGTGCGACGGCACGGCAGACGCAGGCGCCTGGGACCACTACCTTGTCGCCCGACACGCAAGAATGGAGAGCCGGCATGGCCTACAAGGTTAACTACAACTTCCAGAAGGCCGAGCGTGACCGCGCCAAGGCGGCGAAGAAGGAAGCGAAGCTGCGCGAGAAGCAGGCACGCGCAGCTGACCGCGGCGACGACCAGCCGGCCCACGAGGACGGCACGGACGGCGTGGCGGACGCTGAAGCGCAGCCATCCTGAGGCCCCGGAGGGTCGGCGCCGGCAGCGCCGACCTCCTCAATCGTCCGCGTAGGGGTTCTTCGTCCCGCGCAGCTGCAGCCGGATGGGCGTGCCCGGCATGCCGAAGGTTTCGCGCAGGCCGTTCACCAGGTAGCGCTGGTAGTCCTCGGGCAGCATCTCCGCCCGGGTGCCAAACAGGATGAAGGTCGGCGGACGCGCCTTGGCCTGCGTCATGTAGCGCAGCTTGAGCCGCCGGCCCTCGACCAGCGGCGGCGTGTGGCGCTCCAGCGCCCCCTCGAACCACCGGTTGAGCGCGCCGGTCGGGATGCGCTTGTTCCAGATCGCATGGGCGCCCCGCACGGCGGGCATGAGCTTGTGGATGCCCGCCCCCGTCAGCGCGGAGAAGGTGACGACCGGGATCCCGCGCATCTGCGACAGCGAGAACTCGATCCGGTCGGAGATCGCCTTGCGCGTCAGCGTGCGGTCCTCGACGGCATCCCACTTGTTCAGCGCGAGCACGCAGGCGCGTCCTTCGCGCTCGATCAGCCGGGCGATCTGCAGATCCTGCTCATGCACGCCGAGCGTCGCGTCGATGGCCAGAACGACCACCTCCGCCATCTTCAGCGCCTCGATGGAGGCGGAGACCGACATCTTCTCGAGCGGCGCCTCGATGCGCGCCTTGCGACGCAGCCCGGCCGTATCGACCAGTTCGATCGGGCCGTGCGCGTCGCTGATCTCGACCGACACCGCGTCGCGGGTGAGACCCGGCTCCGGGCCGGTGATCATCCGCTCCTCGCCCAGAAGGCGGTTCAGCAGCGTCGACTTGCCGGCATTCGGACGCCCGACGATGGCCAGGCGCAGCGGGCCCGCCGGACGGGCCGGCAGACGGTCCTCCTCGTCCGAAAGATCAGGCTCGGGAAAATCGGTGTCCGATGGGTCGGGATCACCGTCCGAGGCGTCGGCGGCGGCCCCGGCCGCGACCGGCTCAGGCGGCAGCCGGTCGACGATCTCGCTCATCAGGTCCGCAAGGCCCTCGCCATGCTCGGCCGACACGGCAATGGGGGCGCCCAGCCCGAGGCTGAAGGCTTCCATGGCGGCGGCGGCGCCGTCCCGGCCTTCCGCCTTGTTGGCGACGAGCATCACCGGCCTGTCCTGCCGACGCAGCCATGTTGCGAAATGCTGGTCCGCGGGCGTGATGCCGGAGCGCGCATCGATACAGAACAACACCAGGTCGGCCTGCGCCACCGCCAGCTCGGAGGATGCGCGCATACGCCCGAACAGCGTCTCGGGCGCCGCCTCTTCCAGCCCGGCCGTGTCGATCAGCCGGACGCGCCGGCCGCGCAGCAGCGCCTCGCCATCCTTGCGATCGCGCGTCACCCCCGGCGTGTCGGCCACCAGCGCGACGCGCCGACCGACAAGCCGGTTGAACAAGGTGGATTTCCCGACATTCGGCCGCCCGGCGATCACCACCACCGGCAGCGCCGAAAGCGGGATCGAACGGTCGACCGGCGGCGCCGATCGGCTGCCGCGACGACGCTCAGCCATAGACGCTCAACGTGCCGTCTTCCGTGATCACCAGCATGTGGCCAGCGACCGCGACGGGCGGCAGAGCCGCAATCTGGTCCATGCGCACCGGCTTGCCCACTTCGCCGGTCACCGCGTCCACGGCGATCATGCCCTGCTTTGGGAAGTCGCTGAAGCAGACGAGCTTGCCGTTCACCAGTACCGGGCCGGTCCAGGTGATGGCGCCCTTCTGCGGCTTCGGCCGGCGGAAGCGCGGCAGGTCGCTCACCCAAAGGACGTGGCCGTTCGTCTTGTCCAGGCAGGCGAGCTGCTGGTCTTCCGACAGGAGGAAGATGAAGTCGCCGACGATCAGCAGGTTGTCCTTGCCGGAAACGGCCCGCTCCCAGAGGCGGCGGCCCGAGCGGACGTCGAGAGCCGTCAGGACCCGGCCGACGCTGATGGCGTAGGCCGTCCCGTCCGAGACCACCGGCAGGCCGTGGATGGACACGAAGTCCACGATGCTGTTGCCGGTGCCGCTGGAGCCGAGCGTGTCGCTCCAGATCGACTCGCCCGTTTCCGCGCGCAGCGCCGCGATGTCGCCCGAGCCGAAGCCCGCGATCACGGTGCCACCCACCACGGCCGGCGCCGGCTGGCCGAACACGACCGTCGCCGCCGCGCTGGCCTGATAGACCCAGAGCTTCTTGCCGTTCTTGACGTCGAGCGCGAACAGCCGCTCGTCGATGGTGCCGACGAACAGGCGGCCGTCGACCACCGTCGGGGCCGAGCGGCCCGGCGTGCCGACATCCACGCGCCACAGGATCTTGCCGCTGGTCGGCTCGAGCGCGAGCGTCTCGGCGATGCCGTCCACGGCGTACAGCACGCCCTCGGCATAGCTGAGGCCGCCGCCGACATTGGAGGAGCGGGTCTTCTTCGGCTTGATGTCCGTCCGCCACAGGCGCGACCCGTTCTGCAGGTCGAAGCAGGTAATCACCCCGCGGCTGTCCATGGTGAAGACATGGCCGTCCGCCACCACGGGCTCCGCGCTCAGCGCGCCGCGGCTGCCGGCCCCGGTGCCGATGCTGTCCCTCCAGAGCGGCCTGCGCAGCTCGAGCGCGTTGTCGCCCACGGCGATGTTCAGCGCCTCGTGGCTCGGAATGCGACCGGGCTGCGTCCACTCGCTGACGGCGACCGGCGCCGGCAGGCTGATCTTGGTGGTGTCCGCCGAATCCACGACAAGACCGGCACCCGTGCTCAGCACGTTCTCCCGGCGGCCGAGCAGCACGGGCTTGGCGTCGTCGTCGCAGCCGGCGACCAGCAGGGCCAGTGCACCGCCGCCGCCAAGCAGCAGCGCCCGGCGGCGGGAAAGAAGGGGAGCCTCGTCGTGCATCATCCGCCAGTTTTCGCAGGTGTCGTGGTTGCGTTGAGAGTATCGAGCAGGCCGCTCGCGACCGCGCGGCCGTTTTCGGACAGGCTGGGATCGACCGCCAGCGCGGTGAGCTTCTTGCGCGCCTCGTCCAGGTGGTTCTGGCGCAGGTCGACCAGCGCGTCGGCCTCCTGTGCCAACCCGTACCACGGGCTCTTCGGCGTCAGGATGTCGCGCAGACGCGTCTTGAGGATCGCGGGATCGCCGTCATCGAGGCTGTGCTGCACCCAGAGCAGCGTGCCCAGGCCCCGCAGGTCGGCATCCGCCGCCTCGTCGTGGCCCAGCTGGTCCCAGAGTGCGAGCGCCTTCGCATGATCCTTCGCCTGCCAATCGAGGGCGGCCATGCGCAGTCGCGCCAGCGAGGCGAAGCCGGCGGGACCGCGCCCCGCCACTTCGGCGAACTCGGTGATCGCCCGCCTCTGCTCCGGCGTCGGCGGCGCATCGGGTCCGGCGGCCGCGGCAGGCGTGACATCCGCATCCTTCTGCGCCTGGAAATAAAGGCCGGCGACGGACAATGCGCGCTCGTGCTGCCGATAAACCAGGAACTGCCAGACGCCGACCCCGATCAACACCAGAACGGCAAGGACCACCGCGGGAACGACGAGCCGCCGCGCGCGTGCACGCTGTTGTTCGGCTCGCAGGTCGTCGTCGACCTCACGGAAGATATCGTCGGCCAAGAAAGCGGGCTCCAAACTCGTGGCGGCGCTGCACGGGCACCGCGTCCCTGCGAGTGCGGCGGCGGACCATAGCGGCGGCGGCCCGCCGGAGCAAACAACGCCGTCAACCCTTCTTTTACCGGCCTCCGTCAGGATGCCGGCATGAACCGGCAACACGCGCTGCTGCTCCTGCCCCTGCTATGCGCGTTCTGCCTGTCGTTCCTGGGCGGGTGCGTGCCGGAAACGGTGGCGCCGCTGGCGGCCGGCATCGGCGCGGATGTCGCCATCTTCCACCGCAGCCTGCCCGACATGGTCTACTCCGCCGTCACCGGACGGGACTGTTCCGTCGTGCGCCTGGACGAGGGCAAGACGTACTGCCGCCCGGTGGCGCCCCCGGTGCCGCCGCAGCCTTACTGCACATCGAGCCTCGGCAACGTCGATTGCTGGGCGCACCCGGAGTTGATGCCCGGCATCCCCGTGCAGGTCGCGCAGGGCCCGCACGACCTCACTCCGGCGCAGAACCGCGCCCGCCTCGCCCGCTGGCCCGCCACCCTCCAGGCGGGGCAGCCGGTGGACGACGAACAGCCGCGCGATCCGGATCCGTGAGGCGAAGCCTCAGTGACGACCCTTCAGCTTTGCCGAACCTGCCCGCAGCGCCGCCGTCAGCGACTCGAAATTGTTGGCAATGTGCTTCTGGACCGCGCTGGCGCCGGCCTGAACGGTATCGATCCGCTCCTTTGCCTCGCGGCTGATCGCCGTCTGCTGGGCCACCGCCTCCCTGGACACGCAGGCATTATAGGCGCGCGCATCCTTCTCGTAGGCCGTCACCCGGTCCACGCTGGCATTGTAGCGTTCGACGCTGGACGTATCCACGTCGGGTGCGGCGGGCTCGCGTCCGCAGCTGGCGGCACTCCAGCCGGCCGCGCGCGCGGCGGAGGCCGGGCCGGCCAGCGAGCCCGCCATTGCGACGACGGCACCAGCTCCGATCGCCCAGCGCATCCCGATCCTGATCATCCCCTGGCTCCCCTGCCCGTCCGCCTGCGGCGCGGGTATCCTGTCGGCCCGTGCGCACGTCAAGCGAACGGAACGGTCGTTACGGAGCCTTCATGCCGCACACCAAGGACGAAACGCCGAAGCTGCGCCTCGGCACCCTGACCAGCGCCGAGGCCGCTGCCCGCCTCGCGGCCGGCGCCGTCGTGCTCCTGCCGCTCGGCAGCCAGGAGGACCAGGGTCCGCACGCCCCGATGGGCGATTACCTGTCGGCGGAGGCCATCGCCGAACGAATCGCGGCACGGGCACAGGAAGGCGGCACGGACGCGCTGGTGGCGCCCGTGCTGCCGTTCGGCGGCAGCGACTTCTTCGGCAGCCGCCCCGGTGGCATGGCCCTCGAGCAGACGACCCTGCGGCTCGTCCTGCGCGACATGCTCGCCTGCCTGCTGCGCCACGAGGTGCGCCGGCTGGTCGTGGTCAACGGGCATGGCGGCAACGCCCAGGCGATCCATGACGTGACGCAGGAGATCTGGCTGGAGCGCGGGATCCTGGTCCCCTCCTTCCCCCTCTGGAAGATCGCCGGCGCGCTGCTGCCGGAGATCGTGGGCGCGGAGGTCGCCGCCCGGTCGGCCGGGCACGGCGCCGACCCGCTGGGGAGCGTTGCGATGCATCTCTTCCCAGGCCTCATGCGGCCGGACCTCGTCCCCCGGGAGATCGTCCCGCAGCCCGGCGCGGGGGGCCTGTCCGTCAGCGGCTTCGGCGTGGGCCGGTTCGCCGGGGTGGAGATCGGCCTGCCCGTCGAAGTGGGGGAAAGCGCCGTCACGGGCGACGCCAGGCTTTGCTCGGCCGCCACGGGAGCCGCGCTGGTCGAACGGCTCGTCGCGGCGGGCGCGGCGCTGGTCCGGCATCTCGCTTCCGCGAACATCGCGCCGCCCCCGTCGAAGGCCTAACCGTCCCATGCCCCGCCTTCAGAACAAGTTCTGCGTGGTGACCGGCGCCGCCCGTGGCATCGGGCGTGCCATTGCCGGCGCCTTCGCGGCCGAGGGCGCCACGGTCCTCGTGACCGATCGCGACGAGCCGGCCGGCCGTGCGGCCGCCGCGGACATCGGCTGCGGGTTCATGCGCCTGGACGTCGCCTCCGAACGCGACTGGCAGGCGCTGGAGGAGCGCGCGCCGGCACCGGACGTGCTCGTCAACAATGCCGGCATCACCGGCTTCGAGACGGGGCCGGTGGCGCACGATCCGGAGAACGCGGCGCTGGAGGACTGGCGGGCCGTCCACCGCGTCAATCTCGACGGCGTCTTTCTCGGATGCCGCTACGCCATCCGCTCGATGAAGGCGCGCGGGACCGGCTCCATCATCAACATCTCCTCGCGCTCCGGCATGGTGGGGATCCCCATGGCGGCGGCCTATGCCTCCAGCAAGGCGGCCGTGCGCAACCACACCAAGAGCGTCGCCCTCTACTGCGCGGGGAAAGGCTGGGCCATCCGCTGCAACTCGATCCACCCTGCGGCGATCCTGACGCCCATGTGGGAACCGATGCTGGGGAGCGGCCCCGACCGGGAAGCGCGCATGGCGGCCTTCACAGCCGACACGCCGCTGAAGCGCTTCGGACACCCGGACGAGGTGGCGGCCATCGCCCTGCTGCTCGCGTCCGACGAGGCTGCCTATGTCACCGGGTCCGAGTTCACGGTCGATGGCGGGCTGCTGGCCGGTTCCGCCGCCTCCCCCGGATGAGCGTCGGCTACCAGGCGAACCGGGCGAGGCGGCCCTGGGGCGGGCCGATGATGCTGTCCTCCCGCATGACGACCGTGCCGCGAACGATCGTGGCGACCGGCCAGCCGGTGACCTCCATGCCGTCGAACGGCGTCCAGCCGGCCGGCGTCGCGATCCAGTCGTTCGTGATGGTGCGCCGAGCCTTGGTGTCGACCAGCGTGAAGTCGGCGTCGAAGCCGGCGGCCAGCCGCCCCTTGCCGGCGAGGTTGTAGACCCGCGCCGGACCCGCGGCCATCAGGTCCGCCAGGCGCGACAGCGACAGGCGGCCGGTGCTGACATGGTCGAGCATGATCGGAACGATGGTCTGCACGCCCGTGAGGCCCGCCGGGCAGTTCGGCCAGGGCCGCCGCTTCGCCTCCAGCGGATGCGGCGCATGGTCGGAGCCGACCACGTCGACCGTGCCGTCCCGCACCGCCGCCCAGGACGCTTCCCAATGCCGCCGGTCGCGCAGCGGCGGATTCATGACGGCCAGCCCGCCGAGCCGCTCGTAGCATTCGGGCGCCACCTGGGTCAGATGGTTGACCAGCACCTCCACGGTCGCGACGTCCCGGTAGTCCCGGAGGTAGTCCAGCTCCTCCGCGGTGGACACGTGCAGGATGTGCGCGGGCCGGCCGGTCCGGCGCGCGAGCGCCATGATCCGCCGCGTGCCCAGGAAGGCGCACTCCTCGTCGCGCCAGACCCGGTGCGTGTCGTAGGGCATGCCCACGTGGAACTGCGGCTTTCTTTCCTGCAGCCGGTACTCGTCCTCGCTGTGGAAGGCGATGCGGCGGCGGCCGGAGCGCATGACCGCCTCGATGCCCGCATCGTCCTCGATCATCAGGTCGCCGGTCGAGCTTCCGGCGAACAGCTTGACGGCACAGACGCCATGCTCCGTCTCGAGCCCGGCCAGCTCCGCCGTGTTCGCGCGGGTGGCGCCGACATAGAAGCCGAAATCGGTGTAGCTTTCATGTTCGACGTATCCCTGCTTCCACCGCACCTGCTCCGCCGTCGTGATGGACGGGTTGGTGTTCGGCATGTCGAACACGGTCGTGATGCCGCCGAGGGCCGCCGCTTTTGTCCCGGTCGGGATGCTCTCGATGCTGGCGTCGCCCGGATCGCGCAGATGCACATGCGCGTCGATCAGGCCGGGCAGGACGTGCAGGCCGGTCGCGTCGATCACCTCCGCCGCCTCGTCGGCGGCGGAAACGGACAGGCTGGCGATCCGGCCGCTTCGAACACCGACATCCGTCGCCGTCTCCCCCCAGGGCAGCACGCAGATGCCGTTTCGAATGATCAGGTCATAGCGCATGCGCGTCCCCTCCGGCTGGACGCGCGAGACTAGTCCGCCCGCGCTTCAGACGCCCCGCCTCAAACCCCTGACTTCAAAGGCCGGGCACCTCCGCCGGATGCCCCACGCGCGCGGTTGACCGGCGCCGGCCGATGCTGCGCACCGTGACATAGAAGGCGGGCGTCAGCAGCAGGCCGAAGCCCGTGACGCCCAGCATGCCGAAGAACACGGCGGTGCCGAGCGACTGCCGCATCTCCGCCCCCGCGCCGGTCGCCACCACCAGGGGTGCGACGCCCAGGATGAAGGCGAACGAGGTCATCAGGATGGGCCGCAACCGCGTCCGTGCGGCATGAACCGCGGCGTCCGCCGCCGTTGCGCCCTCATCCTCGGCCTGCCGGGCGAATTCCACGATCAGGATCGCGTTCTTCGCCGCCAGCCCGACCAGCACCACGAAGCCGATCTGCGCCAGGATGTCGATCGACATGCCCCGCCCGAGCAGCCCCGTGACCGCGGCCAGCAGGCACATCGGCACGATCAGCACGACGGCGAGCGGCAGCTTCCAGCTCTCGTACTGCGCGGCCAGCACAAGGAAGACGAAGAGGGCCGCGGCACCGAACACCAGGAGCGTCGGCGTGCCTTTCTGCTCCTGCTGGAAGGCGAGATCCGTCCACTCGAAGCCGACGCCGGGCGGCAGGACCTGCCGGGCGAGCGCCTCCATCCGGTGCAGCGCGGTGCCTGTGGCGACGCCGGGCGCGGCCGCCCCCATGATCTCGGCCGCGGGGAACAGGTCGTAGCGCGGCACGCGGTAGGGCGAGGTCTCGGTGCGGAAGTTCGCGACCGTGCCGATCGGCACCATGTCGCCGTTCGCGTTGCGGGTCTTCAGCCGGCCGATATCGCCGACATCGCGGCGGAAGCGCTCGTCCGCCTGCGCGATCACCTCGTAGGTGCGGCCGAGATAGTTGAAGTCGTTCACATACTGCGAGCCCATGTAGGTCTGCAGCGTGTCGAACACGTCCGACGGGGCCAGCCCCACCTTCTGGGCCTTCAGCCGGTCGATATCGGCATAGACCGAAGGCGTGCGGGTGCTGAACAGGGTAAACACGCCGGCGAAGTGCGGGTCCTTGTTCGCAGCACCCACCAGCGCCTGGGACGCCTGGGCGAGCTGCTCGGAGCCGACGCCGCCCAGGTCCTGCACCATCATCTTGAAGCCGCCCGCCGTGCCGAGGCCCTGCACCGGAGGCGGCGGGATGGTCAGGATGAATGCATCCTGGATCACCGAAAGGCGCCGGCGCAGGTCGTTCAGCACCGTGCCGGCGGTCATGCCGGGCTTCATCTTGTGGCTGTAGAGGGTCGGCAGGCCCGAGAAGATGGTGCCGTCATTGGACGCGACGGTGAAGGTGGTCGCGTCGAGCCCGGCGAACGGCGCCACATGCTCGATCCCGGGCGTCGTCAGGATGATGTCGATCGCCCGCTTGATCACGGCCTGCGTCCGGTCGAGCGTGGCACCGGCGGGCAGCTGCACCACCGTGATCAGGTATCCCTGGTCCTGCTCGGGGATGAAGCCGGTCGGCGCGCGGGCGAACTGGAAGCCGGCCAGCGCGATCAGCCCGACATAGACGGCGAGCACCACGCCCAGCATGCGCACCAGCCGCGTCGTGAGCCGGCCGTAGGCGTTCGAGAGCGCGTCGAACACGCGGTTGAACGCCGCAAAGCCACGGTCGATGCCGCGTCCGAGCAGGCTGCGGGGCGCCGCATGGTGCGCCTCGTGCGGCTTGAACAGCAGCGCGCACAAGGCCGGGCTCAGCGTGAGCGAGACGATGCAGGAGATGACGGTGGACGCTGAGATCGTCACCGCGAACTGGCGGAAGAACTCGCCGCCGATGCCCGACAGGAAGGCCGACGGCACGAACACGGCGCAGAGCGTCAGCGCGATGGCGGTCAGCGCGCCGCCCACCTCGTCCATGGTGCGATGCGCGGCCTCCTTCGGCGACATGCCGGTGCGCAGGTTCCGCTCGACATTCTCCACCACCACGATCGCATCGTCGACGACGATGCCGACCGCCAGCACCAGGCCGAACAGCGACAGGTTGTTCAGCGAGATGCCCACCAGCGCCAGGATCGTGAAGGCGCCGACCAGCGAGACCGGAATCGCGATCACCGGGATCAGGGACGCACGCCAGGTCTGCAGGAAGGCGATGACGACGCAGACCACGAGGAGGATGGCGACGAAGATCGTCTCCACCACCTCATGCACCGACTTCGCCACGAAGATGGTCGGGTCGTAGATGATCTTGTACTCGAGGCCCGGCGGGAACGACGCCTTCATGGTCGTCACCGCGTCCAGCACCTCGCGTTCCACCGCGAGCGAGTTCGCCCCGGGCTGCGCGAAGATCAGCAGCGGCAGCCCGTCGAACCGGTCCATGTAGGCGGACGAGCCGTAATCGGCCGCCCCCACCTCGACGCGGCCCACGTCGCGCACGCGCGTGACATGGCCGTTGCCGTCCGACTTGATGACGATGTCGCCGAACTGCTCCGGCGTCAGCAGCCGCCCCAGCGTCTGCACGTTGAGCTGGAACGCCTCGTGCGACGGCACCGGCGGCTGGTTCAGGATGCCGGCGGAAACCTGGATGTTCTGCGCCCGGATGGCCGCCAGCACCTCGCCGGCCTTCAGCCGGTAGGCGGCGATCTTGTCCGGGTCCAGCCAGATCCGCATCGCGTAATCGCGGCCGCCGAAAATCTGCACGTCGCCGACGCCCGGCAGGCGCGCCAGCGCATCCTTCACATGCAGCGTCGCGTAGTTGGACAGATAGAGATCGTCACGCGAATGGTCGGGCGAGAAGAGATGCACCGCGAGCAGGATGTTCGGCGTCGACTTGCGGGTTTGCACGCCAAGCCGCTGCACATCCTCCGGCAGGCGCGGCAGCGCGTCCTCCACCCGGTTCTGCACCAGCATCTGCGCGACGTTCAGGTCGCTGCCGATGCGGAAGGTGACGGTGATGGTGAGCTTGCCGTCACCGGTCGCCTGGCTGCTCATGTAGAGCATGTTCTCGACGCCGTTGATCTGTTCCTCGAGCGGCGTCGCGACCGTCTTGGCCACCGTCTCGGCGGAAGCGCCGGGATAGGTCGTGGTGATCTGCACCGTGGGCGGCACGATCTCCGGATACTGCGCCACCGGCAGGGTGAAGAGCGCGCCGAGCCCGATCAGGGTGATGAAGGTGCTGAACACCGTCGCCAGGATCGGCCGGTCGATGAAGACATGGGTCAGGCGCATGATGCGTTACTCCCCTCAGCGCTGACTGTCGTCGGCGGCGTCGTAGGCGAAGGAGCCGGGCTGCGGCTGCACCTTGGAACCCGGCAGCGCATGCATCAGCCCGTTGACGATGACCCGGTCGCTCGTGGTCAGGCCGGACGTCACGACCCGCAGCCCGCCGCGCATGCCGCCGGTGGTGACGATCTTCGGCACCACGCTGCCGTCGGCGGCCACCGTCATGACCATCT
>Ga0157360_1000546_pt1 | contig 14234 bp, 6 predicted proteins | sample AttlaeALBM1_FD_111483 | JGI IMG/M metagenome (GOLD analysis project Ga0157360, IMG submission 111483) | Fungus gardens microbial communities from leaf cutter ant in Ribeirão Preto, State of São Paulo, Brazil - Atta laevigata ALBM1 | ecosystem: Host-associated > Fungi > Mycelium > Unclassified ... | reverse complement strand
TATATAAGGACTCATAGTCTGAGGATTAGACCTCAGACTTAACAACATCATTTGCTGCTTGTCTAACTTCGCTTTTTTGAGCTTTTCAAATATCCAAATCATCAATCACAAATCAGTAAGTGGTCATTTGTGATATAGTAGCACTAAAGCCACTGGAGAACCCTTCAATTATCAGGAAACTAAGAGATAAACAACTTGATGTTAAGGTTAGGGTAATGACATAGGATACCATGAAATCGTTCCACAAAAAGGCTCTTATAAACTCAGGATGTTCAAGCTTATATATTAGCAAAAGATTTGTTAAAGAGAATCAAATTAACACATGCAAATTGCCATTTCCCATTACTTGTTATAATGCAGATGGGTCTACCAACCAATCAGGAAGTATCACAGAATATGTGGAAATAATTATGTCAATTGGAGATCACATTGAACAAATTCAATTCTTAGTAACTAATTTAGGAAAACATGACCTATTCTTAGGCTATAAATGGCTCCAAAAACATAACCCAACCATTAACTGGAGAGAGTCAAAGGTACTACTAGACAAATGCCAGCATTGGTACAGACAAGTTTTGGGAGATAGTAAACCAAAGGATACTGAAGAAGATGCAAAGGATAATCCAAATAACTTAGAAGAAGAAAAGTTATTGTTTATAAATTTGAAAGAAGAAGCATGGAGGAGGGAAGAGATAAATATCAGGAGAACACAACAAAGCAATGAACAATCCAAAGAAACAATCCCAAAGGAGTATTGGAGCTTCAAGGAAATAGTGTTTGATAAAGAAATGTTTGACAAACTACCTCCCAAAGACCTTGAGATTATGCAATTGAATTATTTCCAGGAGCAATGCTAAAGGATTGCAAAATATATTCACTTAGCCCTAGAGAACAAGAGGAGCTTGATAAATTTCTAGACAAACATCTAAAATCAGGACATATTAGACCTTCTAAATTCTCCTATGCTGCTCCATTCTTTTTTGTAAAGAAAAAGGATGGATCCCTGTGACCTGTACAAGACTATAGGAGATTGAATAAAGTGACAATCAAGAACAAATACCCTTTACCATTAATCTAGAAGCTGATTAACAAGGTTAAAGAAGCATGCTACTTCACTAAACTTGATATTCAATGGGGTTACAATAACATAAGAATAAGAGATTAAGATGAATAGAAGGCTATCTTTAGGACTAATCAAGGACTATTCGAGCTATTGGTGATATACTTTGGGTTATGCAACTCTCCAGTAACCTTTTAACTGATAATGAATATCTTATTCTAAGACTTGATTAGTCAAGAGAAAATAGTCATATACATAGATGACATACTAATATTCTTCAAAACAATGGAAGAACATATTGACATTGTAAAGAAGGTACTGAAAATCTTGAACGACAACAAACTCTTGGTTCAAATAAAGAAATGCTGATTTCACCAGACAAAGGTTGAATATCTAGGAGTTATCATCTTGAAAGATAGTGTCAAAGTTGATCCAATCAAAGTCAAGGGAGTCATAGATTGGCCTGAACCCAAAGATAAGTGGGAAATCTACCAATCTTTGGGATTTTGCAACTTTTACCAACAGTTCATTAGAGGATTTGCACAACTTGCCAAATCTCTAATAGAACTGACAGGGAAAAAGGCTTGGAAGTGAAGTGAGGAAGAAAGAAGAGCATTTGCAAAGTTGAAAAAGTTCTTAACATCAACTCCAACACTTGCAATCCCCAACTCAGAATATAAATTGTGAATAGAGATCAATACTTTAGGATATGCCATAGGAGGGATACTCACCCAACAACAACCAGATGAGTCATGAAAACCTATATTATTCCTATTCCAAGCTCTAAATGAAACAAAGAGAAACTATGAGATCTATGATCAAGAGTTATTGGCAATAATAATAGAAATCAGACATTGGAGACAATACCTTTTAGGAAGGAATGAATTCAAAGTGTGAACTAACCACAAAAACCTAGAATACTTTAGAAGTCTCCAAAAATTGAATTGTTGCCAAGCTCACTGACTAGCTAAATTACAAGATTACAACTTCAAATTGATTTACAAGCCAGAAAGCACAATGAAAAGAGCAGATGCCCTCTTGTAATGAAGAGACTGTTTATGCTAGGAGTTTTTCTGTTCTCTTTTTAAATAGAATTTCCTCTACTACTGTCTAAGTAGCAGTGAAGATAAAAGCTTAAATAAGGATGTGGTGTGTGATCTCCTAAGGAAAGCATCCTAGTTGACACTGTATATTAGTACAGTATCCCTCATGCAAATTCATGAGGAAATAAATTCAGAAGTTGACAGTGGAAGGAAGTTGTAAAATTAAAGTTTTGCCAATGTACTGTGGTAGCGGTGATGTTCAAAACTCGAAACTCAATTCTAAACTACTGTTTTGGTCCTGTGCCTAAGTCCTACCTGCCTAGTGTTGCCCTAATGCCCTGTTTCAAAGTTGTCCTCACAGTAGCACTCTCTGGCTATGTGATCAGACTATCCTCACAGTAGTATTCTTGACTATGTGATCAGATATGTGACTTTGAATCCTTCCTGTATAACTCAACTCTCTAGTAATGCTAAACTTTGTCTTAAAGCTTCTATGACATTGCTCCTGTAACTAAGTTACTTGTCTTATAGTCTCTTTGGTTTAACTTAGTCTTGAGTTGAAGCAACTTAATCACTGATCTGATCACTCTAAAAATAGATTTCCACTTTTTGAAAACCCAAATAGAGGAAAAAGGTGACCGAGATTACTTACTCTTTTTCTACTAAGTAGAGGTTTTTATAGATTTAGAGAAATACAAAAGAAATATACAGAAAAATAGAGAAAATAATAGACCCAGTCATAATCTATTATTACAACAATTGTTCTGGTAGTGATAGGGAATTCCATGCCTCCTTGTTTTTTTTTGATTATTTTCTATTAGTTTTGCCAGGTCTACTCTACTCTTGCCGAGTTACTGGGTTACCTACTACTAATCCCATGATAATCTTCCCCTTTGGCTTATCTCAGCAACTCAGAACCTGACTCTTTCCTTTTCTGTCTAGGGAGTTTCAGAAGTTGTTTTTACTGCTCTCTGATGTCATATTCTAGAAATATGATAATTATGTAATTTATTTCTTCTAATAATTCTTCTAAAATTAATAATAGCAAGATAGTGTAGTAGACTACTCTCCTCCTATTTCAGACTTCCTATAAGTACTGTGTAGTTACAGTATAATTTCTTAGTCTGTAAATTAACGTCATTTGGTCCTAATCCTCTCCTTATCCAATCTGGATTCCTAGTTCACTTCCTTAGGACCTCTTTTTCGATGACTTCTCTCCATTCCAAAATACACAACCACTTCACGACTGGAGACCAGGATACAACACATAAGTTAAAGCCAAAGTTGTTCATTAAGTTATATATCTGCTTTGACGTCTTTTATCTTCTACTGGAGTCTTCCTTTGGAGTTTATACTGTTACTAAGTAATATTCCCCTCTGGCATAGTACATTATTCCATTCTGGAGAGTACCTTTATATATTACTCCACTCCTTTGTCCCCTCCATAATTCTATCCTTGATATCTAAGGTTCTTTGTTACTTTTTTGTTTTTAATTGTAGTAGATTAGTTCTTGATGTGCTCCTATTCTTGGCCATCACTGATCAAGTGATGTTACAGCTATTCTTATCTCCTGCCAGGCCACTGGTCCTGTTTCTTGTAATAGGCATCTTTTTGGACTTTTCCACATAAGGCTTTTTTTCCCTGACTAAGCTGTTTTCTCTTAGCAATGACACTATGGGGCTATAGGCTCAACTCCACTGGTTCTTGAGTAATTGGCCTGTTGATGGTAGTGACCTTATGTCCCTAAGTATACTACTATGTAGTTAGGTAGCCAGCTTTTGGTGTTGAAGTCCTCTATGCCTTCCCTGCTATCTAGTAGATGATTCTATCTTAGTCCTGCTTCTTGGGGTATGAATTTGCAAAATTTGGTTAATTTTAGGCCTAAATATATTTTGGACTTCACAGTAGAGGCCAGATTATGACTCAGAAGGAAGTAACAATAATGAAAAGACCTTACTAAAGAAAGAAAAATTTGGATCTGTAACAATGAATGAGGGAGAGTTTTGGAAGAAAATAGAAGAGGCAGAAGAATTTGTAAAAGAAGAAATAAGAGTAGCAGTGGATGAAAAAAGAAAGGGTTAAAAAAGAGAAGAAAATATTTTTATATAGGAAAAGAGAATATATGTGCCTGACTCGGTAACTCTTCATGAAGAAATCCTACAATGACATAATAACCATGAGTTGGTAGACCACCCAGAATATATTAAAATACATGAGCTCATAACATGAAATTATTAGTGGCCCCGACTGATAAACGATGTCAAATGATATATAGCAGAGTATGAATGTTGTTAAGCTAATAAACCTAACAGATAGAAAAGAACAAATACCCTATATCCAAATGAAGTACTGTCAGACCTATGGGACATCATCATCATTGACCTAATAGAACCTTTACTAATGTCATTAGGATACAATAGAATTCTAGTCATGGTTGATAGATTCTTCAAAATAGCTCAATACTTACCAATTAGCATGGGAATTTTATCCAGAGAAGTAGCACAAATCCTATAGGACCAAGTATTCAAAAACATTGGATTACCTAGAAAGGTCATCAGTAACAGAGGTCCACAATTTGTATTTAATTTCATAAAGGAATTATGTTCTAGATTAGGAATCAAATAAAACCCCTCCACAGCTTATCATTCTCAAACTGATAAACTGAATGAGTTAACCAAGAAGTAGAACAATATTTGTGCCTATATGTTAGCTATTAGCAGGACAATTGGTCAGAATGGTTACCTTTGGCTGAATTTGCACATAACAACTGAAACCATTCAAGTACAGGCTTATTTCTCTTTTTCATTAAACTAGAAAGATACCCAAATACTGGAAAAGAGGTCAAAGGAACAAAAGAGAAGGTCTTATCAGTAAATGAATTCCTAGAAGGGATGAGTCGAGTGAAAAAAGGGATAGAACTGGCTCTAAAAAGGACAAATAAAACCATAAAGTGGAAATTTGACATTCACAAGAGAGACAGGCATGAATTTGAAATAGAAGATTTGGTGTGGGTAAATAGAACCCACTATAATACTGATTGCCCTTCCTAAAAATTATTCTTTAAATAAGCAGGCCCCTTTCCAATTATCAGGAAGGTTAGTAATACAGCATATAAACTCAAAATTCCAGCAACTTGAAAAAACATTTACCCAATAATTAATGAAGCATTTCTCAAACTATATATTTGACCTACATTCCAACAATAACAAGAACATGCAAACACAAATATTACCCTTGTAATGGGTACTGAAAGGCTTCTAGAAGTTGAAGAAATATTAGATTCTTGATGGAGAGGTGAAAGACTCCAGTATCTAGTCAAATGGAGTGAACCAACTCCTGAGCCAGAATAAAGCCAACTGCTCTTTATCAGCATTTGACAAAGAGAACTTGATAGAGTTCCCATTGGATTTACTATACTATATATACAATTACTATGTGGTTATGCTCTTTTATCTCCTATGGTCTTCATGTTACTTGTTAACTGACTCCTTTGTCATATATTATGACTGTGACTCCATATGACATGACATTCTGTGACCACTGTTACACCTCTATGACTCTGTGACTTGTCATATGATATCTTCCCACATTCTACCTTAGTAATAAAAGAAAAGAAAAGGAAAAGAAATATTAAATAATGACTTAGTTGTTTTGCCAAGTTATGACAGGGACAGCCCTTGTTATGAACATTGAGTGGGACTATAACTATTATCAGCCATGGTCTGATAATGAGTGGTTAGTAGACGAAATGTTGGTGATGCTAGATGAGGACATTATCATACAGTAATACATCAAATAATGTCTGAGGACTCTAAGAGACAATGGACTCACAGAATGGATAGGACTCTTCGGAGAATTCTTGGATTATCTTCTCTTTCTATTTTTAGACTTGTGGTAAATGGGACAACATTGGACTAATCCATTATTAGACACTGACTCATCTCTGACTCACTTGTTACCTTGTCACTGATTTGTCACTTAACTAGTCACTCTTAGTTACAAGTAGTGTTACCACATTGTAACAATTGTTACATCCCTAGTTAGGATAAATACAGACCAGAAAGAGAAGGGAACAACAAGTTCTCTCTTTCTGTATTCTCTCTGTAAAATCTTACTCTGAGGAATCGGTACTCTTACTTGTCTTAGGACAATCTCAAGGGTGCTACTCAAAGTCTCGCTTACATCTCTCTTCCGATATAACTTCACTGAAAACTTTAACCGGATCCTTTAACAAGGAGCGTGAAGATATCAAGTATTAGATATAGGCTTCAAGTTGAAACACATATTCAACTATGAGGTCTAGAGTCTTAACAGCCCTGGAAAGAACAAACTTGGGAAGATTATACCAATATTCTACAAGGGACCCAACAAATGTGTTCTAAATTTCACAAAGACCATCCAAATGCCTATTATTCAAATTTCTCCAAAAATTCATAGTGAAATCATGAGAACACAATCCTAAGGAGAGAATAATATTATGAACTTATCTTATGACTGCTATGATCCTGTCCTGTGCTACCTAAAGTAGTATCATATATATATATAGAAAATCCATTAGTAGTCTTCTAACATTAGTCTGGTTATAAATATACCTTTTATCTGAATACTGGGCATTAAGAACTCGTAATAATAACAGTCAAGTAAAAACAAGCAGTATGTCCTTTATTTGTTTTCTAAGTTCTCAAATTTGATCTTAGTTGCCTGTTGCTTTCAAGAAGCTGAAGAGAAGTATAAAGGGGGCTAGATAATATTTTCCTTTCCATATAAGAAATCTTTAGAGGGGACACCTAGTAAGAATCTTGCAGAAAAACCAATATAGGACATACCTTGACTAATTCCTTGAATTTGTCATTTGTATTGCTAATATATTGGATAGAATCTAGCACATTATGTTATAAACATCAAGTAGGACTAAAACTATTACTAGTCATAGTTTGATAATGAGTAGTTGGTAGATAAGATATTGGTGCCACTTGATGAGGATATTGCAATGCAATAATACATTAAATGTCTGAGGACTCAGAATGAACACTGAACTCTATGATATGAACAGGACTCTTCAGAGAAATCTTGGACAATTTCTCTTTTATTTCAGTTCTCTAACAAATGGAACAATATTGGACTAACTCATTTATAGACAATGACTTAACTTGTCACTTCTGTTATTGGACTGTCATCTAACTAGTTACTTTTAGTTACAACTTGTGTTTCTATCTTGTAACATTGTTATATACCTAGTTAGGATAAATGCAGACTAGAAAGAGAAAAGAATGGCAAGTTCTCTCTTTTTGCATTCCCTTTGTAAAATTTTACTCTGAGAAATCAGTACTCTTCCTTGTCTTAGGACAACCTTGAAGGATGCTACTCAAAGTCTTGTTAACATCTCTTCTCTGATATAACTTCACTGAAAACCTTAACTGGATCCTCTAACAGGGAGTATAAAGATATCAAGTGTTTGATATAGGCTTTAGATTAAAACACATATTCTTCTTTGAGGTCTAGAGTCTTAACATATTATGCTTAAAAAATTAAATTTCAGCCTCCAAAATACTAGTTGGTCAATAGCATATCTATTAATGCTAGAGGTTAATGCTAGCCTAGACTACACTGCCCCTTATAACTGGGATAGTCTTATATTGGAAGTACTAGATTGGTAGTAAGTTAAATTAATTGAATGTAATTTTTGCTGATGTTATCTCAAATAGAAGATTGTCTCATAGACTAATATTTTTGCCCAAGTATTATCTTAGTAATTGTAGGTCCATATTTGTGTGTTTTTAGTGTTATCTATTGTGAAAGTGTAATTGCACAACCCTTGACAAACTATATTTGGCTTGATGATAATCTTAATTTGCAAAAACATATTTTTATGACTAAGCCCTTCATAGCACTTAAATTAGCAATTTCAAGTCTTAGTAATTATTCTAATGCCCTTGATCCTAATCTTCAGAATCTCTTGATTTCCTAGACTTTGAGCCCTTATCCCTATATCACTGAATATAGACTAGACAAAATCAAATTCACATATATATTACACTTTACTTTCAATGATTCATACAAACTCCTATACAAAGCAATACTTGATAATATGCCTAATACCCCAACTATTGTCAAATTTACCCATAAATACAATATAGAGGTACATTGCTTACTAGCTGCTAAAGGTCTAGCCTTAAGATTGTATTACTTTAGTATTGACAATTGTGGAAGTAGGTGTCTAGCCTAGCATAGTGGTCTTAAGCACACTAATTACTCACATAATGTATATAGTTCTTGAGGAACTTCAATCTAAAGGGTAGTACTTTATCTCCTTTGTTACTTTTGGCTACTAAAAGTTTCAAGTGACCAGCTCTACTGCCTTTTGCTGTCCTCTATGTCCTCCTACTAGTGTATTATGGTATAACCAAATAATCTCTACTCTCAATTTATTATCCTTTGGCACATATACTTTTTCTTCTTTCAGCATAATTCTATTCTTTTTTTTTTTTACTCTTTATCTCTAAGGACTTTTACTCTAGCTCTTTTTATTTTCTCTACTACTTTGACTACTTTATTGTCTTTAACCTTTGACTTCCTTACTTTCTCAATTAAGTCTACTCCTTTCACTATTACTTCTATCTACTCTATCACTCTTGTTTCTAATAATTCTAGTTCTACTAAGACTTTGTTCTTATTATCTTTCTTTATTTCTATTTCCTAGTCTGGTCTCCTACTCAAACTGTCTGCCTTTTTCATTTGTCATAATAGTGACACTGTGATGTGCACTGCACGTGCATTATACTGTTATGTTGCAAGCAAATTTTCTATGAAAGATAACATTTGATACACTTTATACCAATGGATTCTCAATTAGTACTAAGGGACTATGCTCTAGAACCACTTTTGGATGGACTAACTTAGAAAGATGGTAAACTTGTACTCTAGAACCAATACTACTCAGATGAAGAACTTAGGCTGATAGACTTTGTGCTTGTAAATAAGCATTGATGGCATCAGATCAATTATATTTAGATAAATGACTTCTAGGATGCAACTTGGAGATACTAGATATTTATTGAGACTTGCTAACTGCTTAATAGATAATCAATGAAGTTCAAATTACAAAACAGCATCAAGAGCATAATAGGGGAAGATATAAGAATATTCTAGAAAGAAGCGACAATGAAGACATATTATTTTTGATGAAAAGGACTTGGTAAGGGAACACGTCATTATAAAGAAAAGGAGAGGACTGTATTATCAATGGGATTTTAGAAGACCTTAGAACAAAAAGGAGTTGATGGAATCCTAAAAGTAGTAATAGTTTCCCTTTTATATTTTATTTCTTGAGTTTCAGGGCTTTGTAATATCTTTAATATAGTATTTAGAGTGCAGTTGGATTGGAGAAAAACCTCTTGACTCCTACCTCTATCTACACTGTCTCTGGAATCGTGAATGTGAATCTATTGAGAGTAAGAAGACTGGGACTAGGAGGATATCTTGAGAAGAACACAGAATATACCCAGAACTTGATCTAGAGAGAAGATGCAGATGTAACTCAGGCAGGCTTCAGAGAGGATAGTAGGCTGGGAAAGCTTGGCTAGGTGCATACTTAGATTGTATCACACCTGTAAAGTTCAGTATTAGGGGTGCAGACAAGGGGGCAACTGAGTGTAGAGGGTCTATGAGTGATCAACTAACTGTATTTTCCAGAGGAGCTTTTGTCATAGTATATAAAGGTTAACATCTTAGGGAGGCTATGTGACAACAATCTAGAGAGATCTTATGATCCTTTTTACAACCACCAACATATATTTTACTGGAGCTGTGTATAATTCTTATTTCTCTAATTATTTATAAACCTTCAACTTTGATTATCTTCCCTTGGACCTTTAGCATGCAATTGGGAGCTAGTACATTATTATCTTGTTTGTCCTAGTGTGCAATTCTCTTTTGTACCCTTTTAATGCATGTGCATAGCTTAGTCACCTGACTATCAGCTACCCTGGAATCTTCTGAATTATTCAAATAATCCCATTTATTGTAATTTACCTTAGTTTTGTTCTCCCTTAGGAAAACTCCATTTTGCTTGTTACTCTTACTTCTTTCTCTCAAATATAATCCTACTGAAATCCAGAAGAGGCGAGTGTTATAAATATCAAGTGAAACTACAACTATTATCAACCATAGTCTGATAACGAGTGGCTAGTAAACGAGATGTTAGCAATGTTAGATGAGGACATTACTATGCAGTAATACATTGAATGTTTGAAGACTCTAAGAGACAATAGACTTACAGAACGAATAGAACTCTTCAAAGAAATCTTGGACTATCTTTCTCTTTCTATCTTTGGACTTGTGCTAAATGGGATAACATCAGACTAACCTATTATTAGACACTGACTCAACTTGTCACCCTTATTACTTTTGTCACTGGACTGTCACTTAACTAGTCATTTATAGTTACAACTAGTGTTACCACATTGTAACATAGTCACAATACCTAGTTAGGATAAATACAGACTAGAAAGAAAAGAGAATAGCAAGTTCTCTCTTTCTGTATTTCCTCTATAAAATCTTACTCTGAGAAATTGGTATTCTTACTTGTCTTAGGACAATCTCAAGAGTGCTACTCAAAGTCTCGTTAATATTTCTCCTCTAATATAACTTCACTGAAAACCTTAACCAGATCTTTTAAATAAGGAGTGTGAAGATATCAAGTGTTAGATATAGGCTTCAAGTTGAAATGCATGTTCAACTATGAGGTCTAGAGTCTTAACAGCAGAAGTATAAGGTCTTAGCTGTGATGACCTAAACCCACCCCAAGTCTAAGTTGACAAGGAGAACTTGATAAAGTTCTTGTTAGATTTTGTACATTATTTGTACATGAATGCTAACCCTAACCCTGTGGTATTATCCTGCACTTCCCTATGAGTTATTTTACTCTTGTGTATCTATTGATAAAAGAAAAGAAAAGAAAAGAAAAAGAAAAGAAATATTAATATTGACTTAGCTGTTTTGCCAAGTCATAATGAGGAAAAAATATAATAGCAACAAGGATAAGAACAATGTCTGAAGCTTTGACCATAGTTAATGTAGATTGCAAGAGACTTAAATTGCTATACTAGTCATATAATATGTATCATTTTCTCATATGTTATTTATTCCATAACAGTTGTAGCAAACTAAGAAATCCAGAAGGGACAGACATATATTGATGAGTAAATCACAATAAAGAAAAAAAATACCATTCAAAAGACAAAGGACCTACATGGTAGGATCAGAGGGGAAATTAGTAGTAGCATGACACAAGAATCTTCTTACTTTGCCATTATTATTATGTATTCTCCTTTACTGGTGCAAGCAATTTTCTTGATTGGCATATGTCCTACAACATCCATAGCCATATAGGAGAGAGCTTTGCTATCTTGACTAGTCATAAGTTCAGGGCCAATTTGTATATCTTAGCAAAAGCTTGTTAATTGGCAAAATGGCTAAGTCAATATTTCTTTTCTTTTCTTTTAATTTTCAATAATCAAATACACAAGAGACTTAGATAAAAAGGTGTCATGGAGTTGCACTGGAATTATGACTATTATCAGCATTGGACTAATAACAAGTGGATAGTAGAGGAGATATTAGTAATAAGGAATAAAGCCAATAAACACAATAGACCATATATCAATACATCAAGAAACAGTTTAAAGAAAGGAGGTTTTGGACTAGATTGGACTACTAGATTAGACTAACTATAAATACAAGACTATAGGAGAAATATCAGATAAACATCAAAAATAGTTACAAATAAACTTTGTAGTATTATAGACTTCAGGATAAATGGGGAATTATTGGACTAACCCATTTATAGACTTTGACTTGACTAGCCACTCACTGTTATTTACTAGTACTTAGGGTAGTAACTCTGTAATGTCACTAGATAGAATAAATACAATCCAGAAAGAAGGAGAACAACAAGTTTTCTCTTTCTATAGTTTATCTAAAACATATTTCTTTTAGAACCCTATATTCTCCTTGTCCTTGGACTATCCTAAAGAGTACAACTAAAAGTCTTAATGTTCTTACTTTAATATAACTCTTTTGAAAACTCTAACTAGACTCTATAGAGAAGCAAAGAAATATCAAGTGTTGACATGGGCTTGAGATTAAAACATATATTTATTCTTGTGATCTAGAGTCTTAACATGTTCTAGGAAGTAAGATGGTGTCAGGAATGACTCTAGAAGGGAAATTCACTCTAGGGGGGCTTGGCCTCAATGACAAGTTGTGCCCACCTCTACACTTGCTGTTAAGACTCTAGACCTCACAGTTGAATATGTGTTTCAACTTGAAGCCTATATCTAACACTTAATATCTTCACACTCCTTGTTTAAAGGATCCAGTTAAGGTTTTCAGTAAAGTTATATCAGAGGAGAGATATTAACGAGACTTTGAGTAGCACTCTTGAGATTGTCCTAAGACAAGTAAGAGTACCAATTCCTCAGAGTAAGATTTTATAGAGGGAATACAGAAAGAGAGGACTTGCTATTCTCTTTTCTTTCTGGTCTGTATTTATCCTAACTAGGTATTGTGACTATGTTACAATATGGTAACACTAGTTGTGACTATAAATGACTAGTTAAGTGATAGTCCAGTGACAAAAGTGATCGTTCTGTGAGTCCATTGTCTCTTAGAGTCTTCAGACATTCAATGCATTACTGCATAGTAATGTCCTCATCTAACATTACCAACATCTTGTCTATTAGCCACTCATTATCAGTGTTGAAATATGAACAGGGAGGGTTAACAAATGGATGTTGAGTATCAAGTAACTATACTACCTATATACTTGTGTCTCCATCATGTAACATATCTACCAACAATATATTGATCTCATCAGTTGCATTGCATAGGCTTGCATGAGATCCTAATTCCAACAATCAGACCATGGTTGATAATAGTTGTAGTCCCACTCGATGTTCATAACACCTGCTGTCATATTAGTTGTTACTGGCTATAGCTATGATCTTCTCATTAATATCTTGCTAATGATATACATTTCTACTTTTATTTCTACTTTTCTTTCTTGTCAGTTTTTGCTCATTAGTGAGGCTATTGCTATAGTGTTATTTACCAGGACATATTTACACTTTCTGGTTAATCTACAAGAAGGTACAGGCAAAAGAAAGATATAGAGAATCCATTGACAGTGTTTTTTGATAGTGCTTTTTTACCTCTATGACCCTTGCCTCTACCCATAGATTCTGATACCTCTGGATTATAAAAGATACAAGGGCAGTGTAGAGAATAAGGACTTAGTGCAAACCAGCACTAGTTTCATAATTATGTAAATGTTCTTTATTATGTGTTGCATTTAAAGACCCTTATAATAGTCTACCTATTTTCAGCTAGTCTACTAGTGTTTCTGTAGACTACTTATACCCATTTTTATACTTGTGTACACCTCAGTTGCTGTCCCAAACACTGAGGTTATTAGCTCTCACAGGCAGATCAGCCCTGAGTGATAGTGATCTTTGTTGTTTACTTTGCATTACCCTACTGGGCTGTTGTATTTTTTCTTGCTCACATTTTATGTATGCATGAATAGTTTTTGTGGACTATCAAAATGCAGGGGGAGGTAAGTTGTAGTCTGTCAAGGTAGACATTAGCATGGGTGCAATTAATACAGCAAGAAAACCCCTCAGAACATATTTGTCCTTCATTCGTTTCAGACATATGCTTGTATAAATTGTCTCCAACATCATTGAGGCAGAAAGAGACAAGGTAACTGCTTACATTGAATCTACAAGAACTGTTCATAAACGTTTAACCAAGACAAAAGGGGACTGGAAAACATTCTGATGTTAGTTGACCGAACCTAAATGAGAACAGGGAAACATAAAGAGGATAAGAAACTTCAGCGGGTGGTGCGTGTTAGCATTTGAGCACACGTTTTTGAGACTGTCGCCCACTAACATTGTCGTCATAAGTTTCCTCCCTAGAACCAAGGGACACGAAGACCTGGTGATCTATTGTGAAGCGAGACTCACCCGGATCAAGAAGAATAAAATCCCTATAGAAGCTATTCAGCGTTTAGCAAATGCAGATTGACGAAAAAAGACGATCTGGAGGGTCAGTTGGTGATGCATGTTAC
>Ga0157360_1000545_pt1 | contig 14241 bp, 6 predicted proteins | sample AttlaeALBM1_FD_111483 | JGI IMG/M metagenome (GOLD analysis project Ga0157360, IMG submission 111483) | Fungus gardens microbial communities from leaf cutter ant in Ribeirão Preto, State of São Paulo, Brazil - Atta laevigata ALBM1 | ecosystem: Host-associated > Fungi > Mycelium > Unclassified ... | reverse complement strand
ATGGTCGCGTTGTTCCAGCCTGAATCGTCAGATACGATCCATGCCCCTGTGGGTAAAGGGCAAGCATTCGGGGCATTCACCGTGGGTGTTGCAGCCTTGTTGACGCTTATCGTTGGGATCTATCCTCAACCATTGATTCATCTGGCGCAGATAGCGCTGCCGGTAGGATTTTGAACGTTTGAATAACTCTGTGTGGTAATGTAAAACGATTTCTGCATGAAATCACTGTGATACGCCCCGGACAGTCTGATGCTGTTCGGGGCGTATTGCGTATTGCGTATGCGTGTTGTGGATTGTATATAGAGCTGTACGGTCGCTTCGTTGAAATTTTATGCCCAAAGAAGCAAATTTCGTCGCAATGAAAGACAAGGAATCCCAGGTTAGGTAGAATCCGTTCCCTGCATCAAGACTTAGTCCCCGCCAGGTTATTCATCAATATTACCAATGGAAGGATCACTTGGGGGGAATTGGGCAGAGTAGTGCGTGGTTTTAGTCTGGGTCGTGCAGACTGGTCAAAAAATTGGTCTGACAAACATCTTTCATGCGGTCGTAGTATTCAATGAAGCAGTCGTCTATTTCAGAAGTAAACTCTAATCATCATACAGGAGCTGATACTGCTATTAACCAGCGCCTTAATCGTGGGGATATTCACTGGATTCTCGCCTTGTACGGCACGGCTGTAGGGGCCGGTACTCTATTCCTTCCCATCAATGCAGGCATTGGCGGTGTTTGGCCACTCTTATTGATCGCACTGTTGGCCTTTCCTGTTACCTTTTTTGCCCACCGTGGGCTGACTCGATTTATTTTGGCCGGGGCCGAACAAGGTGATCGTGACCTGACGGATACGCTGAAACGCTTTTTTGGCCCCACTTGGGGTAAATTACTCACAGGGCTTTATTTTTTCGCCGTTTTCCCCATCCTTCTGGTCTACAGTGTGGCGATTACCAATACAGTAGAAAGTGTGCTGGTTCATCAGATCGGGATCGATCCGTTGCCGCGTTCATTATTGTCGCTGGTATTGATTGGCATACTGGTGTCGATTGCGAAAGGCGGGCAGCGCGTAATCCTGCGGGTCATGAGTTTTCTGGTCTACCCTTTCATTGCCGCATTAGTAGCGTTGGCACTTCTATTGATTCCCCACTGGAAGGGTGACTTTCTGGCAACAGCCCATCAACCCATTCATGCGGGGCACATGATCACCACGCTGTGGCTGGCAATTCCGGTCATGGTATTTTCTTTCAATCATACCCCTATGATTTCGGCCTTTTCGGTGGCTCAGAGGGAAAGGTATGGTGAAAATGCAGAGCCTCGAAGCGCTCGCTTGCTAGCAGTGGCCCATCTGCTTATGGTTGTTACGGTTATTTTCTTTGTGGTTAGTTGCCTCATGACGGTCTCTCCCGTAAACCTGGTTGATGCCGAGCGCCAGAATGTTTCCATGTTGAGTTATCTGGCAGATTATCTACATACACCGGTGATCGCCATCGCTGCTCCAATTATTGCATTGGTAGCGATCAGCAAATCATTTCTGGGCCACTATATTGGCGCACGTGAAGGTTTTCGCGGATTAATGGGGAATGGCAGTCGCCGAATGGATTTGCTAGTCACCCTTTTCATGTTCCTGTGCTGCTGGGGCGTTTCTGCGTTGAATCCGAGTATCCTTGGATTGATTGAAAGCCTTGGGGGCCCAGTCATTGCGCTACTCCTGTTTTTGGTTCCCATGGCGGCGATTACTTTCGTACCCGCGATGGCCCGTTACAAAGGAGCACCTTCCAGTATATTTGTCGTTATTATCGGACTGATTGCCGTATCGGCGACGTTTTATGGTTTCATTGGATAGAAGCAAGTAGCACATATCGGCGCGTGCTTTGCACCCTTCAGTCAAAACGCTGGTAGTCCAGAGATCAAGTCTGCGAGCGTTTTAACGTTGTGCATGTGTTTTTGGTCCAAACAGGCATGATCATATACTGCCCTCAGTCACGGCTATGAGAGTCATTGGCGGAGTATTTGTTGCTATGCTGTTTTTTCGAGACTTACTTCTACGCTCTGATTCAATATGTTGATCATGCGCTCTATAGATCTGTCTCTTTTCCCGCCCTGCCATACAAAATGTGTATCCACGTATCGCCAGCGCTCATCCAATCGATGCACGTTGACGTCTGAATGATTGGGTATATTTTCGATCAAGTTACGGGGGAGCATGGCTATACCCCCGCAAGACTGGATAAATGCCATAATGCTATGGAAACAGCCAATTTCATAAATATTGGTACACTGTATATCGTTCGCGTTCATCCAATCCTTGAAGTAAGTATGGTAATGACAATTTTTATTGAAAGCATATGCATCCATTCCGCTAAGCTGCTCTGATGAAGATAGATCAGGGATGGATGTGGGTGAAACGATGACCATCTCTTCCTGAAAAGCCGGGCAATAATCGAATTTCGACTTATCCATAGGCCCACATACAAATCCTGCTCTGAAGCACCCCTGCTGTATCCCTTCCAGAATGTTTACTGAATACCCTGTGCTCAAATTCAATTGAACATCGGGATAGTCATGATGATACTGAGTAATGATGGAGGGAAGCCGTGTGACAGCCGTACTATGGATGGAAGCGATAGAAAGCATTTCTTCCTGACCGACGACGGCACGGGCTTCATCGACTAACGTGAGTATCCGATCAGAGTAATACTTAAGTTTTAACGCCGCAGTGGTGGGGCGCAAGATGTGTCTTTCTCGTATGAATAAATTTACACCCAGTTCGTCTTCCAGTTGTTTGATTCTAGTCGATATATTGGAAGGAACTCTATGAATGGCACGTGCAGTTGCCGAGATACTCCCCGTATCGACGACTCGTGAAAACATATCCAGTTGTTCGATTTTCATTGCCCGTTGCTCATCTCGAATTGTATAAGAAATTGTAACTTCCTGATGTGGCAGATATAACTATATGATTTATCGGTTATTGTAATTCCCTGGCATATCAATATTCGCACTTCCATTCTTTTTTATTTCATATTATTTCCTTTTTTTTTGAGTTTAAACCTTACTTAATCTCTTTTGTTTGACGCTAACATATCAATCATGTGGATGTAAATTCCCCGTACCTCTTACAGCCAGACCCCTTTCTCATTTCAAGAACGATGCCTTCTTTTTTTTTAATTTTACTTTAATGATTATTAAGAATAGCTTCGAGACTGTACTATGAATCAATGATAAGCACGGTTTTTTAGTTATTTATGGATTTGATAAGAATAAATATTATATTCCCTGTTTTTATGAACTTCACAAAAATGTAATTTAAGGTTCATTTGTTTGTAACTAAAATGCCGGTTGTAAAAATTATAACTTATAAATAGATTGATATTGTCAAGAGTCAGTGTTGTCTAGCAGATAAAGTCGCTGGCGAATGAATTTAGGGGTTAAAGTATGTCAAGGTATGCAGGTACAATATTATATGATATTGATGTTGCATCTCGCGAAAATGCGGGTCAGAGAGCAGTCATTTCCCGGATGGAACATATTTCCTATGATGACTTTAGAATCCTCTCCGATACATTGGCAATTCATCTTTTGACAGCACACAGTTTGAAGCCTGGCACCCGTATTGCTGTATTCCTGGAATATAATGAGCTATTGCCAATAGTGATAATAGGATTGCTTAAGGCAGGTATGGTCTATGTGCCTATCTCCAGAGTACACCCTCAAGAAAGGTCTCTTTATATAATAAAAGATTCTGATTGTCAGATTGTATTAAATACATATAGCACAACAGAATATGTCGACGATGTTGTAGGTGAAAAATTTCCCATTATCAACATGACGATAGATGTCATTAAAACCCTTGTATATAAAAATCGCTATGCGATAGATGCTCTGGACAACTCAATTCTTCCAGAAATAATCCCCGGTGATCTTGCTTATATCATGTATACCTCAGGTTCAACGGGTTACCCTAAGGGTGTCATGATTGATCACTCCAATGTTAAGTACTATATCGATTGTTTTAATAGTGATATTCATTCCAAAACAGATGCACTATTACCATTAACATCTTCTTTAGGATTTGCAGCATCTATTGCTCAACTTTATAGTCCGCTCGTTAGAGGAGACGAACTACATATCTTAAAGGAAGATATTTTAAAAGATCCGCATGCCCTTTTGGATTGGCATCGCTGTTTCAATAATACGGCACTTTATTGTGTGCCTACAATGTGGGAAATTATCCTTGATTACGCAAGTGAATCATCTGATGCACTTCCAATCGACACTGTTTATCTCTCAGGCGAACCTGTCAAGGAAGAGCTTAAGAAACGTACATTTGAGATAAAGCAGACTCTTCGTCTTTTCAACCTGTTCGGCCCGACTGAAACAACTGCCAACATTTCCTGGGGGGAGTTATTCTCCGATAGCCCTGTAAATATAGGGCGGCCTATTTCTGGTTCTGAAGTAATCATTCTAGATGAAAGCAATAATGTCCTTACCAAAGGAGAAACGGGGGAAATTGCTGCTTACGGTGCTGGGGTGGCAAAAGGCTATTGGCAAAAAGAAGAAGTAACCCACCATAGTTTTATACATCTTGCTGACGGTCGTCGTGTATACAAATTAGGTGATATTGGCAGATATAACGACGTTGGTATGCTGGAGTGTCTTGGTAGAAAAGATCGACAAATCAAAGTCAATGGTATTCGTATCAGTATTGAAGAAATTGAACGTTATGCAACCTACTACAAGGATATTTACAAAGTTGCAGTTGCTCAGGTGGCATCGGGTAATAAAAATTGTTTAACCGCATTTTTGGGTACCCATAACCACCAATTTGATATCGGTAAATTAATACAGCATCTAAAGGAGCACCTTCCGACTGCTGCTATACCAACTCATTATATTACGTTAGATGACTTCCCTCTCTTGAGTAATGGCAAATTGGATATTCCTAGCCTCGTCAAGCACTATGCGGGAAAAGTCAAAGAGTATAGGCAAAGTGTTTCCACCGAATACCGTTCGGCTAAAACAGAGCTGGAAAAAAAGATTATATCGATTTGGGAAGAGAAGCTAGGCCGAGGTCATATAGGCCTGGATGACAATTTTTTTGAGCTGGGAGGGAATTCCTTACAGATACTTGAAATTGTCCATGCGTGTTCGTTATTACTAGGCTTTCGAGTGGATCTTTCCAGTTTCCAGTCTGAGCCGACACCAAGAAAAATAATACTTCTCAGTGAAAACCATGACATTCATCAGGCTGATATTGAACCAAACAACACCCCATTAGCTGAACATGACGTCATAAGTAGTCAACAGAAATATTTTATTTTACTACAGTCCGTTATTAATAGCCGGCGCCCTTATGATATTAATTTCATAATAACGCTTTCTGAAGAGGTGAAGATCGAGCCACTTCTTCAGGCATTACATGCACTGGTGAGTCACAATAGTATCCTTGAGCAACGGCTTAACGATAACTTTGAATTAGAGTGTTGCCCAGCTGTTATACGCCAAATTGAATCGTTTGAATTACCCGTGGGCCGCCTGGAACAGGCAGGTGTTTTTGATAGCGTTATTCGTGCTGAAGATGCGAAGAACGATGTTGATGCCCTCACTCGTTTTTATGTAGTCAAATCTGTGGAAGGTCCTTGGCGCATCCTCGGAGCAGTCAATCATATTCTATTTGATAATGGCTCAATAGCCGCCTTTGCCTATCAACTCGATAGCATATTAGAGTTGACCTACGAAGACCAACAGGACTTTTTGAAAAAAAATATACCTTCTCTTTACGCGCAATATGCGAAAAATCAGCAATCACGACGAAGCTCAGAATGGCTTAACACCTGCGTTGACTTCTGGAAAAAGCAATTAGCTTGTTATAGAGAGACTGGTGCAATAGCGGGCGTTGCCGATTATTCTGAGCCTGACTTGGGTTTATCAATTCATACTGTTATCGATAAGCGTAAATATATACAACTAAAACAGCTGGCTCGCCTTGCTAATGTCACACTATCCAATCTGATTTTAGCTTTTTTCATTAAAACGCTCTCTTGTTATAAAGAAACCACGAGAAGAGTGATTGGTATTCCCTTGTCAGACAGATTTCTTCATGGTGAACAGCAAACAATAGGATGCTTCGTCAATATGGCTCCCTATTATCACGCTGTCGCTGAAGAGGGTGATGACTTTTCGATTGTTACCTTGTCCCAGGGGTGTCAATCGATTCTATTACCATTGCTAAATTATCAGGATTTTTCCTATAACGAAATATTTAACCAGTTACGTAGTGGTAGTGATAGTAGCTATTATATTTTTAATATTGGGTATAATTTTCTCTCCAGTATCGATAATCATTTATTTGAAAATGATAGGGTCATTGCCTGTGAAGAGGTTGTGAATTTATATTCTCGATTTGGGTTGTATTTAGAAGTCGAAGAAAATGAATCGTTCTTGTGTTGCTCTTTTAATTATAATAAAGACATGTTTTCAGCAGAGTTGGTTAATAATATAAGGTCTAGATTTGTTAGCATCATTGATAATGAGTTAAATATCCCCTTGGAAGAGATATGTCATGAGTGAGAAAAATAATTGTAATGAGACTATTCACTCGTTGATTGAAAAACAAGTGAAACGTACTCCTGATGCTATTGCTTTATGTTCGGATGAAGGATCACTTGATTATAAATCTCTTCTTGAACGTTCAACCTATTTGGCGAAAAAGCTGATATCAATGGGGGTCATGCCTGGTGACCGCGTTGGTATATGCTTGTCGAGGGACCTTCATATTCATGTTGCTTTATTAGGCGTTTTAAAGGCAGGGGCAAGCTACGTGCCCTTAGACCCTACCTTCCCGGTTGAACGCCTTGAATATATGGTGACAAAAAGCGGGATGAATATCCTTGTTCATAATGACGGTACTCACTTTATTGAGTTTAAAAATAGTTGTCACAAACTCAATGTGTCGACCATACATTGGGATGATATAAATTCCAGCACATCGTTTGCTGGCATTGAGTTACCCTTGGTTTCTCCCGATGCTTCCTGCTATCTGATGTTTACCTCAGGTTCGACCGGAAACCCTAAAGGGGTCGACATCACTCATCATACCGTCGTGAATTGTCTCTCATGGGTGAAAAAGACATTTGAACTGTCTTCAGAGGATGTTTTTTTATCTCAGACAACCTTCAGTTTTGATATATCGGTTCCTGAATTGTTTGCGCCATTGATCGCTGGTGCTCGTTGTGCATTGGTGAGTGATGAACAAAAATATTCGCCAATTGAACTTATTGAATTTATTAGAAAATTCAAGGTGACTCATATCCAGTTTGTCCCCACGGCTCTCAGGACAATGTGTTTGTTGGGAGGGCTGGAGGCTTGTACATCGCTTAGATATATTCTTTCATGTGGCGAGGCTTTGCCCCAGGATTTGGTTGACCAATTACTCGCCATTATTCCAGTCGAAATTCATAACCTTTATGGCCCGACGGAAGCCACTATATATGCCACACATTGGCCATGTCAGGCACATCTTCCCTTTACTACATCGCCGATAGGCATCCCTCTTGATTATGTTCATGCCTATGTTTTGAATGATGCCCATGAGCTTGTCACTGACGGTGAAAGGGGGGAATTGTGTTTGGGGGGAGAATGCCTCGCCAATGGATATTTTAATGATATCGAGAAAACTCAGAAAAGCTTTATTCAATCATTACCCCAAAATATTCCTGAAACACGCATTTATAAAACAGGGGATTGTGTGAAATGGAATTCCCAGGGATTTTACGAGTATCTGGGAAGATTGGATCGTCAGGTGAAAATACGAGGTTACCGGGTTGAACCTGGCGAGATAGAAACCATCCTTCGTCAATTTGATGACATAGAGCATGCCTTCGTATTGGTTAATCAAGATAGCACTGGAAATAATTATCTTGAGGCATTTTGCGTGACGAGTGCCCAATTTGATATTTCTGACCAACATATAAAGAGTGTGTTAAGAAAGCAATTTCCCTTTTATATGGTGCCGAACAAAATATATTTTAATTCTCAACTGCCGACTCTCCCTAATGGGAAGGTTAACTACTCTGCATTATCTACATCGAGAGAGGGGTCAATATAATGATAGGAAAAACTGGAGAAGCTAAACAGGCCATTATTAAACAACTGGCTAAAGTATGGGAAAAGAATTTAAATATTTCCCAAGTAAAATCACAACAAAATTTCTTTGAGGCGGGAGGTGATTCTCTCACTATGGCCAAGGTGCATAGGGATATTAAAAAAGAGCTTGATATTCCGGTTTCCATTATGGAGTTATTTCAATATCCCACGTTGGATAGTCTGGCTACACATATTTCAAAGAAATATATCAATTAATTATCGCACACATTAAATATCGTATATTTGGAGTGCTTGAGTCATGTCCGAGAGAGAGTCAGTCCGTAAAGAAGATATTGCTATCATTGGTATGTCAGGCCGCTTTCCTGGCGCAGATGATATTCGTGTATTTTGGAATAATCTCAAGAATGAAATTGAAAGTGTATCTACATTCACTGATGCAGAATTATTGGCATCAGGACTGGATGAGGAAACGATCAAGGATCCGAATTATATTCGCCGCCGTGGTATCGTTGAAGATGCACTGAAATTCGATGCACGTTTCTTTGACTTTATCCCTCGTGATGCCGAAATTCTTGATCCGCAACATCGGGTTTTTCTTGAATGTTGTTGGCATGCCTTTGAGGATGCTGGTTATATTCCCGATGAATATCCCGGACAAGTAGCTGTTTACGGTGGCACAGGCACCAACTGGCACCTCTTCAAGGCAAATACCAATGAAGAAGTTGTTAAAAATGCGACAGGAGCCACTATCGTCACTAATAACGATAAGGATTATGTGACAACTCGTGTTTCCTATAAATTAGGACTGACTGGTCCAAGTATTGATATTCAGACCGCGTGTTCCACAGCGCTTGTATCTGTCGTTCAAGGCGTCAATAGCCTGCTTAGTGGAGACGTTGATCTTGCTGTTGCCGGCGGGGCATCCATCGATACCCCGATCAAGAGGGGATATCGTTACCAGAAAGGGGGCATGGAGTCTGCAGATGGCCGATGCTACTCTTTTGATTCCCGCGCTAATGGTACTGTCTTTAGCCGAGGAGCGGGTGTTGTTATTCTCAAACGCCTTGAAGAGGCCGTGAGGGATGGCGACCATATTTATTCGGTCATTAAAGGTGGCGCCGTTAACAATGACGGTAGTCTGAAGCCAGGCTTTACTGCACCTAGTATTGATGGACAGATTGAGGTTGCCAATCTTACGTTCAAAAAAGCCGGCGTCAGCTCAGATTCCATCAGTTTTGTGGAAGCTCATGGAACGGCTACTCCCTTGGGTGACCCCATCGAATTTACCTCGTTGAGTAGCTCTTTCCGAGAGCAAACAGATAAAACCAATTATTGTTATTTGGGGACGGTCAAATCCAATATTGGCCATACAGATATAGCCTCTGGTGCAGCTGCGCTCATCAAAGCATCAATGGCACTTGAAAATGGCGTGCTACCCGCGACAATCAACTATAAAGAACCCAATCCTGAGATCGAATTCGAAGGAAGTCCGTTTGTTATAGCCGATAAAACACAGCCGATACCTGTCTCTTCCACGCCACGTCGTGCATTGATCAACTCATTCGGAGTTGGTGGAACAAACGCCTGCGTCATTATCGAAGAGCCTCCACGCCTCACAAGTGATGCACCTCAGTTCAACTTACTCTTTCCCTTTTCTGCCAGAAGTGACACTTCCCTGGATAACTACATCAAGAAATTCCGAGAATTTGTCATTGATAATCCAGATACAAATCTGGGGGATTTGGCTTACACATTGCAAGTGGGCCGTAAGCCCATGTCCCATAGTAGTTACGTTGTAGCAAGTAATCGGAACGATCTGCTTGAAAAGCTGGAGAGTTCACTGCCAATGGTCGCCAATGATGAAAAAAGCGACAAGATTCCTGTATTCATGTTTCCGGGGCAGGGTAATCAATACCTGAACATGGCCAAGTCGCTTTACTATCAATATACCGTATTCAAGGATGCGCTTGATCGATGCTGTGCAGTGATTGACACCATCATTGGAAGAAGTCTTCGGGATATTATTTTTGAAGAGGATAGTCACGATGACGCCTCTATTATTAACCGGACCTGCTATACCCAACCGGCACTATTCGCTGTCGAGTATGCCCTATCACAGCTTTGGGCTGCATTGGGAGTGCATCCACAAGTCATGATTGGGCATAGTGTGGGTGAATATGTCGCTGCTGTTCTTGCCGGCGTAATGTCGGTTGAAGATGGGGCTATGGCTGTTGCTACCCGAGGTAAACTGGTCCAATCCCTCGACGAAGGCTCAATGCTGGCAGTACTACTGGGGCACGATGAAGTGGTTGAGCGTCTTCACGGGACGCGGGTAGATATTGCTGCATTCAATTATCCAAGTCTCGTCGTTGTCGCCGGTAGTAATGACGATATTGCAAAATTTCAGAGTGAACTCGAAGAAGAGGGCATTTTCTGTAAGCACCTTGATACGTCTCATGCCTTCCACTCATGGATGATGGAGCCCATTCTTACAGACTTCCGTGAAGCCATGTCCAAGGTTGAGTTGCATGCGCCCACCATTCCTTTTGTATCTACCCTGACCGGAACATGGATTACGGCTGAACAGGCAACTGATACCGAATATTGGGTGAGTCATGTGCGTCAGCCGGTACTTTTCTCAACGGCAGTCAGTACCCTGTTGGAAGAAGAGGAACAATTCGTTTTCCTTGAAGTCGGCCCCGGGCGCTCTCTTGAATCTGCAGTGAAACAGCATCTTTCACCACAACAGACCTATAGTGTTATCGCCTCATTACCCACTGCGCGTGAATCTCACCTCACGCAAGAGACCTTCATCGCAGCTATCGGTGCCCTATGGGGAAGTGGTGTTCCTCTCTCATGGAGTGCTTTCTATGATGAAGAGCAACGATTGCGTGTTTCTGCACCGGGCTATCAGTTCGATAGAACCGAGTTCAAGTTACCGGTAGTCAAATCTCATGAGGGGGCAGCACTGGGAGCCTCCCTGAAAGCCCTTAAAGCCAAGCAGAAGTCTGTTGCTGACTGGTTTTATATCCCATCGTGGACAGGAACAGCACCGGCTCGTTATCTGACCAGGGATGTGTTGGAAGACCATGAAAATAAAGCGTGGTTAATCTTCTCAAACGGTGACTCATTGAGTCAGGCCATTATTCACCAGTTGAATGAAAAAGGTCAGAATGCGATTGAAGTCGTGAAAGGCGATGCCCTTGCTCTGGACCAGAAGCGCTGGTCAATCAATGCGAATCAGCCGAAAGATTATAAAGACATTTTTGCGGCTGTAGCGGAAAAAGGACTTTCCGTTGAACGCATCATTTATTTGTGGAATGTGGACCAACAGGCATTGCCCTTCGCAGATGATTACCATGCTTATCAGGCGAATGGCTTTTATTATCCGGTTTATCTGTTGCAGGCGGTGCTGGATGCGGGATTATTGGATAATCAGCATATAGTATTCTGCAGCAATGGGGCGGTGAGTGTGTCCGGTGAAGATATTCTGCATCCGGAGCATGCCTTGTTGAATGGCCCTTCCCGTGTTCTTTATCGTGAATACGGTGAAATTGACACACATGTCGTTGATTTGGATTTAAGTATCAAGGATGAGCGTCTTGCTCAACTGATCATCGACGAATGCCAGGTTAAAACCAAAGCAGAAATAGTCGCCTTGCGAGGACGCTACCGGTGGCAGGAGAGCTTTGAATCGGTAAAACTTGAACATGATGATGTTAGCAACCGCCAGGAAGAATTGATAATCAAGCCCAACGGGCGCTATCTCATTACTGGAGGATTGGGTGGCCTTGGCTTGCTGACAGCTAACCATCTTGCCGATACCGCCAATGTAGAGCTCTTGCTTACCTATCGCTCCGCACTTCCGGAACGTGAGCACTGGAATACGTGGATCAAAGAACATCCTATCGATGATGCCATTAGTGAAAAACTGGCTAATATCATTCGTTTGGAAGATAAAGGCTCTACCGTACACCTCCTTCAGGTGGATGTATGTGATTATGAAGGGATGAAATCTGCACTGGCGCCTTATAGTCATATCGATGGCGTCTTCCATACGGCGGGGATTGCAGGCGGCGGGATTATTCCTCTGAAGAAAGATGAAGAAGCTGCCAAGGTACTCAATTCCAAGGTGATAGGGTCACTGATTCTTGATGAGCTTCTGACGGATCGCGGTACACGCTTGTTTGTATTCTTCTCATCCATTACCGCCATTGTAGGAGATGCTGCACGTGTTGATTACTGCTCAGGTAACGCCTTTATGGATGCGTTTGCGCATTATCGTAATCAGCATCGCCCCGGCTACAGCACGTCAATTAACTGGGGTAAATGGGGGGATATTGGTATGGCTGTTCGCTATACCAAAGAGCAAGCCGTCATTGATGATGAGCGTTTGGGGCGGACTGAAGGCCATCCTGTCAAAGTGGGCAAATTATTGACCCAGCTTGGATGTTCAACGCTTGGCAAGGAAGTCTTTGTACTCAATATCAATGTGGGTGAAGACTGGGTACTTGATGAGCATTTGATTTCCAAACAGGCAAGCATGGTAGGTACTACGCTGTTGGGTGCCCTGGATGAATATTGTACTTTCTTCCATCCCGATGAAGATCTTCAGGTGACGAATCTGCTCTTCTCGAGTCCGGTCATATATGACCATGGCTGGAAACGGGAAGTGCAACTGATTGTGCACACTGAACCCGAAGGAATCAGCTTCAATCTACAAAGCCGTAGTGTAGGCGAAGTGGACTGGCAGCAGCACGCTCAGGGGAGTATCGGGCCCGGTGAGCAAAGCAAGGATCCTGAAACTACACCGGCGGCATTGATTGAAAGCCTTTCCGGTCCGGAAACCCTGAGTCCTATCAGTACTATCCATAAAGATGGCACTGTGGAGGATATAGACTTCATACTGAACTACTCCAAACGCTGGGATTCTATTCAGCAGGGCTGGCGTAGTGAAGACAATGCTATCTTTTTGTTCTACCAAAAGCTGGATGATGATTATGTGCATGATTTTGAGCGCTTTGATTATCATCCAGCCATGGTGGACAGCTTGGGGATGTATACATTCAGAGAGCTCACGGAAGCGCCCTACCTTCCTCTTGGGTATGGTCGTATCACTTTCCATGCGCCCATTTCTCAAGAGATATATACCATCGTCAAATTCAGTCATCCGTTTAATGAAAATGACCCTATTGTCTACCTGGATTACATCCTCTATGACGTGCAGGGTAATAAGCTTCTTACCGCTGAGAATTATTCTCTGATCAAGGTAAACGGCAATCCTGATGGAAGTGCTTCCCAGAATGTGAATTCCAATGCAAAACCAAGGGATGCCGTCGTTGACCTGACCGACAAGGATATTCTTTACGATGAAGGCTGGGATGCATTGACCCGACAGTTGGAGAATCCTGAGTTATCACAAGTCGTCGTTGTTACCTCTGATCTTGGACAGATGATCCGTGAATCCTGGCCTGATACACCGGAAGATGAAGACGATGACGATGGACAGCCAACAGAAGGGTATTCACGACCCAAGTTGTCCAGTGAATATGTTGAGCCGACTAATGAGCTCGAAATTGAGGTAGCCAGAATCTGGCAGTCCATTCTAGGAATATCAGGTATTGGACTGAATGACAGCTTTACCGAGTTGGGGGGTAACTCTCTACTAGCGGTACAGGTTGTAGCAATGACCTCAGAAGAGTTCGGCGTCGATATTCGAGTAGACCTTTTCTATCAGAACGATACGTTGAGTGGATTGGTCGACATTATTGCAACAGAACTCGAAGCTCTCGTTTAAGGTTGGCAACCAAGGCAGACATTATGACGCCGTCATGGTGTCTGCCTTCTAAGGAATAGAGTTATGGCTGGTGAATCCGTAAAAGGGTTAAGTCTTGCCCAAATCAGGGAATTGGCTGCTAAAAAAAAGAAACAGGCCGATGAAAACAGTTCATCCAATCAAACAATAAAACGTCAGCTAAGAAAGGATGGTCAATATCCGCTTTCTTCGTTTGAAGAGGGGTTCTATTACTACGAGAAACTATCCGCCAATAAAAGCTCAGCAACGAATCCCTATCCGGTGATTATTGAATTTCAGGATGATATTCAACAAGAATTCCTGAAGCCTGCAGTGAATGCATTGAT
>Ga0157360_1000543_pt1 | contig 14263 bp, 10 predicted proteins | sample AttlaeALBM1_FD_111483 | JGI IMG/M metagenome (GOLD analysis project Ga0157360, IMG submission 111483) | Fungus gardens microbial communities from leaf cutter ant in Ribeirão Preto, State of São Paulo, Brazil - Atta laevigata ALBM1 | ecosystem: Host-associated > Fungi > Mycelium > Unclassified ... | reverse complement strand
TATCCGTCTGGTCTGCATTTAGTCAGTGCTCAGTGGATAGTTCCTTGTCTCGCTCTGGAGGTTCAGGTTCTAGAGCTCCGGTTGGGCTTTCTTTCTTTCTGGATGAAGGTTTTTTTTTTTAAAACCGAGTTCCCTAAAAAATACTAGACTACAGCTGATCTGAAGGGAATTGTTGCCGCGAATAGGCTGAAAGAGTTTAAATAGGCCAGGAAACCATTTCCGCTAAAGAGTTGTCTATTGCAATGTTTTTTGGCGGGTCGCTTTCTTTTGAAAAGATAGGTTTCGCCCTTTCAGGCTCTTCTCCTCCATGCTTCAGTTGCCGAGTATGATTTTGTATAGTTTCAAAGTTTGAAGCTGGAGCCTCACGTCACGGAACGAATGTTTTGTTTTCAAATCAGCTTCAAAGAATAGAATGGCCGGGAATCGTCTTCCTAAAAAGAAGAGTCTTCGTTTGAAAAAATATAGTTTCAATTGGCTCGGCTTCGAACGCCAACCCGGCTTCCTTAGATAATCAAATCAAGTTTCAAGCCGGTCAATCGTTTCAAAGGAAGAAAAGAAAGGCCGAAATCAAGATGAATGTCGACCCGGTAAATCACCTAACTTTGTATAGCTGAAAGTTGCCAAATCGGTTGAAAGAATTGAAACGAATGCTGGAAAATGAGCTTCAAAGCTTGAACTTCCATTTTCAATAGTCAGAAGAAGCGCGGATGGCACCAGTCCTGATTGATTTTTTTTAAGTTAAGGGCTTTTGCCTACTAATGCCACCGAACTCACCTTCTGCGCTCTTCGAAACCTTTTCCAATTCGACGGAATGGTAGTTTTCAATCTCGTTTGAGTAGGTGAGAAGTATCAGGCTTTCATTCGAATTGTTGTGGATTGGATGATGGATAAACCAGCAAGTAGGGTCTTGCCTAGGTTGAAGTCATTCATTTGCATGCGGGTTCCCTTGCAGTTTGAGTTGCAGTTCCAAGCATTTCCAGGGCTAACTAGGTCTCTTTTTCCCTGATGGGGATATGCATATATAGGGAAAGAGTAAAGATCTATCCTGTGATCAAGCCTTACCTTAAAGCCAGTTAGAGATCTATCTCTAATACGAATCTATATCCTATTGTAAGCCAAGTTCTGTTCCAGCCATTTCCTTTTACCTTCGATGGCCAGCCAGTTCGAGTGTAGTTCCAGTACCACTGGAGAATATGCCAGTACCAGTGCCAGTCTCAACGGGGAGGACTAGAATAGATACATTTCTTTTCCTTAATTAGGACTACTAGAATCGGTTTTGATTTGTAAGATTTACTACTAAAATTTCTTACCCTATATATAAAATATAGAAGAAGTTCTTTGAAGGTGTGCGGCGTTTCGGTTGTTGTTGATTCTATTAGGTTGAACAACCGATTCTCCGATCGGAAAATAGGGTAGGATTCAGAGAAAAGAAGAAGCGAACTACTTGTTTAACGCGGGCAGGCAGGTCGAACAAAGTACTTGTCAGCTCCTGGAAGAGAAGCTTCGACCTCGGCCAATTTGACTGAATCTACTGGATTTTCTACTTGAATTGGAACAAAGGACTTATACTGTTTACGAGGGGAATACGTTTTGTTTTAGGAATTCCTCCTCGGAAGGAGCAGCGGGAGCCAACTCTCTTCAAGACGACGTATCAAACAGCCCCTTAAAACAAAAATCTGAAAATGGTGTCATACAAACCCTAGAGGAAGGGGCATTGAGAATTAGTAAGTCGAAGACTCGCTCTTACATCCCCTTTACTAGAACCTAAAATCAATAATGAACTTTGCCTTGGCCGTTACGGCAGAGTGATTGAACAAGCGATTAACCGTCGATTAAAAGACTCATTGAATGAACCCAATTACCTGAAAGGATCATCTGCGGGTTAGAACCTCCAATTCAACCTCTAAACTCTTTTTTCTCGGCTGACAAGCGAATCGGACCTTTCATTCAGGGAGGGTAGGGGATTACTGCTCATAAAGGACTAGCCTGAATGACCGATTCCTATTCCTGCTTATAAGCTTCGGCTAACTTACCAGTTTCATCACAGGTTATCAGGCGGAAGAAAGAAGTCAAGCTGCACGCAATCGACAACCAAAAGAGAAAAGCCCCTCAAAGAACACAAACTATATTCCACATGTCTTGCAAGAGACGATTCAGTTCACAACAGCCGATTCCATAGGCATTCAGGCTTGATGAATGCTATCTTGCTTGCTTGATAAATCCCTTCCTTCTTATTGGCTTATTCAACAAACGGTATAACACTTCTCTCATCCCACTACCGCGCTATCCATGTCCTATTCCAGTACTATTATACCTGCTCCAAGATAATAGATCGGAGGAAAACAAGAGAGAAGGAGCTGCTATTGAATCCGGTCTTAGATGGTTGGAAGACAGAAGCAATAGCATGATAGGAAAAGGAGGTTTCATAGAGATGACATCACAATATGATGAAGACGAGACTGATTATCTGCTTTCATGTTGAAATGGGATAATGTCAAAATACCTTTCAAAGGCAACTAGTCTTGATACCGAGTCTAGCAAGAATAGGTTCAGAAAGGTAATCAGAAGACAGAAGCAACTTGGGGAAAGAGGAATAGAATGCACAGTTAGCAAGAGATGGCATTGAATCAGCTTACCTTGCCTGCAAAAGGGCTCTACTCTAGCAGGCCTCTCTTAGTGCCATTGCAAGGAGCTGTTTTCGCAATTGAATCAATAGTAATCCCGAAAGAATGCACCCAGACTAGTTATCGCTCCGTGGGAACATATTCGACTGGACTGATGGATCCCAGATCTCAAATTACCAGCGCCTGCCAGTGCCACCCTATTGATAGTTGGGGTGCGTAGCGCTTATAACATATGATTTCGCTTTCGTTTGATAAGTAAATCGTCTCAGTCCAGTACGGAGATTGCCTTACTTGCCTCATTCCGTAAAGAAAAGGGTGAGAACTCTAGCCTCAGTACCAATGAGCGGGTTGATATCAGGAAAGAGACAACACCGGATAATCCGCAAAGGCCTTGTTGGAAGTCTGCTTTGCGGAAGGTAGAGCTATTAGAGGTATCTCGCTGTAAAGGGACGTAGTCTTGCTCTTTGCTGTTCCCGAGGCACGGCTGTAGATAACTGTTGATGGAGCAGTTGAAAGAGTGGGACTAGAGATCGATTGCTTTCCTACTTCTTACTTCTCTACTTAACTCCTATCTATCATATCTGCCCAGATATGTATCAAAAACCAATTACAATCACGCCAGCGGACGATTCTCTGCATCTGAGATGAGAAGGAATCTGTAACCCCAAACGAATGAACATACTGAGGAGGATGAAAGAATCGATTATTAGCTTATTCAAAAGGCTCGTAAACTCCCCCTACCGCTCCGTGGGCTGGGCTTCCGTGGTTGGTCTGTACAGGGGTTCGGTAGCAAGGTAGCACGTACCGCTCTCAACCGTAGCCGCCTATGCCGCTTTCCTCAAAGTAGCCGTCCCGCTCGCTTTCAGCTCTCATCTCTAACCCGTGCCCGGGGGGGTCCACCATGTCTCACCCGTGTCCCTTTCCGTGCTCTCCTCGTACTTGTCGTACTTTGTACTCCAGTTCCCGCTCTATCCGACGGGCCCGTCCTTGCTTCCTATCTCTAAAAAGGGAGTTTTGGTTTTGAGTTAATAGCCGTCTTGCATGTGGGCGTTGAGCAACTTTAAAGGACCAATGATTCCCCCGCTAAAGACGTGCCTTTGAAAAGCGCCAGGACGAAATGATAGCAAGACAAAAGACTCCCAGGGTATTTGTGTGGCGTGAGTTCCCCATGAAAATGGGTGGGCTTGGAAGTGGTGATGGTCAAGGTTCGTAAACTCACCAAGGGCTGGCCTCGGAAGCTTATTTACTAAGTAGTGCTGTGAACAAGTAAGAAAGCCTCGTCTTAGCTGATTCAAAAGGGTAAGGGCTATTATGCCTCGTTCCTGATGTTTTTTCGAAGGTTCCAGCCGCTAATCTAATGGATGCCAGGTTGCTTGCTGCAAGGCGATGGGTGGGCTTAGGTAAGCTGCTCGTCATGCTTTCAAAAGGGGTCCACGAAGGCATCATGTCGTGCTGAAAACGTACGTTTAGAGGTGGTAGGTTCTGTTCTCTAGCAGATTCAAAGGTAGGGGTAGGCCCGATCGCCTGTGATGTTTTAGCTTTTTCAATGAGATAGTTCCCGGACTTCGCTGATTGGGAGGACCCGACTTGGGGGGCCGACCGGTAGCGGTAGGTTTGAGTTTGAGCATGAAGTTGCCGAAGACGTCTGAAAGACGAGGTTCACGCCCTGCCGGTAGATCTTGTACGCGGGGCTTCACCAATTGATCATACCCGCCGGTTGGTTGACCCATGAGGAGCTTTTCCTTGCGTTTTCGAGCGGTATGGCGCTTAAACAAAGAGCCCACGGAGCGGTAGCTACAATAAGTTGTGAGGTAGCGTCCGCAATCTGTGAACAACATTAGCTATAGCTCTTTCTGTATGGTCAGTCAGATGTTGAGAGCTAAGCGGGAGTTTAGCGCCTCCCTATGGGCCATGCGCCATACGTGAAAAAAGACTGCGGAGGCTCCAGACTGATATTGCAAGAAGAAGGCTATAGTGGTTGGAACAACGAGGGGCAGAATTTCAAACTTCACTTATTCCCGGAAAGGGGATCGACATATGGACTCACTCAATCCATTGAGAAAGCCCGCTAAAATCAGACTCTGAGAACCAATGCATGGGAGGAAAAGAAAACAAGGCAAAGATGAAAGATGACATCTGGAAGTTCCAATCATCATCGGAAGACAGCTTCAGAGTAAAACATCCCCACACATCTGTCCAATTCTGTCGAATCGAAAGAATTCGATACAGGTTATTGGACCATAGGTCTTGAAGATACATACCCCAGCTGCGGGGTTCTCCCCTTCACGGCGTGGGGCTTCAGTTGCTTTCAAAGAAGGGAAGGGAGAGTCATGAAGTAGACTAGAACGCAATCCGGACAGGCAACAGCCGAGCTAAGACATTCTTCTGGATCCTTGCACATGGAAAGGGAGTCGGTAGGATATGAGGACCTCTGCCCGGAAACACGAAGATTCCATTTCTTTTCCAGAAAACATTTGGCGCTGGGCGCTATCCCCAATGGAATCCAGCTCAAGCCGTGAAGAAGGGCCTAATCTTTCGCCCGCTTGTTGTTCGGAAAATGGACAACAATCTTAGTGAAGCTAGCACCCTAAGATTGTTGTCCATTTTTCCTTAGGCCGAGAAGAGAAAAAACAAGAAGTGTGGGCTGCCTTTCAAGGCATTAGGCGCTTACAAGCAAGAAAACCAAGCAAGGTGTGCAATTTGGAACAGCCCTGACTGAGATTAGATAGATTCCTTCTATTGGAAGAGAGGGATTGGGAACATGAAAAGCCCTGACTGAGATTAGATAGGCTATTGATTGAACCTCCCGGATAGCCATATGCTGAAAACCTGACACCTCTATGGCAGAAAGGTGAAGGGGAAGACTTTTATAACTCATTTAGTCTATTCGTTCTCTCTTCCTTACCTTCTTCCTTTACTCGTAGGCCTACCTTTCTCTATCAATAAGATGGTTGCATAGTACTGAAGTCGATCCCTTTCTTAAGTACTCCTTTCCATTTCGGTCAAGCTAGTATGGCATAAGGGAAGTTCTTCCTATTCCAATTCCTACTTCCTTCTCCTCTTTGCTTACTTTGTCTCCTGTAAGTTCACTTAGTGATAAGGTATCTTCTTCATGAAAGGAATGTGGTACAATGTTTACACATAAGGAAGATTTCGCATATAATAGGAATAGAATCGAGTCCCCAAATAGCATTACCAATTGCTTGGATGCGTGTTTGAAAGCCAAGAGATGAATGAACTCTTGCAGTGTGGCTTAACTGGCCTTCCTCTAGATTCAACTTGAAGCGGAAGGCACCCGTCCTTAGTTAGGCTGGGAAACTCCATCCTTTTCCCCCCGAAAAGACTGGCTCGAGAAACTTGCTTATGAGGGAACGGGTTATATGTGTCTTAGTTAGTGTAGTCGCAGATGTGAATTCCGGGGTTCTCCATAATCGGGTATAGAGTAGCACTCGATGACAATTCCTGTGTTCAAGCCCGATTCTACGTTTAAGTCTCTGCTGACCTCTTTAGCTCAGAAATTTAGGCTAAGCATTAAGCATGTCCCCTACCTGAGTCAAGCTTCATTTTATCCTTTCCACCTTGAAAGAAGACCAAGCCGATAACGCCCCTTTACCACGAGCAAGCCTGTTATTAGATTCTCTTGATGCTGGACGGCGGTACAAAGAGATTGATTCTTTCTAAATGATAGTGAGAAAGAATGACGAACCTTGCTTGAAGCCTATAACTGAACTACTGATTTCTTTCATTCCCTGTGATCAATGAACTCAACTTGAACCTTGACTTTGACTTCGATACACAAGCTTTATGCCAAAACCAAGCTTACTCCATTGCTTACTGATTTCTTCTGTCCGATCATTTAAAGTAGTGCTATCTCGAGGGATAGAATCCAGCCATTGACAAAAGGCGAAGGCCAAAGCGGACTCTGACTCCTTCCTTGACTGAAACTCTCAATCCATATGAACTTGATTCCGAATCATGCGCTTCACTTGCTTTCTTTCTGTCTTTCCTACCTTATTCCTTCAACCAGACTTTTCTCGATTCTCCGACATTTTTCTTTCTTACTGGCAAAACGACTTTCTGGAAGTCTGATAGCACTCTCGTATGAACTCCTAAATCAAGAGGCTAAACTCTCACCTCTCTTTATGAATCATCCCCTGCGGGTAATGCTTCTGTCTTGAATCTTTTTCCCTTCTGAGATCTGCTATCTTGTCGGAAAAGCAAGCAAGAAAAAGAAAATAAGGGCGAGACAGATATTGAATTCACGGAGGTGAAGAAGGTAGACACATCTAAACAACACGCGCATACATCTCTGCCGACAATCTTCTTTCACCCTTAGGTGAGCTAAGAGGTGTAGCTTTGGCCAAGACGTCCCGCAATGGAGAGACGATCAGCCTCATAGGGACAACTCGTGTCCGTCCTTTTTTCTGTCTAGTTTTCTTTCCTCTGCGCTCTACCTCGCATTGATCTTCTTCCGCAGCTCTTGCTTCCTTCACTTACTGCCTTAGAAAGGAAGAAGCTTAACTCATACGAGCCTCCTTGCATTGTCACTCTGCTCTTTGCTCGCTGTCTGGGAGCTCCATTCATCACCCCTATCACATTACTGTAATGAATGAAAGGTTTGGAAAGTAGGGGCTGATTCCCGGGCTCTTTCTTCCACCCAAGAGTATAGGCAGCACACATAACCCAGCGAACCATTAGGAGAAAGCTAAGAGCTCAGTGAACGGGTTAGCCCAGACAACTTACCTACCCCGCCCGGGTCCGGAGCTGCATCGCCGGTTCTACTCTGTCCTATGGTCTCTCTCGGGGCAAGGTAAGCTTATAGCACGCCTGCCCTTTCTTTATAGGGAGCCCCCTCTTCCTTTATGAAGGAACCGAACCCAGAGGCTGCCTGTCTTCGCTCCGATAGACATCGAAGAAATTCATCGAATCGGAATACCACACCGCCCGAGGCTTCCCTGTACCCTTTCTACAGCTCCTTGTACTCCTTTCTTAACAGCGCTGGAAAAGAGGCTGCGCTACCCTACCTGGGTAGGCTTCATTCATTCCAGCATCCATTCCATCCTTCATTCGATTCCGCAGAAAGGAAGTCCTCGTTGGGAATGATTTGCCAGATCTAAAAAATGATATCAATCATTAGAGTCTCCCGTCTTTTAACCCGCCCCTGCCCTATAAAAGAGTCAAAGCTCAAAAAATCATCATTGGCATTGCTCGGGCCAGTGAGCCTTGTATTTCTTGGAACTTATTTAGAAGTTCTTGGTATCAGCCCTTTCGAAAGCTTTCTTTCTTTCCCTTTCCATCGTACTAGAGCATCATCCTTCTATCTTCCTCGAACAGAAGGAGCATTCACCTACTAGCGCTGGGACCTAATCTACATCACACCTAGAGACCGGATCCGGGAAGGTCTTAGGCACCTACCACAGACCTCAATCGAGGGGGTCCTTATGCTATTTATATAGCAGTCCAACTTCCTTGAGGTAATCGATAATTTTGTTTGAAAGCCTCTTCATCTACCCAAGGTTTTGTCTAAATAAGCTTCGAAGCCGTAGAGACGTGCGGGGCTACAGCTTGAGTCTATCCATCTATAGCAGGAAGGTTGGCTAGAGTTTTACAAGAAATCTCTAGCAGGAGGCCTCAAGCTATTTCATATCTTCTCCCTCAAGACGGAAACGGATCTTTCCTCTGCACATCTCCCACTCCATCTTTTACACCGATGTATCGTACTCTCTCGACCAGGTCATCATAAGAAAAATACTGCTAAATCTTTCCGAAGTGAGAGAAGGAGGGAAGGCGCGCTACAACTAAGATAACAGCCAGCTGAAGTTAGCTAGCTAGGCTAGCGCGCAATGGCTTTCTCTGAAAGGGGCTCGCTTCTTCAAGCTCCGCCCAACCTATACAAGGTGCTGCTCGCTTTCTCTCAGCCACTAGTGGCTTATGGAGTGGTCGGCATTCCTACGTGCTCCTCCTTGCCCCCCTACTTAAGAATCCAAAGGTCACCTTTGGATGTTGTCGTGACGCTTTGGTTACGAAGGTTACCGGGGTCTAGGTTTATGGATGGATTCAGTCAGCGAAAGTCCCTCAAACTCAATCAATATCAACAAGATGTAGTGACCGGTTAGGCTTGGTTGATTTTGTCAGAAACGAAAGTAGGTTTAGGGGCTTCATTGATTAGTACACCTCCGGTGCTGGTAAGGACGGGACCGTGGTCGTCCGTCTCCGGTTTGCCGGCCGATAAGATCTCTGAGATTGACCAGCCAGCTGGGTTGGTTTGGCTATTCCTTTCTATTGAAAAGGAGTCAGCTGTCTGCGCGAGTCACCTTCTTCTAGGCTCCGAGTCACCTTCTTCTAGGCTCCGCTGGACGACACGGCATTCTCGTTCAAATATAGGCCAGCCATACTTGTGATGGTTCCCAAGGATCCAATATGACCACTTAGGTCTACGTTGCCACGATATTGTTCTATGGAAGCGGGCGGGCTGTTAGAAGTTCGGCCCGGTTTTTTTTGGTGTCGTAGGGCAGGGATTGACCTTTCTAACGCATATTCAGTCGTACCGGCATGGCCCCACTGATTTGTTTTCGATCGGAGCATCAAGCAACGCAACCCGGTTCTACTTGACTAAGCCCCGTGCTCGTCCAAGGAGGGAGGTTGCTTTACCCAACTCCTTTTTTGATAACAGGGCAGAAAGCCCCGACCCGACATTCATTAGTTTCGAATGAAGAATGAAGAGTGCCCTGCCCAAAAAAGAAAAAGCACCTACTCCTATCAAAATGAAAAGCGTGACTTTACTAAACAGGCAAGAAAAGGCCTAACTATTCTATTAGTAAAGCGCTAACGCCCTATCTATAGTCAGGGGCCTTTTCAATAAGGCTCACGCTAGGCGCTCACGTTTTTTGGCTTCGCTAAAATCGAATAGTTTTTAGTTGGTAAAGACCCACCCCTTGTTTCAGTCAGAATGAGTCCCCGGGACCCCGGGACATTGGCTTCCGCCAACAGTGGACTATTAAGGATCGCATCCCGCGCATATTCTACATTATAGCCTGCAACTGATTCAGCTTCCGCTTCTGGGAGATCAAACGGAGCTCGATTAGTTTCTGCTAGACGAGAAATGAAGAACATAACCAATACAGGAAACAAGGGAATACCGGACCATATCTGCTTTTGCGCCATGACAATCTCACTCGAATTACGGGGACCTACACATATTAGTACAGTATACCGGGGTCTCCGGCCAGAACCACACGTGCAAGTTTCCCTGCATGTGGCTCGTCCGTGCTTTCCGAGGCGCTGCCTGTGACTCAGCATGGTAGAAGGGGGCGGAACTGCACACTTTCGTGTTCAGGGCATTGTCCGAGTGAGTAGGCAGCGCCTACCAAGCAAAGCTTTCTTGAAGAGGCTGGGCTGCTTCCTTTTCGGCGCCCGCCTTTTATTTCGATGTTGGGGCAAGGCAAGCCCCAGGAAAGTATAGGTTGGCTCCCAGCTCTATCTCGGCCGGCATCCTGCTCGCGAGGGGGTGGAGTCCTGAAGCGAACTACTCATTGCTGTCTTGCCCCAACCCAAGGAAGGGCATTTGGTGAGGAGCATTCTTTTGAGGGAGGGAAAGCGTGGTTGACAAGCCACTTCGAGGAGGCGACTGGACTGGAGTGCTTTCATCAAATGATGCATGTGGGCTGAGCCATTCCCATCCCAAGTGGTGGCCCGATTCGGCCTAGCCCGGTCGGGAAGAGATTCACATAGAGACTACTGCTATCCGGGAATCTCTTTCTATGTTAGCTATCGGGGGCGGGCTTTCCGATGGTAGTCCCGCTGCGGCCTCTGACCGTCCGCCCCGTCTCATCTTGATTTGGCTATACTTGTATGTAGCCAGCCATGTTAGAAAAAACATGAGAGCCTTTTTTTTAGCCTTTAGAAAAAGAAAAAGGCTCTCATCAGTCAGCTCGGCCCCTTTCCTATTCAGCCTTGCCGCCTATGTTGAGAATAGGTCCCGTTCAGTTCAAGCGGCCCGCCTTTATTCATCTATACCAGCTGCCATGCACGACCCAATAGGAACGATTTCAGCGCCCCTGCCCCTCTCTAGATAAGAAGCAGAACGCACCATCACCTACAGCCCTTTCCTCTGCCGGGGGCTTCCACGAAATGAAAAGGGGCGGCATCGTCGTATGCTCGACATTTGTTGCCCAGGTTTATATCCCGGAGTACTCCTATGGCCGATCTGTCACCCAACCTACTTAAACAACCTAAAGGCTTGGCCCCGTCCCGTTTGGAGAATGACCCCTTATGGCACGGCTTAGTCAGTTATTCTCGCAGTTCAGATAAGATTAAGACCGCCACTTCTCTGAAAGCATGGTTCTTGCCTTCCTCTCTCCTCCCTCCTTGGAGCTCGTCCATTCGTCGGGTGATCCCTTGCTCTCACGTTCGAGTGTTTGCTCGTCGTTTAGGCCGGTGAGTGAGATTTCTGCTCATTGCAGTCACCTCCGGGGTTCTTCGCACCTGGATAGTACCAGGACCCTTGTGCCCCGGCCCTTGATCAGATAAAGCTGCCCGCCCGAAGCGCGCCCTATGACCCACAACTCAAAATGAGCCTTGCGACGAGACGCGGACATTCCCCATGCTGCGGTTCCCTCCGGTCCGTTCCCGGGTTGGGTTAGGGGAAGATCCGAGCGATTGCCTTCGCGGATCCAAACGCGCTCACAAGGCGCACAATAAGAATAAGACCAATAGAGACTTCATAAGAGACCATTTGAGCTGCAGATCGTAATGCTCCTAGAAAGGCATATTTCGAATATAGAGGAGTGAAAGTTCCCAACAATCAACGAGTTGATCATACCCTTCTATGAACCGTACGAGCACGTCCTCTGTCACCCCCCACCGCGCTTACGGCTCTATACCCCAACCCAACTTGCTCTGACACACGGTCCTCCCTTTCTATTCCTCGGTAAGCGGACCGTGGGAGCATGGGGGGGGGCGGTATCCGCTTTTGACTGATAGAAAGCATCTCTCTTTTTTCCCTCCTGACCGAACCCGCCAAAAAAATCACAATAGAAAAAGTTGGTCTTGCCGGGAGAGTAGCGTCGGAGACATCTTTATCTGAGGAGGAGGCTTCGTCGTCCGGCTCCTCATAAATGATGTTAGGATCGGCCGGCTCACCCTCGGAATCCGAAAAGAAAACAGAGACAGAACGGATTGTTTCAGTGACATATCTAATAAGACTGAATAGGATTTGAAGAGCTCTCACGATCATTCACATCTATTTCAGCAGGCAGGAAGGGCGCGGAAGCTGCCGTTTCTAGAATGCAAGCAAGGTAGCTTGCTGACTCTCCTAGTAGCGTACGGTGGCGGCAAGGAAGGAGGCATTGGACAGACTAGACCATACTAAAGTAAAGAGGCTTTCGGGAAGCGACTAGTCGCTTCTGGCGAAGCTTCTAGAAGGCCGACCACTCCATAAAGAGATCCATATACCAGTCATGAGCGATAGCGAAGCCTAGAGAGGCGGAAGCAGTAGCTTCTAGGACCAAGCCGAGCCACTAGTGGAGTGACGAAGGAGGCCTACTATACGTATACTGGATTAGTAACCGGTGAAATACCAAAAAAAACTAAAAAAAATTTCAGTGAACTATTGAAGCTATCAGTGGTTTTGATCAGACAAGTACCAAGGGCTTTCGGTAGACTTCTTTCATTTCCGAATTCGCTTGCGACAAGTCCTAGCATTAGTATGAGTTCGTTGACCGCGTAAGGGCGATCCATCTTGATGACGAATTCCTCGATAACAAGAAATAGAAATTAATCGTTCGATGTCTGCTCGTTCTCCCCTCTTCAATTCCCAATGAACAACATGATCTTGACCTATCATTTGTTCAATTTGGTCGATCTGATACTTAGTTAACTCTTTTATCTTTATGTTCCCACTGATACCTAATCGATAACGAACCTGAATGGCTTTTTTAGGTCCAATTCCATCAATTTTTGTTGAGGCAATTCTTACTTGTTCATCGTCAACTGATCTAGCTCCTGATATATATGACATTCTTGATCCTTCCTTTGACTAGTCTTCGCGGCTGGAATCAAAAATGGGTTGTCTCCCCTCTGATGATCTTTTCTATAGGTAGAACTACTGTGAGCGGTCTAAACTCTTATTTCTAAAAATTATGTTCTCGTACCCAAGCCCTGAAAAAACATCAAGAGTCTTGTGGAGGATAATTTAACACTTATCTCACTAAATCAGTGAGAAAGTGCTCCGCGATGGGTCGCGGTCTCAAAAAATGGAAGTTTTTCGCCTTTCCGCTTTAAGGATAGCGCAGAAGGTATTTTAGGGCCGCTATGTTCGCATCCCCCGACTCATAATCGAAGTGGTCTCGTGTGATCTCATGCGCGGCCATCATAAAGCCCCTTTCTCGCCAAAACGAAATCGAAATTTTTGAACCGAAGTTACATGAAATAATTAGTTACCTCTAGGACCGCGAAATCGTCCGTCGATATGGAAATAGTCCCGAGCTCGTATAAGCTCCTTATAGATAGAGGAGCTCGTGGCATTCTCACCCAAAAATTGTTCCAATTTTCCCTCCAAAACGGAGATCTTGAATTCGCCCCCGCGGGGAGGCAGCATGTAGTCCCGAATAAGTGTATGTCGGCGCTGATTCCAGAACGGGTTGGAATCCAACTCGAACATTCTTGAAAGGATTTTCTCCTTCCGGTCGATAATAAGGGCGATTTCGTCATCCGAAACAGTTCTACCCTTTTGACCTAGTCGATGTATAATAAGTCTGTTTCTTAACACTTCTTTGACAGAATCGAGATCAGGTTCCGGAGAGAGATCCTCGACCGGAAAGGGGTTTTGATCGGGAACCAGCGGCGGGGCCTCTCGCGAGGGCAGTGGATTTGGAACCTGCGGTAACGCCTCTTGTGCAGCGTTCAAAAAAGGCGCAACGGCCTCCAATAATTCATCAAACATGAGCTTTTCCAGTATCGACATTATCTACGATGACTCTTGTGATCCGATCAGGCATAGTTGGCATTCCCGACAGTGGATAAGCTGATGCTGGTGGAATCCCTGGGTTCGGTTCTTGTTGGGTGGACGCAGGTGGGTGTGCGGCATGCTGTTGATCAGTAAGGTAAGCATTCAACTGTGGTAAGAGGTGTGTGGATGGTACACTGGGCTAACCCCTGTCGGATAGTTAGGGATGTCCGGGGAGGCGGACTCTGGATTAGATCCCGAATCTCCTGCCTTACAATAGACACATGGAATCGACGGGAGAGCTCTTTGTAGGGCAAGTCGAGAGCTGTGGTATGGTAAATCGAATAGATGGATTCTCTCCCTCATCTATTTCCTTAGTCAGAGTCATTGTTTGACCGTTCCTATCTGCATGACTGCTTTCTATGATGAGTGCCCCTCACTCGCCTCTCTTTCCCTAAGGTTTTTTTCGAGGAATGTTCACTCTACGCTAGAGCACAAAAGGCTGAGTACCTCTAAAGCCCTATCTAAGTAAACCGAAAGCCTTCATTTCATCGCTCTTTGTGTTCTGCAATCGCCCCTGTTCTTTCTCGAATCTCTACCTATGGCATCTATATCTATCCCAAATCTCGTCACCATGAAAGTTGATAGCTCCAACTTCATTCTCTGAAAGCTGGAAGCTTACTCTGGTCCGCAG
>Ga0157360_1000541_pt1 | contig 14270 bp, 14 predicted proteins | sample AttlaeALBM1_FD_111483 | JGI IMG/M metagenome (GOLD analysis project Ga0157360, IMG submission 111483) | Fungus gardens microbial communities from leaf cutter ant in Ribeirão Preto, State of São Paulo, Brazil - Atta laevigata ALBM1 | ecosystem: Host-associated > Fungi > Mycelium > Unclassified ... | reverse complement strand
GCAAAGCGACCTGATGGACAACACTATCTGCAGCTGCACAGACCATTGTAGGAAGGGAGCATAGCGGACTGACTTCAACACAAACTTAATAACACAGAATTAGTAGAGGGTTCAAGAAGGGCCAGAGGCCCAGATGAAAACCTCGTTTGTAATATGGGTCAACTATATTGCTTATTTCATCATTGTCATTTTCTTCTGTTCATTCCTTTACTCCTGAATTTTTGTTCCTGAGCTTCCTCTTTCTATTCTCTGATCACCTCTAGTATTCTTTTTCCCCTAAGTTATTCTCCCTTCCATCATCTCCAATTTCTTTCTAACCTTCCCCAATATTCTTGGTTGTACCTCTTATCTGACTATCCAAATAGTTTTCTTGCTGTAAACCCTCCTAGCAATTCTCCTTTCTTGAATATTTCTTCTTTCTATTCTTGTCTTACCATATCTTCTTGGTCTTGTCAATACTCTTTCTCAAATTCTTTGATTGCTTCCTTTGTGTTCTTCAAATTCTCTCTTCCTTCCCAAGTATTTGATTTTGCCATAAATTCTTTCCAGCATACCAAGTATTTGTCTCTTCCTCTAACTCATTGCTTATTCAATATTCTCTCTACTTCTTATTCTTCTTCCCCCTCAATTATCACTAGAGCCAGTTGCTCCTTTTCCTGTCCCTCTACTTGCCCTATATATCTATGTATTCTACTAATATTAACTATTAGGTGTATTCTTACTGTACTAGGTAGTTCTTATTCAACCACGTTTGATGATATAATCATCTTTACCTTGTAAGACCCAACAAATCTTTCTATCAGCTTTTCTATCCTTCTTCCAACCATTTGGTACTTCAGATCCTTAGTACTCAATATTACTAAGTCTCCTACTTTATAATTGTTAACTTCCTCTCTCTTTCTGTCTGCATACTTCTTTATTTTCTCTTGCACTTTCCCTAGCACTGCTTTTGCTTCTTTCTGTATTTCTTTCATTTTCTCAATAAATTTCTTTGCTCTCTTATATTTCTCCTTCTTTTTTTTCTTTGAACCCCATCCTAGGATCTTGCCCATAATTTGCCTTAAAAGGCATTGTTTGAGTACTCGAGTATGCTTTATTGTTATATACAAATTCTACTATTCCCAACCATTCAGGCCATTGTTCTTGCCTATGATCAATGAACATTCTCAAGTATTGCTCTAACTCCTGGTTTACCCTTTCTATTTGTTCATCTGTCTGTGGGTGAAATGCCATTGACAATTTACTCTCAATCCCCAACATCCCATTTAACTCTTTTATTAGCCCTGCTGCAAATTGGGGTTCTCTGTCCAAAATAATGCTTTTTGGTAACCTATGTAGTTTCTACATGTTATCTCTAAACAACCTTGCTAATCCCTCTGCCAATGTAGTTGGTATAAAATGGACCATCTTAGTTAACTGATCTACTACTACTAGAATACTATTGTATCCCTATGCTAAAGGCAGCTTAGTGATAAAGTCTATTGATATATGCATCTATGGTTTTTCTAGAATTGAATTTGGCATTAACTTTTCTACCAACTGTTCTGTGTAGTTTTTGTTTTGCTAACAAGTATCATACCCTTCTACATATTGCTTTACTTCTTTTGTTACTCCTGGCCACCAAAAATTGTGAGTAACCAATTCTACTGTTTTCTACTGTCCTCTATGCCCTCCTACTGGTGTATCATGGTGTAACCTAATGATTTCTGCTATTAGCCTATCATCCTTAGGTACATATATCTTTCTTTCTTTGTACATGACACCATCTATCTCTCTCCACTCCTCATCTCTTAATATTTTTACTCCCACTCATTTTATCTCTTCTATTGCTTTTATCACTTCATTGTCTTTTACTTTAGACTGTTTGACCTTTTCAAGCAGATTTATCCCTTCTATGATTATCTCTATTATCTTTGTCCTTCTTATTTCTAGCTACTCTGGCTTTACCAACATTTCATTCTCATTATCTTTTTCTACTTCTACTTCCCAATCTAGCCTTCTACTCAAGCTATCTGCCTTTTCTATTTTAACTTTTATGCTTTCATGAAGTATTTGAGATTTTTATGGTCTGTCCAAATCTCAAATTTAACTATTGCCCCTTTTAGAAAGTGCCTCCATGCCTCTAAGTATCTAACAATAGCCAACATCTTTTTATCGTGTATCTTGTAGTTTCTTTCTGTATCACTTAGAGATTTTGAGATAAAGGCTACTAGTGTCATGACTTGGCAAAAACAGCTAAGTCATTATTTAATATTTCTTTTCATTTTCTTTTCATTTAGTTTCTGATTATTATTTTTCTTTTCATTTTCTTTTCTTTTCTTTTCTTATCAATGAATGTGTGAGAGGAAAGTGACTCATAGGGGAGTGCAGGATAAAAGGAAGGGTTAGGGTTACTTTTCATATATAAATAGTATACAGAATCCAATGAGAACTCTATTGAGTTCTCTTTGTCAAACACTGAACAAAGAGACAGTTGGCTTAATTCTGGTCATTGGACTTTAGCTGCTAACAACTGGTCTCTACAATTTATCAGAGCACTTCATAGATAGTACTCCCCTAGTTGTATAGTTTGAGGTGTCTGCCTCTACCCTAAATTCTTTGTCTAAATCTGGGGCTACTAGTACTGGTCTGGTAGTAAAGACTCTTTTAAGCTCGTCAACCACCTTTTACTGCTCCTGTCCCTACTGCTATTTCACATCCTTTCTTATTAGCATATTCATCAGCCTTGCTACTCAAGCAAAATCTTTGATAAACCTCCTGTAGTAATTTGTAAGGCCTAAGAATTTTCTGACGTCTTTTACATTTTTTGGCTCTGGCCAACTAAGTACTCTGTCTATCTTCTTCCCTTCCATTTCTATCCCATTAGGTCCTATAATGACCTCTAGGAATCCAATCTTCTTTAACTTCCACATACATTTCTCTGGCTTGATATACAAGTCATTTTCTTCTAACCTCCTCAATATTTCCTCTATAATCTCATTATGTCCTTCCTCAGTTTTTGTTCCCACTAATACATCATCTACCAATGCTGCAAATTTTCCTTCGTTGATTAGGTCCCTTAGGATTTTATTCATCATTGCCTGGAATATGGCTAGCGAATTTGTCATTCCAAAAAACATAACAGTTGGCTCAAAGGAGCCTATATGTGTTATAAATGCTCTCTTTCACTCATACCCTTCCTTGATTCTCACACTGTTGAACCCCTACCTCAGATCTATTTTAGTAAAGAATTTCTTACCTTCCATGTAGTCAATTAATTCTGTGATCAATAGGAGCAGGTAGTTATTCTTTACCATCTGATTGTTCAGGTTATGGTAATTTATTACCATCCTCTTGCTACTATTCTTTTTACCCACAAAGAAAACTAGTAACATCTGAGGGGATTTTGACAGTCTGTGTACCCCTTTCTTAATTGGTCCTCCATGAAGTTCTGGACTTCTTCTCTCTCATTTTTGAATAGAGGATAAATTCTTCCCTTCTGTGGTCTGAATGTCTCCTTGAGATTGATAGCATGATCCTAAACTTTCCTGGTTAGCATTCTCTCTGACTTTACTTTCCTAAACACTTTCCTCCACTTTAGAAATTTCCTTGGAATCAACTCTTCAATTTTCCTGTGGTCCTCTTCAATTTCCTCTTCTTTTCCCCAATTGTCTTTATTGTCTATTACCCATTTGACAATTCTTTTTTCCTCTAGAGTTACCACCCTTTTTTCCCTTTTGACTTTCTTTTCTTTTTTCTTTAGTACTGCCCTACTACATAAAGGTGGGCATCTTGTCATCTTTACTTCTCTAGTCTCCCAATCTATCTCTAGGTTATGTGCCTATAACCATGGTATCCCTAGTATCACTTTTGTCTTCCTTAGGTCATATACATCCATCTTTATTCTTTCTACATGGCATTTATAGTACATGTTTGCTTTTGCCTGATATATAATGGCCCCTCCACTGTTATTGGTTCCATCAACATTTCTGACTATTATTGGTCTCTCTAACTTCTGTAGCTTGAACCTATATTTTGCTACCATTCTTTTGTTCATGAACATTCCTATCATACTACTGTCCAAGAGCACTTTGACTATAACTCCCTTATACATATCAACCTTTTCTACACCAATATTTAACCATACCTCTCTTAGCATTTTGAAGGTTCACCTGACCTCCCTCTGCTTACCCCCCTCTTTTGCTATGCTTTCTGGATCTACTGCCTATGTGCTGCCTTGCTGCACTTTTCCCTCTATGGGGCATACTACTTTTATCTTCTTCTCTGATACCCACACTATTTTTGCCTGTTCAAGATCATCCCTTGTCCTCTATTCTCCTTTACATAACATCCTTTCTGTCCACACCTTTCACATTCCACATATAATACTATCACCTCCTCTATATACCATTCCAACTCTAACAGACATGCCTTATTGGAAATGCCCTCCCTATAATGCTCCTGTGCCTTTTGTTATAAGACATGTGCTGGACTCCTCCTCCATTCTTTTTGCTGCACCTCTTGTGGAATGGCCACACATGCTATCTCCTCTACTACTTGTATCTTCCTTTCCCCTTTCCAAAGAGAACACTTCCTACACTTATGTCTCTTCTCTCTACACTTGAAACATTCTACTATCTAGCCTTTCTCTTCTATCTCTTGTCTCCTTAGTTCTATCCCACACCTCATTACTCTACTACTCAACATCTCAAACTTATTTTGGGGAACAAATTTCCCCTTCTCTTCTTCTCCTTTATTCCTGTCACAGAAAAGTGACTACTAAATAGTGTCATGAAGGTATAACAAAATACCTGTTCAAATGAACTACATAAATAGCTGGACCCTCATTAGCAAGGCTACTTGCTAACATTGTCCTTTTAGTGTAGTGGTAAACCATACAGTATATGACTACTGGTTTATAGCACAACTGTGACAATTCCTAGGCCAGGTGTCCGAACCTCTTACAACATCAACAAATTTTTCCTTTCCTTCCTTCTAGTTCTGCTCTTAATTTAGCAAGGGCATGCTTTTCATTGAGCAAGTTGCTTATAAAAGAGTTATATTATTGTAGAGACATGATGCTATATCTCTACAATGGTATAGAGTGAATGTTGATTCTTGCTAACTATACTATATCTGCTGGGGCATAAGATCTTCACCTAGCTAGGTGCCTAATGCCCTACTAACTACTGCCTTAATAATAGGGTTATAGTATCACCTCAAGGAGAGGATCCCTACTCTAGATGGCCTTCTAGAAGTAACTGTCACTCCTCTGCATGTACCACTCACAATGGAGTATAGTACAAGGTTTATACTAAGAACAGTACAAGCATCTACTAAACACCACTTGATTGTGAGGTCAGGTCTCAGTGCTAATATCTAAGCTTGGTACTGTACTTCCACCTGCAGTCCCTAATTGACTACAAAGTCCCCTTAAGCCAAGAGCCCAGCTATATATGGAGATAGTTGGTGATTGCAATGATTACTGGCCAAGGGTTGATTTAGATAAGATAAAAGATGAGCAAGGTCCAAGGTAGATGGTACTTTAAAGTGGAATCAAGTTCTGGTGTAGTGACTTAGTCTAGATGACTTAATCACTCTCTAAGTCTGAGTTAACAAGAAGAACTCAATGGAGTTCCCATTATTTTCTATACACTACTTATACAACCACTACATGGTCTGTACACTACTTTCCCACACTCCTTCCTGTGTAGTAAAGAGAAAAGAAAAGAAATATAAATAATAACTTAGCTATTTTGCCAAGTCATGACACTACTACTCAAGTAGCAGAGTAGTTGCTGTGACCACCACTACAGACCTCATAAGAATTGTCTAGACAGTTTTATAGCAGATCTACAGTACTCTTGAGAGCAGAACAAATCTTAGAGAGATTGCTTTCTATCAGAATAATGTCTTGGTGACCATTAACTGTTAAGACTCTAGACCTCACAGTTGAGTATGCATTTTAACTTGAAGCCTATACCTAACACTTGATATCTTCATGCTCCTCACTTGAGGATCTGGTTAAGGTTTTCAGTGAAGTTATATTGAAGAGGATAGATGTTAGTGAGACTTTGAGTAGTACCCTTCAAGACTGTCCTAAGACAAGAAAGAGTACTAATTCCTCAGAGTAAGATTTTATAGAGGGAATACAGAAAGAGAGAACTTGCTGTTCCCTTCTCTTTCTGGTCTGTATTTGTCCTAACTAGGTATTGTGACTATGTTACAATGTGATAACACTACTTGTAACTAAGAGTGACTAGTTAAGTGACAGTCCAGTGACAGAAGCCATAAAGGTAACAAGTTGAGTTAGTGTCTAATAATGGGTTAGTCTGATGTTGTCCCATTTAGCACAAGTCTAAAGATAGAAGAAAAATTATCCAAGATTTCTTCAAAGAGTCCTGTCCATGACTCCATTGTTTGTTCTAGAGTTCTTTAGACATTCAATGCATTACTGTATTGTAATGTCTTTATTCAACAATGCCAGCATCTTATCTACTAGCTACTCATTGTCAGACCATGGCTGATAATAGCTATAGTCCCACTCAATATTCATAACATTAACTCTTAGAAAGATAAGGTTTTTATCTAGGCCTTTGGCCTAGCTTGATCTCTCTACTAATTCTGCATTATTAAGGTTGTGTTGAAGTCAGTCCACTGTGGGAATAGCTACTTGGCTATGTGCATATGGTCCTGCACATGAGTAGTGAGCTGTGCTATAGTAGTGCTTTTCTTATTTTGATTATTCTATTCTTCTTTTCTTGGACATCTTGTTGACTATTGTCTCTATTATCCTTGATTATCGTGCCAACTACTGTAGTATTTTGATGGAGACAAGCAGTGTTTGTACTTTTATTATTTTTCTTCTTTTTGTTGTTGCTAGACTACAAAACTCAATAGTATATATGCTCTTGGGTCAACAGCAAAATATACTCTTTTGGGGAACTTTATGGCAAACATAGAACTCTAAAAAGAAAAACTACATACTCTATTGACAGGGCCAGAGACCATTAACAACATTTCCCTTTGAACTCTTTTAGCCTTCCCACATCACTATGCTTCCTTCCTACAATAGTCTGTGAAACAGCAGATAGTGTTCTCTAGAAGGTTACTATGCTCCCTTTCTCTAACAGTTTAATATTCTGACTTATTTCTTTATCTCTCAAATCACAGTAAAACCAATCTTAAGTCTATTGTCACATACATATATAGTATAATCTAATACTATTAAATACTTCTTTATATACTACATTAAGTGTCCTTCTGCTCTCTTCTGGAAGAAGTAATAAGATGTTCAGAGATAAAGTATATTCTGAAAAGGCCACATAAAATTGTTCATGAGTGAACACTAATGTCTGCAAATTAATTCCCACATGCTCTACTAACTGTCCTTGAGACTGTGATGAATTGGAGAAACTACTGGTGGCCTAGAGCAACAAGGGAAGTAGAGAGGTATGTAAAAGGATGTGATGCTTGCCAATGATACAAAAACAGGAGCAAGGCCCTAGTAGAAAAGCTAATGCCCAACAAGATTCCAGAGAAGCTATGGAGCCATATTTTGACAGACTTTATTACTAGGCTACCTTTGGCATAGGTATATGACATAATTCTGGTAATGTGTGACTGGTTTAGTAAAATGGCTTATTTTATAGCAACTACAGAAAAAACATCAGCTAAGAGATTTACAAAATTGTTTAGGGACTATGTTTGGAAGTTACAGACTCCCAGAGAGCATCATTGCTAGTATTGAGTCATGAAGACTTAGAGCTCAATCAAGGTGATTATTCAAGAAGAACTCAATATAGTTTTCCAATTTTACTATCTACTTAGCCTAGACAACTTAGAAACCCTCTTGGTCTGACTATAGTGCAAAGTATAACTAAAAAGTCTCAATACTCTAACTTTTGATATAATTTCACTGAAAACCTTAACTAGACCCTTTGTGAAGAGACATGAAGATATCAAGTGTTGACATAGGCTTAAGGTTGAAATACATATTCACCTTGTGGTCTAAAGTCTTAACAGGTAGAGCTAGTAACTAGATTACCAAGTATCTAAAGAGGAGAGTATAAGAACCCTGGTGAAATAGGAGGCACCTCAGCCATCAATATGCTAGTTGACATCTGAGGTGAGACTTCAGCATAGGATGAAGTGATGATCACTCACAAAATAACACCTAGACTTACTATTGTAATAGGTAGAGCCATTGATATGCTAGTTGATATCTGAGACTTGCTATTGTGATAATTCTTTATTATTTGGTCATTTAGACTATGGTAGCCTATTACTGTTCTCTTGTTCCTATCCTTCTTCCTTACAAAGAGCACTGGTGACATTTGAGGGGATTTTTATGGTCTAATATATTCCTTCCTTAGTCAATTGTTTACAAATTTTCAAACCTTTTCTCTTTATCCCTGAATAAAGAATAGATCCTTTTTTTTTGTGGTTTAAACATCTCCTTAATATCTATGGCATGATGTAGCAACTTAGCCTAGACAACTTAATCACTCTTCAAGTCCAAGTTAACAAGGAGAACTCAATGGAGTTCCCATTAATTTCTTATATACTACTTATACAATTACTATCTGGTCTATGCACTACTTTCCCATAGTCATCATGTGACTACCCATATAACATCACATGTTCTTTCCCACACTCTCCCTTGTATAGTAAGTCCATAAGAAAAAAAAATAAAGAAAAATAAAGAAAAATAAATAATGACTTAGTTATTTTGCCAAGTCATAACATGTGATCCCAAATTTTCCTTGTTGGCATCCTCTTAGACTCTATCTTCCCAAATACCTTTTTCCGCTTTAGGAATTTCTTTAAAACTATTTTCTCAATTTTCTTGTAATTTGCCTCAACTTTTTTCTCTTTTTCCTAATCTTCCTTATTGTATTATGGACATAGGTTAGGATTATCAATATTACCAACCATAGAGTGACAATAAATGGTTACTTCAAGAACTAATAAACAATAATGTTATAACAGGAGAAGAAGGGGAATACAACAATGAAAGTTATTTATAACTTTCACACAGACAAGATAGTCATAGACAGAAACATTGAACTCATTAGGACTCTTGGATAATCTTCAGATAATTCTTAGACAGCGATATAGACATATATAGTATAGGACTAAAAGGAGAATTTTGTCTATTTAGAGACACTGACTCAAATTGTCACTTCTAGTCTGTCATGACTTGGCAAAACGGCTAAGTCATTATCTATATTTCTTTTCTTTTCTTTTTCTTTTCTTTTATCTTGGACTTACTACACAGAGGGAAGTGTGGAAAAGTGTCATGTCACAAGTGTCACACAGTCATGGTCACATGACAGGAAGTCACAGCATCACATCACATGATGAGTCACATGATAGGCATGGGAAAATAGTGCACAGACCATGTAGTAGTTGTATAAGTAGTGTAGAAAATCTAACGGGAACTCTATCGAGTTCTCTTTGTCTAACGCTGAACAAAGAGCAGTTGGCTTAATTCCGGCACAGAGTTTGGCTCTCTGACATAGTCATACTAGTAGTAACAGTCATCACATTTCTAGATAGTATAAATATAGTTTAGAAAAGATGAGAACAATAAGTTTTCTCTTTCTGTAGTTCTTGTATAAACATCCTTACCCTTATAATCCCATACTCTCTTAAATCCTTGGATTACAGTATAGAATGTGACTAAAAGTCTCAATACTCTCACTTACAATATAACTCCACTAAAAACCTTAATTGGACCCTTTGCAAAGGAGCATAAAGATATCAAGTGTTGACATAAGCTTCAAGTTGAAACAAATATTCAACTTTGAGATTTAAAGTCTTAACATATTGTCTATTGTCTATCTTACAATTTTCTCTTCCTCTAGAGTAACTACTTTCTTTTCTTTCTTTACTTTTTTGTTTTCTTTTTCCTTTATATTTCTTTCATATAGCAGTAGATATCTTGTTTTGACTTCTCCTGTTTCCCAATTTATCTTTGGATTGTGTGCTTGCAACTATAGCATCCCCAATATTACATCTGTTTTTCCTAAGTCACACACATCTATTTATCACAAATGGTCACTTACTTATTTGTGATGGGTGCTTTGATACTTGAAAAGTTCAAAAATGCAAAGTTTAGACAGTGACAAAAGAAGTTGTTAAGTCTGAGGTTTAATCCTTAGACAGGAAGTTCTTATATACAGAATTGTAATGGTCTGTGCACTTGAACAGAGCATCACATGCTGCTACCTATTTTTCTATATATAGTAGTGCCTTTGTACTTAAAATAGTGATAACTTAACCATATGGAGGCTGTTCTTTGTTCTAAGAAAAGGTAGATAATTATCTATGGGTAACTGATCAAGTTTATGTACAAACATTGAGGACTTCATATATTCACTGATACTGATTGCCTCAAAGTTGTTCTAGGCTCATTCTGAGCAATATGAAGAGGGCATCTGTTGAGCCCAGAAACAAAGCATCAATTGTGGCTGTTCCCAAGATATCAGTGATTTAATAAATGGTGCCATAGGAATAACCTACTGATTTGCCTGATATCTCAGCCAATATTGATTGCCTCAAGACATGACTGGCATTGATTGAAAGGTCTTTTCAATAGCTTTCCAGAGCCATTAAGACTATAGAAATCATTGAAGAATTGGTGGAGATAGGTCCAAATGAAGTTTATGACAGATATCAATGAGACTTTGAGTAGCACCCTTCAAGATTGTCCTAAGACAAGGAAGAATACTGATTCCTCAGAGTAGAGATTTACAGAGGAGAATACAGAAAGAGAGAACTTGCTGTTCTCTTTTCTTTCTGGTCTGTATTTATCCTAACTAGGTACTGTAACAATATTACAATGTGGTAACACTACTTGTAACTAAGAGTAACTAGTTAAGTGACAGTCCAGTGACAGAAGTAACAAGTTGAGTCAATGTCTATAAATGGATTAGTCTGATGTTATTCTATTTGGTTCAAGTCTAAAGATAAAAAAGAGATTTCTCTAAAGAGTTCTGTCTATATCCTAGAGTTCAATGTCCATTCTGAATCTTTAGACATTCAATGCATTACTACATTGTAATGCCTTCATTGAGTAGCACTAACATCTTATCTACTAATCACTCATTATCAGACTATGGCTGATAATAATTGTAGTCCCACTTGATGTTCATAACACATTGTCCTTTAAGGCAAATTATAGATAAGATTCTAGGATAGGGTTTAAGATAAGGAAGAAGAAAGAGAAAATAAATTTGTGACAAAAATGAGGGAAATTCAAGAGGAAGTGAAAGTAGCACTAGAAAAGGCATAGGAAGAGATAAAAAGGTATGTGGATAGAAAAAGAGCAGAAGTTGATGTGTATAGAGTAGAAGACTTAGTCATACTCAGCACTAAGGATTTAAAGTACCAGATGGTTAGGAGAAGAACAGAGAAATTGACAGAGAGGTTTATAGGCCCTTATAGAGTGAAGAAAATTGTATTATCAAATGCAGTAGAACTAGAATTACCAAGTACTATAAAAATACATTCAGGGGCCCTATGCCCCAGAATACAACAATGAGGGCCTCCTCTGAGCTAGTTTGCAGGAATCCGACTGGTGAAAGAGTACAACTAGGAGTCCCTCAGTCAAACCCTGAAAGACCTAACTATAAAGATAGAAAGACCAGTCAAAGACAAGCTCTACTCATAGCCTCTCTAAACATTAGAGGCAAACAATACTCCAACAAGGAATCCAAATACAAAGACCTAATGACACTAATGAGACATAGAAGAATAGCTGTAATAGCCCTACAAGAAACCAAACTATCAGAAAAAGACATAGAGATAATAGAGAAAGAAAATCCAGGGCTAACAGTAGAAAAATGATAGAAGAGCTGGAACAGCATTTGTAATCAATAAGGATATCATAAAGTGGAACACAGGAGAGGACAAGCCATGGAAACATGAAATAATAGAAAGAGGAAGAATATCCAAGATACACCTAGAATGGGATAGTTACACACTGACTATTATCAATATGTATATGCCTAACACATGACCTGAGAAAGCAAAGATAATTGAAAACCTAAAAACTCACCTCAAGAATGAACAAGTAAAAGATAACACTTTGATTACTGGAGACTTTAACCTAGTAACCAATGAACAAGACAGATCACCACCCCATTCAGATGACCCCAAACTAGTAGATAGCTGGACAAGGATAGAAACTACAAATGACCTGATAAATGGATAGCATTCTACACACAAAAATGAAAGACAATTCATGCATACCTAGGAAAATAGTCTAGAAAGAATTGACAGGATATACACAACAAGAAATCTATTCAAGAGCTGTCTAGAATGGACAATAGAAAACAATTGCAGCATATCAGACCACCAGATAGTAACAGTTAGAATAATAAAGCAAGACATGCCCCACATAGGAAAAGGACTATGGAAACTTAGCGAGGAAACAATAAAATGGCCACCATATATAAACAAAATCAAAAAGCTATTAGTAGAAACAGCAAACCAAATGGTACTAAAAAGTGACAAAATGATAAACATATGGACAGAAGCCAAAAAAGCCATCAAGAAAATAGGAATAGAGGAGACAAACAATAGAAGATAGCAAATACAAAAAACAAAAAGAATGATGAAGAGTAAGTTAGGAAAGAAAGTTAGAACCTTCAAAGACACGAAAAATGACAGACAAGAAATTGAAAAGCTAATGAAGGAACTTAATGAAAACAGTAGAATGAGGACTAAAAGATCCCAAAAAACGACAAAGACTAGATACTTAAAAGAAGGTCAAAAGAGCACAAAATACTTTTTCAATTTGAACAAAGACAGACATGATCCACAAGTGATATCTGAATTGCTAAACAAAAGTGGAAAACTAGTAATGGACACTATAACAATGTGCAAAATAGTATCAGAGTACCATGAAGATCTGCAAAGACCACCCAAGAGAGAGAGAAATGACACACAAAAAATTGATGACTTCTTAGAAATAGTAACCAAAACCATAGGCAACAGAGAAACACAAATGCTGGAAAAGGACACCAATGAGATAGAAGTCACAAAAGCAATAGACAACAGTAAAAACAGCACAGCACCCAGAATAGATGAAATTCTATACAAATTCTATAAGTTTTGGCAAAAGAAATATGAACAGTATAGAGGTAGTGAAGACAACCCTGCAGTAAAAGAAGTTAAAAGCATAGCACAAATCCTAATGAAAGTATACAATGAAATAGAAAATAACGACCTACACAATAATAGCTTTGTACTAGGAGCAATGACTCTGTTATGTAAGAAAAAAGATAGACAATGAATTGAAACTATAGACTAATAACACTAATGAACACTGTCATATTCTGGAAATATAATGATTATGTAATTTATTTCTCCTAATAATTCTCCTAAAATTAATAATAGTGGGATAGTATAGTAGACTACTCTCCTCCTATTCCGGACTTCCTATAAGTACTGTGTAGTTACAGTGTAATTCCTCAGTCTGTAAATTAATGTCATCTAGTCCTAACACTCTTCCTACTCATTCTGGATTTCTAGTAATACTCCCCTTCGACATAGTATATTACTCTGTTCTGGAGAGTACTTTTATCTATTAATCTGCTTTCTTGCCCCCTTGTGTTTCCATCCTTGACAAACACAGACTATAAAATATACACCAAGACAATAGCAGACAAACTGGAAAAGAAAGCCTATAAAATAATCCACCCAAACCAAGCTGGCTTTATACCAGGTAGAAATATATATGACCACATGAGACTAACAAGATCTATGATATTGTCACAAACTTCATTCAGCCATATCTCCATCAATTCTTCATCGATTCTCACGGTCTCAACGGCTACAGAAAGCCCTTAAGAAGACCTTTTGATAGATACTAGTCACGTCTCGAGGCGATCAATAATGGCCAAGATATTAGGCAGATCAACTGGTAACCACTATGGTACTATTTATTAAATCACCAATATCTCGGAAACCACCATGATATAAGCTTCGCTTTTAGGCATCAGAAAAGCCCTCTTTATACCGCTCAGAATGAGCCTAAAATGACGCCGAGGCAATTAATATTAGTCGAGATATGAAGGCCTCAATGTTTGCACATGGACTTCATTAATTACCCATAGATAGTCATCTGTCCTTTTCTTAGAACAAAGGACAGCCTCCACATGGTTAAGTTATCACTATTCATAGCACAAAGGCACTACCATATGTAGAACAATAGGTAGTAGCATGTGATGATCTGTCCTAGTGCACAGACCATCACTTTTCTGTATATAAGGACTCATAGT
>Ga0157360_1000539_pt1 | contig 14293 bp, 17 predicted proteins | sample AttlaeALBM1_FD_111483 | JGI IMG/M metagenome (GOLD analysis project Ga0157360, IMG submission 111483) | Fungus gardens microbial communities from leaf cutter ant in Ribeirão Preto, State of São Paulo, Brazil - Atta laevigata ALBM1 | ecosystem: Host-associated > Fungi > Mycelium > Unclassified ... | reverse complement strand
TCCTCTTTCTCAAATTGCGTCATAGCGTTTTGCGTAAAACGCCAGCGCTTCGCTTGCGGGAGATATTGCGCCCGCGCCAGCATAGCCGGATAATCCCAGCCTTCAATTAAATCGGCGGCTTCGGCCGGCGCTAAGCCCCTCTTTTGGTCATTCCAGCTTTTCAGGCAAACCGTCTTATTGGCGTTGCTATTATCTAAAGTGCGGGAATAGGGTAAAATATGGGCGATAAGAACATCGGCGGAAAACAGCCGCTTGAGGGTGATAAGCTCACCGCTATAAGGGCAGCGCCGCTCGTTAATGTCCTCATTTAATTCTTCCCAAAAGCGGATAAGCTGGCGATTATAGCCGCTTTCTTTTATCCCTAATTCCGCCAGCCGCGCATTGCGCGCGAGCGCCGCTTGCGTGTTTTCTTTTATGCTTTTATTGGCGGTAATCTTTTCCTTTTCGGAAAGAGATAAATCCCGGTCAATCTTTACCGCTATATCCTGCGGCTTCCCGTATTTATCAATTAGCCCGTTTACCACCAGCCGTAATTGATTAAGGGCGACATGAACGGTCGGATTGGTAATTCGCCCCATAATCTTATCATAATCGGGGTCATTCTCCGGCACAGCGCGGCCGCCTTCGCCGGGCGGAATAGAACGCGCCACATTCGGAACGGCTTGATATTTTGGCAGCCTATCGAGCGCTTCCCTATCCCCGCCTAATAAAGCATGGTCATAGCCCACGCGCGCTGCTGCTTCCGCTTCCGGGATAACTTCGGCTTTTAATTCTTCCAGCATATTGGATAGCGCCGTATAGCCGAGACGCCCATAGCCTTCCGGTAATTTTGTGTCGGCTATCGCTTGGCGCTGTTCCTCATCTAACTCGGGGAATTGTCCCGCCAGCCACCTATCCAGCTTTTCGGGATTCGGTTCCTCGCGGAGCTGATTGATGATTTCCCATTGCCGCTCGCGGGAGAAATCCCCCCAAGCTTGACCGAACCGGCTTTGATTTACCATTTCCGCGAAGACTTCATCGCCGATTAAGCCCTCGCGGGCATTCTTCTCTTTCTTGAAGGTTGTCCCTTTTAGGCCGAGCTGTTTCCGAATGGCGCTAAACGCCATTTTCTTTTGCGCCCGTAAGATGGCGGCCAAAGTGTCGCGCTGCTCTAGCGTGAGCTTGCGGCCATTCACATTTTCGGCCAGCTCAATCGTCAGCTCATTCAGCTCTTTATATAAGCGGAATTCTTGAAAGAGCGGGTGGGCTTTAGGCAGCCGCTCCTCATCAGGGTTAAAGGCGCAGCGGCCGACTTTTTGCTCTTTTAGCGGGCGCTGGTGGAAGATAATCTTAAACAGCACACGGCGTGCTTTACCGGTCATAATTTCCGGGTAAAATTCTTTTTGCGCCGCCCAAATCTGGTTAAACTCATCTTCCAGCATAGAGCGCTCAGGATAAAACAGGTAATTATCCTGCTTTTCGCCGATATAGGCTTCGGAATCTTGCCGCAGCCGCACAACGCGGCCTTCATTATGGCGCTTGGCCAGATAGACGCCGATGGTTGGGGAATTGGTGAGCTGTAATTGCGCCCGCAATTCCTCAATCCCCATAGCGATTTTCCCTTTTTCATTATCCTTATTATCGGTTTTGCGGTTAGATTTAAAACCGCGCCGCATATTTAAGTGATAGAGAACATTGCCGATATGGTAGAGCGGGAGCTGTTCCGTCAGCGCACGGGCGCGCAAATTCCATATATCGCCGAAAGGCCGTTCTTTACTGGACTGCGCTTCCCGTAAGCGCCGTTTGCGCTCGGCGGGGTCTTGCGAAAAAAAGCCGAATTTTATGAGATGGTTTAAGAGGTGTTTTTTCCGCTGAAGGAAGCGGTCGCGCATACGCCGCGCGCTCCGCGCTTCCCGCCTGGCCACAGCTAGGGAATCGCCGCTTTTCGGGTCGCGGCCGGTCGGGAATACACGGACGCCGCCATCTATAAAGCGTTCAGGGATAACCTGCTCATTCAGGTTTAAGCGACCTTGTAATACACTCCAGCCGATAGCGGTGGCAGAGACATCGAGGGCGAAAATGGTGTTTTTGTAGGGCATATCTTATTCTTACGCTACTTGGTCAAACAGGACGCCCCTCAATTTTAATGGATATTTTAAATCTTATAGATGATTTATTAAGGAAACGCAAGCCGCTATATTGACTTAGAGGCCGGCCTCTTATAGGATTGTGGTGTTGTTTTAGCTTGACCGCGTTATCTCTTCATATAAAATGCGCCTGATATTTAAAAATCCCGCTTTTTATGATGACCTTGGAAAGGTTTATCGGAAAATCGTCAAAGAAGGTCTCGCTGACCTTTGGCGTGAGAAACACTATATCCTTTGGTGTAAGTTTAAAATTGCCGTTTGGTATGTAGCTAAATCGTTCTGCTATATGGACTATTACTTCTTCATCGACCTCGCTCTACGCGATAAGCGGCCGGATTTATCTGACCGATATGTTGATATATTTACCGGCGACTTTAAATATGTCGGATTGTTTATTGAGGCGCATAAAGAGGCTATTATTCCCGGCCTAAAAGCGATTGCCGATGAATATGGCGTGGATTACCATAATCCGAAATATGGCGTCCATTGACATACGCCTTTTGCCGCGTTATCTATTCATATATAAGTAGGTTCTACAGCTCCCTTCTGTGTTTTCGCTTGACCTTGATGCCACATTTTTATAATCTATGCCCGAAGACGGGCGGCCGCAATCAAGTTTTTGCTCACCCCGATAACGCATTCCAAAGGCCACAAAATGGAAAACGAAATTCAAGAGGGCGCTATGCGCGGGAATATTCGCTGGAATGAACATGCTTCAACCGAATCCCGCCCCGCCGCGCCCTATCCCCGGCCGCAAAACCAGCGGGCGATTAGTGAGCTGGAAACAGAAAACGCAGAGCTGAAAAAGAAAATTAAGACGCTTCAAAAAGTCATTCAGATTTTATTCGAGGCGTGATGTTGCGGGGTGGAGCAGTCCGGTAGCTCGTCAGGCTCATAACCTGAAGGTCGCAGGTTCAAATCCTGTCCCCCGCTACCAATTTTCACAAGTTTTGGATTTATAAAATCAGTGAATGAAGATTGGAATATGAACCGGCGCTGGGCGGTGCTGAATCTGCGTAATTCAATTATTGGCGCGAATGATCCAACCTTCAATGGCCGGGAAAAGCTTCATCCCGAGAAAACTATAAAAAGCTATCAGGAATATTGGGCGCATTGGGTTCCAATCTGGCGCGCCTCTTTGTGCTTTTTCCAATACAAAAGACTTTGCGGCTTGCCCCCAGCGGGCGATTAGTGAGCTGGAAACAGAAATCGCTGAGCTGAAAAAGAAAAACAAAACACTCCAAAAAGTCATTCAGGTGTTATTTGAAGCGTAAAGCGCTCCCCGTCCTATTCCAGCGTTTTTTGCTTGCCTTTTGCGGGAAAGGCGCTATATATATCGTTGTCGCGAAACTCAAGCGACTTATCTCAGGGCAGGGCTTGCCCGTTGCGTCTCCCAAGTGAATGGCGCTGGCCATCAGCAAGAGAAAGCCACCGAAGCAGTTTTAGCTTTTTAGCTAAACGCAGTAGGAATCCCCTCTTGAAAAGAGGGGAGCAGGTCAAATCCATAAAGGAATTCAACATGATGGAATTAGGCATCGCGCTGGTGATAGCGCTCGCTACAATCGCTATAGTGCTATGGCTCGACCGCAAGCTAACGGGTTTTTGATGACCTGCTGAGGCTCCCTTATAGCAATTCCTCAGGATTATACATTTCGTTATAAGCGTTATCCAGGGCTTCGCAATACGGGCAGCCCTCATCAAAAGTATAGCGCGGGCTTCCATCGCCATAAATCAGGAGATTAAAATTTATCAGCCCCAAAATTTCACCCGGGATATGGGACGCTAATTTCTTATTCCTCGGAATATTCCGCGTGCGCCAGATAGGGAAATAGGGGGAACTGTATTCAAATCCGCGATAGACAATCTCGTCCATTGGCTTTCTCATTTCTCACTTAAGGGATACTATTATAACCCTTAACCCGCCTTTAAGGCTATAATATTAGCCCTTATCCTCGCCCGCTTTGTCCGGCGCGGCTTGCTTTTGAAGCTCTTCCAGCTTCGCGATAGTGGCTTTCAGGAAATGTTCGCAGCTCACAATAGTGTCGTGAAAACAATAGCGCTTGGCTAATTCTACAGTCTCTAATATATCCGCGATAGATTCCATGTCTTTGGTATTCATAAATATTCCTCTTTCTGCGGAACCTATTGCGCTGTTCCGCGTTTCGGTATAAGATTGAATAATGGAGAGGTGGCTGAGTGGCTTAAAGCACCGGTTTGCTAAATCGGCATGCGTTCGCGCATCAAAGGTTCAAATCCTTTCCTCTCCGCCAATCGCTTTTAGCCGAAATAGCCGATAATCGCTATAGAAATTTCGTTAGCCCGTGATACACAACCGCCCTTGAAATCCTCACAGGCGCGCAATGCGAAAACTATGACTATTGCGGCTATGATATATTTCATATCGCTCCAGCATTCCTAGATATATTTTTTTACGGGAGCTTTTATGAAATCCGAAATCTTAAAAGTTCGTCTGGAATATTCCCCTACGGTAATATTAAGATGACAATCTTCAAACACATCTTTTGCGATAATATGGTTGTTATGAAAGTCTGTCATACGAACATTCGCGCTTAAATCTCGAGGGTCAATATTTAAATTTAACCCAATATCCTCTAAGCAATCCCTGGTTATATCAACCCCACCTACAACACTATAGCAAAACTCAATGGGATAAATTCTGTTATCTAACTGGGCTTTTCTACAAAGATATTTTGTCAGCGAAATGATGGCTAATCTTGATAATGCTAAGCTATCTGTATTGTGGACGACATAAAAGGTTATATCTTCTTTAAACGCACCATTTATAACTCTGCCTAAAGCAACCTTATAATAAAACTTCTGAGTGCTCTTTTCCATTTTATTAGTCCTAAGGCGGCGGGCTGGCTATCACAAAACCGGCATAATCGGCGTTTTGAAATCCGCAATCGCATCGACCAGATTAGGATTTACTTCATGATAAAAACGGCGCTCAACCGTGCTCCTAATAGCCCAGCCGGGGCGGGGAGTCGGTTGGATATTCGTCAAAGATACAACCGCAACAATGATAGGAACAATCAAAACCATCTCACAAAGATTAAACAAAAGCGCTTTTTTCATCTTTACACCTTTATAATGTGATAATTTTCTTAATAACCCCCTTCTTTTGGCAATGTAAAGCACTTTTTTATTATAATTTCCGTATTTCTTAATAAAAGAAAAGGCCGCCCAAAAGGACGGCCTTCCGTATTTCTGCTTAAAGGCTAAGCTTACCATTGGTCAGTTTTTTAACGCAACGGGGGCTACTTCCCGCATATTACAAGCGGCCTTTTTAAGCCCAAATACAGTCTCTCCCTCAAGGTTCGCTTTTCGCCCTTCGGTTTCATAACGCACTTTAATAAAATTGTCCTTGCTAAATCCCTTACCAAACTGCAAAATCAAGCTTTGCGCACCTAGTAAGAAGGCTGTTCCCTCTGGAAAGCCCCAATCGCTGCGCAATTCCAAACGGTTTTCCTGAGCGCATTTACGCAAGGCCTCATTTTCTTCAGTGCAGGACATAAATAACACCCAAAGCGCGCCATTTTTCAAACCTTTTACAGGTTTCATATTATTAGTCTTGGCTCTTTTTACAGCCTCAATAATTGCATCGTTTGAATTAGCCCCTGGAACAAATGAAATAGGCTCTAATGCAGTATTATGCCCATCAACCCCTTCTATCACTTTCCCGGAAAGTTGTGTAAAGAATGCTTTGCTAAGCATCTGAGAAAAAAGCATGGCAAGTTCTCTCTTAGCGTTTTCAACTATATCATAAGGGGCATTTTTTCCTTTAATAAAATCAGAAGAGTAGACCAACCAAGGTGTTGATTTAACTGGATAGCAACCTAAGCAAACTTCGTCTGATAAATCATCACGCAGTAAGATACGGATACAATCACCGGGTTCCCCCTCATATTTTGAGGGACAATAAATCACTGAATCATGACCGCCGATTAAATCGCCAAAAGATAATTTGTTCAATATTTCTTCTGATAGTTCTTCGCTGTATTTTTTTACGATTGACGCATCTGAAAAATCAATTGGTTCCATTTTTGCACCTTTTCTCGGTAGGTTTTTACTGTAATTTTTTACTATTTTACGCCTCGTAAAGCAAAACTTTCCTTGAGGTTGTCCACTATTCAATGCTAAATAAATTTTAAATTCTCATTGAATAATAGCAATGGTTTCTACTCGGGCTTGTAGCGATAAATTCGGTTATTCCGTGCGCCCCCGTTTTTTTTATCCCCGGCTAAATAAATTTTAAATTTTTTGAAAAAAGTTAAAAAACGGGTTGCTATTACACCACGCGCCGTTAAGTTTGTTGTTATCAAAGGGCATCATTTTAACAGGAGAAGAAAAATATGTCTAAACGCAAATCCTTTATGCTGGCGCTGGCCACGGTTAGCGCCTTTGCTCTTACCCCCCTATCAGCTATGGCTGATGCGCTGCCCGAAGACACCCAAGGGTCTAACTTCGTTGGCGGGTTTTGGGATACTACAAACCCAGGGAAAGTTGCCAGCCATTTCAATGACACTAACAAGCAAGTGAATAAGAATACCAGGGCTATTGAAGCTCAAGATGAGAACAATAATAACACGAGCAAATATTTTGGGGGCGGCGCTGATGTGAAAAATGGAATCCCCCCAAGCTATGAGATTGGCGGCGGCGCTGACGGTGGGAAGAAAACCTATTATGATGTCGGTTCGGCGTTGAATGGAATTTCTGAACGCAATGATGCCCAGCAGGGGCGGATTGATGAGAATGCCGGCAAGATTGCAGATAACAGTAAAGCTATAGAAGGTGTCGGTAAAGAGTTAAATGACACAAAAACAATCATTGGCGGTATCGTTGTAGGGGTTGTTGGGAACGCCGAAAACATCGAGAAGAATGCTGACGCTATCGCCGATAACAGCAAAAACATCGAGAAGAATGCTGACGCTATCGCCGATAACAGCAAAAATATCGGTAAGAATACTGACGCTATCGCCGATAATAGCAAAAACATCGCGAAAAATGCTGGCGATATTCGCGATACAAAATCGCGGCTGAATGGTGATGAATTTGACATCGGCGCCAATAGAGGTAATATCGCTCATAATCGGGAAGATATTACCAAAAACACCGGGAATATCAGCAAAAACGCTGACGCTATCGCTGACCTCGATAACCGTGCTGTCAAATATGATAATAAAGACAAAAACAGTTTTACTCTTGGCGGTCTCGATGACGCTGGTGTTCCTGTAGTGGCTCCTGGCGTTGCTCTTCATAATGTCGCTGATGGTAAGGCGGGCCATGACGCCGTTAATCTTGACCAGTTAAGCAAGGTTCGGGACGAAGGGCACCAGTATACGGACGATCAGGTCGGCCAGAATTGGAAAGACACCGAAAACCTTGTTCGCAAAACTTCAGCTGACGACAGGGGCTATACCGATTATAAGGCTGACCAAACTTTGAAATCGGCTAATGATTACACCGATTCCAAATACAACCACCTGAACAGCAGAATGAAAAAGCTGCGCGGTCGGGTGGACGCCGGGGTCGCTGGCGCAACAGCTATTGCCTCGATGCCTTTTGATTCTACTCCGGGGGCAAAATCAGTGGCTGGCGGCCTCGGCGTTGCCAAAAACAAAGTGGCCGGCGCTATGGGCGTCCAGTATAACTGGGAAAAAGGCTATCGTGTTCGCGGCACAATCGCTATATCGGACAACTATGTCCAAGGCGGCGTGGGCTTCGGTAAGAGCTGGTAAGCTTACCGCTTAAGAGAAATACGAAAGGCCGTCCTTTTGGGCGGCCTTTTTCGACCTACGGAGTTAGAGAATGCGCAATATTCTAAAAGCTGTTGTTCTGGTTATAATGGGAAATGTGCTCGCGATTAGTGGAGCGGCCGCTTGGGAGTTACTCCCATTGCCGAATAATCCAGGACTCGGGGGAGTTCCCGCTAATCCTGACGCCCCTGTGCCGGCAAATCCGCAAACTGGAAGCCCGGAAAAAAAACCATATTCTTCTATTTGGCAAGAAATTAAAGAAAATCGCTCTTTTGACCAAATAGCGAAAACTTGGATTGAAAAGAACGCCAGCGATATTAAGGAAATTGACAGCCGCCTAAAAAGTGGTTCCTTGGCCGGAAAAGAGGGGGCCAAAGGCGAGAAGGGCGATACGGGCGCAGCCGGTAAAGACGGTGCTAAAGGCGACAAAGGAGAACAGGGAATTCAGGGCGAAAAAGGCAACGGCTTCAATCAAGATGAGAACGGTAACTATCTTATCGGAGATAAAAGGCTTCGCGAGGTCGCTGATGGCCAGGACGCCGGCGATGCCGTAAATAAGCGTCAACTTGACGAGATGAATACCGTATTAAAACAAAATATCACCGATACGGCTGCCACCACGCTCCAGGAAGCCAACGCTTACGCCAATAAGGTTGGGGCCGAAACACTGGATAAGGCCAACGCCTATACGGATTCCAAATACAACGACCTCAACAGCAAGATGAAAAAATTACGCGGGCGGGTGGACGCAGGGGTCGCTGGCGCAACAGCGATTGGCTCTTTAAGCTTTGATACATTGAAAGCCAATTCTATTTCAGGCGGCTTCGGTGTCGCTAAGAATAAAGTGGCTGGGGCTTTCGGCTATCAGCGGAATTTTAATGATAAATGGCGCGCTCGGGTAACGGTGTCGGTTTCCGACCAGTATACACAAGGCGGCGGCTCGGTAGGGTATAGTTGGTAAAAGGCTTGCTTTGAGCCATTATTATATATGAATAACGCGGTCAAGCCAAAACCTATTACAGCAAGCGTTGACTTATTTAAAAATTTCCTATAATAAAAATAGAGTCCCGCCGGGTTTTCATATCTTTCCCCGGCGGGATTTTCATATTTCTATATAGGAATATTACGATTTTTAACTATTCTTTACTATATTTTACTACTATTACTTATAATTAACGGAACCATTACTAGACTTTTACCTTTTTAAGCTTCATAATAGTTAATTATTACTCTTATTAGGGTAATAAAGAGCAAAAAAAGGTGAAAGATATGATGAAAACTTTGATTACAGCTCTCCTGATGAGCGGGACAGCTATCACGACCGCCAGCGCCGCTGGCTCCGATATGTGGATTGCCGAGATTACCCCGCCTTCCTATACAGTTCCTTCCTATGATGCTGACCATCAGCGGTCAGAGCGTGAAGTGCATTCTGTCGGTGAGGCTTTTGAGGGTATCGCCGGTAAAGACGGCGCTTTGGATACGCTGAACGGCGCTATCCGCGATAATTCCAGCGCTATTTATCAGAATGAACTGGCGATTGACCAGGACAAAAAGGATATTGAGGAAAACCGCATCAATATCGGGAAGAATACCGGCGCTATTGAAAAGAACGCTGACGATATTGAGAAAACTCGCCGCCAGATTGGCGATGAGGACTGGCTGAATAGTGATACGGTTCAGAATCGGATTAACGACCTCAATAAACGCTTTGATACGATTGGCAAGACGAACTTACAGCCGGCTTACGATTACGCCGATAAGGTTGGGGCGGAAACGCTGGATAAGGCGAACGCCTATACAGACAGCCGCTATAACCACCTGAACAGCCGCATGAAGAAGCTGCGCGGCCGCGTGGACGCCGGCGTTGCCGGGGCTACGGCGATTGGGTCGCTGACTTTTGATACGCTGAAAGCCAATTCTATTTCTGGCGGTTTCGCTATCGCTAAGAATAAAGTGGCCGGCGCTTTCGGCTATCAGCGGAATTTCAACGATAAATGGCGCGCCCGGGTAACGGTGTCGGTTTCCGACCAGTATATCCAGGGCGGCGGCTCTCTCGGTTATAGCTGGTAAGCTATAACCAAACGAACCCCTGCCCGGGTTTTTCCTCCTGCAAGAGTCGTCCCGGGCAGGGACTATATAAGGCGAATGGTTAAAAATGTGTAAACGCTCGATGCGGGCGGCTAAAACAGTCGCCGATTTACTGGAATTTGAGACAAGCAATCTCAGATTGCAAAAACTGCTTTACCTTTCGCATATGTTTCATCTGGGAACAACCGGCGAGCCTCTCATTGATGGCCATTTTGAGGCTTGGGATTTAGGCGCAATAGAACCGGATATTTATAATCGGTTAAAAGCCTATGGCAGCGACAATATCAAAGATGTGTTTCCTTATGAAGGTTTCCCAAAAGGCAGCCCGGAATACCAGTCTATATTTGATGTGGTATCCGCTTTCCGAAACTGGGAATCATGGCGATTGGTTGGCCGGATACATGAAGATGGGGGCGCTTGGGCAAAGAATTATCGCCCTGGCGTTTGGGGCGTAAGAATCCCCGATAAAGATATTCTTGTAGAGTATATTCATCGGAGCGCGATCAAGCCGGAAGGTAAAGACACATGACACCGCAATTAGGCAACAAAATCGCCTTAAAGCGCTTTTTGGACTATTCGCCGCAATTTAATGGAGTCTATAAAGATGTTCATTTTTGGCCGGAATGGGCTGCTGATCATTGGCCTCGCGCTATTCATCTTGACATTGATTTTGCTGCGGAACGCCGTGATGGCGGATTATGCGCTATTCGGTATGACCTGCCGCTTATCCCCTTATTACAATCCGAAATAATTGATTTTCTGGACTTAACCGGCATTTCCATTATGGGGTCAGCGACTTTCGCGGAAAGAATGGTTATTACGGACGCGCGGACGCTGGCTTTAGTGAAGAATGCGGCGCGGGGGTTAAAAGTCCCTGCTATCTTGATTGACCGCGCGCAGGTAGAGCCATTTAATCCGTTCTTTTGGTCATCTAGCGAAGAAAAAAGCTGAAACAGCGGGAACCTTTTTTTGCTAAATGCGCTTTATTCCTATATAAGATATAAACGCTGGCGGCCAGAAAAGAGAAAATGAATTATCAAATCATAATCCCTCTCGATGAAGAGGGGAATTACCCTATCCGTTTTATGAATTTGGGGGAATTGACACCCCAAGTGGCTGATAAATTGGCTGAAGCAATAAGGGAAATGACCTTAGAGCCGATAATCGGCATTGTTTCGGGTATATATGCCCATTTTGGCAACAACAAAAAATTAAATGAAGCTGGGGTGGTTTTGAATTCCAGTTTTGCTGAAATCAAGGAAAATATCGCCATTTGCCGGTGGCGTAATGCGGTCAATAATGCCCTCAAAACAATAACAGGGGCACCGAATAAAAACGCATTTTATCCTCACATCACATTATTCAAATATTGGGGGGATAGGATTCACGATGAAGAGCCTTATAAAACTGGTGAATGGTTGCATGTAAAATACATCTGCTTACGCAGAGAAGGCGACCCAAAAGATAAAATTTTAGCCGCAAGCAAAGTGGCGGAATATAAAGAGCCTGAAGGCTTGTTGGGTATTTACCGGCAGGCTTGTTCAAACTGGCGCGGCGGAGAGCAGGCCGCCCAGCAAGCGCGCATTCGCAGCGCAGAGGGGAGCCGTTCAGCCGCACGAAAGCATGGCGCTTTCGCAGCGAAGAAAGCCGCTGAAGCGCGAGTGCAAGATGGCTTTGATTATTTACGGGTAAACTGCTGGCCGGAAGGAACCGAACAGGAACTTTTGGAAAAATTCAAACAAAGTGGTGGATACGGCAAGATTCCCTTTGATGGTAATTCCTTCCGCGCGCTGACGCCCATGCCGGACTTAGGCTGGGGGGATTATCGGCCTTTCGTGGGCTACAAATTGAAGGAATATTCTTTCAGAGATGGCTATGATTATGAGAACGAGGAAGAATCACCGCAGGAGTTGTGCCTGACCTTCAAAAATGATGAGGGTGAAATAAAAACACTCACTGCAAAAGCCGATGAGGATTATGGTGAGGGTAAACCAAATATTTGCGAGGTTGACGCTCTCAAAAAAGATTTAGAAGCCGTTTTAGGCGGCGGTTTGCTGCGTTGGGGGTATAAGGAAGGCAGAGAAACTACAGAAACAGGCAAATGTAGTTTCTTGGTTCTCGAAACTACAAAAGGTGAAGTGGTTTTCCGAGCTGAAAGTTATGACAGCATTCATTGCGGCGGATACAATTATGGCTGCCAAGGAATGGCATGGTGGTATGCTGGGCTTTAAATAAATAGGGTTAGCCAAAAGGGTCAAGCGTAACGGGATTAGTGGTGTGAGGGGGTAAAAACCTATTCGCGTCCAGAGGCATATTTCTATTCGCGTGCAACGGGATATTCCTAATATATAGTCCTCGGTGAGGAAAAAGCAAGGACAAAAATTTCATGGCATACACAATGAAAATGACGCTGCCGCAGGGTTGTGAAATCAATGTCGGCAAGAACGAGCTGACGATAACCTTTCCCGATAATCTCGGGACAGTGGATAACCCGATAATCCCGCAATCCATCGGCCAGCTTTTTTTGGATAAATTGGCTTGGCAATTCTTAAATTGCTGGTTTTGGGCACCTGACCTGATTACCAATAATCCGAATGCCAAACGCGATTTTGATTGTCGCGGCGAATATACGGAAGAGGAAATTTCCGGTTTTATCCGCAATGCGTATTGGAATGGGATTTTTGGTGTTCCTGAAGAATCCTTTCCGCTGGCAGCTATCCCGGTTTATGAGGTCTTGAAGACTATTCGCGAGAGATACGCGCAAGATTTATCCTTTGGCCGCCATTCGCTGCTTGATGGGGGCGATGTGCGCACTTGGCGCTTTAAGCATCAGCCGGCCGGCGTTTAAAATATTTTAAGGATAGCGCTTGCTTTTCCCCCGCCGATGGGTTATATGAGAGGCAGGCGAAGTTTTTTTGTGCGAAAGTGGGCAGCAACCGGCTTTGTTAAATCCTTCGCCAATCAAGGTTGTGGCTTGGACGCATTTTCTGATTAGCTCATGCTTCAAGCCCAACAAAAGGCGGCTCCTTCGGGAGCCGCTTTTTTTTATGCCTGATTTAAAATATTTTAAATTTGACGCTTGCCTTTCGCGGGAAAGGCGCTATATAGGAATTCATATGAAGTCCAAATGAGGGATTACTGCACCAACTTTGCGATGCCTTTATGCTAGTGTTTGTTGTGAAATAGTCGGGTTCAGGCTTTCTCCTTCCTGAGTATTGCACAAGAACGGATTTTGTATAAGCTAGATAAAGCGGTTCCTTAGGGAACCGCTTTTTTTATCAGTCCGAAAGTAGCGCTAGCCAGTCCTTAGGGATTTTCGGCGATGGAGACGCCATTTCCGAAAAGCAATATTGGCAAATCACAATATCATTCGGCCGCAGCGTCCGGCGCGTATGGGCTTCACGAATAACTTTAACAATAATATCGGCGAGCTGCTTTCTTGTGGCTGTGAGAATCGTGGGATAAAAGGACAGCATTTCTTCCCGCGCCGATGGCAACATCATAAGCGTTAAGGGCGTCTCCTTAAATGAGGACGCGGCGCGTTTTTTGTTGACATAATCGCGTTCCCATTCTGCTAAGCTTGTATCGGCCATAATCTTTTTCCTGTGTTCGCGCCCCCCTTGCTTTTACGATATTAACGGGATATTAAATAGGGGACTTAGGAAAGTCAAGATTTTGCCCTTGCTTTATGTTGGGGAAAGCGCTATATTCGCCTTTAGATGAGTTCTATGATGGGACTTCAATGAACCTTCTTCAGCGCGAACCTCATCAGCGAGAGAGTCGTCCCCGCCGGGACGGCTCTTTTTTTTATGCGCCCTCAAATATCCCGGCGATAATATCCAGCGCTTCTTTTACGCTTTCCAGATAAAACTCCGGCAGCCGCAAATCGCGAACCAGCCACTGAACGATTTCCCCATAAATCGGATTATCGTTCTCAAAAGCCTCAATCGCGAACCGGCCGGCGATTTTCACCATTTCTGGGTCGGTGGCGGCTTTTTGGCCTTTCCAAAATTCAATATAACGGACGCCGGCTTTATATTGGCGCTCGCTAATTTTCCCCTCATTATAAAATTTATCCAAGATGGTCATTTCTATCTCCGTGTCTCTATAGGAATAACGGCGATAGCAGCGAATAGTTCCGCCTAAAATAGAGAAAAGTTTTATTATTTTTTACGGAACCTTTTCCGGCTCTCCCCGTTATCCTTATAGAAAGAGGGGATAATGGAAAGGATAGAGAAAATGAAGAAGTTTAAGCTTTGGCTGATTGATGGTATGTGGAATTCTAAAGGCGAGATGAATAAC
>Ga0157360_1000537_pt1 | contig 14322 bp, 13 predicted proteins | sample AttlaeALBM1_FD_111483 | JGI IMG/M metagenome (GOLD analysis project Ga0157360, IMG submission 111483) | Fungus gardens microbial communities from leaf cutter ant in Ribeirão Preto, State of São Paulo, Brazil - Atta laevigata ALBM1 | ecosystem: Host-associated > Fungi > Mycelium > Unclassified ... | reverse complement strand
TTTTACACCATCCCAGAACACACTCGGACCACCATCCTTTGCTGATTCTCCTTGAAGGTTTGACCTCTATACCCTTATGCAAACCTTTTCGTTTTGAATTAGCCTGGACTACACACCCACACACAGGGGGTGGGTCGGCGTGATCTATGCGAGGTGAGGTTGGTTCCAAATCAATAGGAAAAGGATAATCCTCTGATTCCGTTGTGATTGTATGATTTGGTTCCGAACCGGGATTCGTTCTATCGCTACTAATGGTCATGGACGAGACCAAGGTTTGGTTTTCAATCCAAGGAAGTTAACCTTCGGAAAAGCCAATTGGCTACTCTTCTTAAAACACAGGATTCGGCACAGACGTGGTATGTTCTCAATCTGATAGAAATTGATCGGACCGCCCTCCTTCCCCTCTTCCTTCTGGGTGAATAATGGGTAACTAGTAGTGTAGTTAGTCAGTGCGCTATACGGCTTTATATTGTGCTAGACTGCTCTATACTTCACTAGTGCAGTCAGTCATTGTGCTATACTTCTTCACTATTCAAGTCAAGGTCTGATTCCTTTGGAGCTCAGGGGCCTGTGATCTGTTCGAGTCAGTCCTTCGTTCAGATTTCAGATTCGCATATCAAGACCGAGTGGGAAAGGCACTACCCACTTTCTGGTGGGGTGAAGGGCGCGGTCTGACAAAAGGATCTCATCGGTAAAGACTAGTTACCGCCCCGTGGGTCCTATTCAAAGCATCGAGCAGTACAGGAAACATCTAAACATGAAGGGGAATAAGCAGCGCTCTTGTCTGCCATAGTTGTTGTACGAGTAATAGGAGGTTGAATCAGAAGAGGACAAGGAAGTGACATCTAATCTAATAGTAGAGGAAAGGGCAACTGCAAGAGTAAGAGCTGCTACTGTACCAGCGCTTGGGCATGAAGTTAGCTTTCAAACAGACTCGTAGTTAGAAATCGTCTGCTGCCTCAACTATCGATATCTTATCTTCTCCCTCTTTCAAACGGGCCGAAAGCATCAAAAGAGTTCGGTAGAAATGCAGTTCTTATTAAGGAGGATCCGGAATTCGTTTCTTTATTCATCTGCACCCGACACCAGTAGTTGATTCTATGCTATCTCTCCTCTTAACTGGGCATATTCCTTCTATTCATTGCCTGCTGTTCCTTCCTCGGACATCCATTCCGGTAAGAAATAGCTAGATTCGAGAGCAGTAGAAGCTTCTTCTCCAACTGTAGCATAGGGCACGATGTCACTTCTTATCCTAGTATCAGTCTTAGAGCAAGAAGTTCCTCTATCAAAGAGCGGTTACGCATTCAGAAAGAGCTGTTATTCCACAAGACCGGTAATTCCTTATCCGTAAAGCAGTCGACGCAGGAAATCCAGTGACGAAAGGCAATTGGTCTATGGGTTTTCGAGACTCGATGCCTTTAAAGAGCCGAACTTTTTCTTCCTCTTTCGGACATTGAATAGTGTAAGTTTATGTCATGTCAGTTCCTTCCTAAAATCCCCTCAGATGAAGCTTCGGCTTAGTTCAAATAGCCCTAGCTAGATTCAATAGTACCGGATTTTATAGCAACGGACTAGGCATACTGACCAAGAAAGGCACCAGGACGAAAGAAATACACCCGCACACGATCGAAAGCCATGAAGGCTAAAAGCGGATTCAACCTCCCCTGACTCGCCCATTAACCCTGGAAGATAGGGGAATCAGTTCCCTCCTTTCCGTACCTTTTTAGGACAGTCAGAATTGAATTGCCTTGCAAACATCAGGCATCTTCTAGCTCATTCCCTTCCTTCTAGCTTTCCCCTCTCTTTGGGAAAACTGGAATACTAAAGATCGTAGCGTGTCTACTATTCGAATCCTTATCTCTATTTTATTAAGATTAATGGGTTAGGAATTCGTAGTGTTCTGTTCTTTTCATAGATCCTTCGATCGAACATCCGGGCAGAGGAAGGGACCAAGAAACAATAGACGCTGACTTGCTTCACAATGGAAGGGCTTGGCCGGGCAGTGAGATTGACTTCCTATCAATGGTGCCTAGCTACTTCAATGAGCTAGCCTGTTGGCTCAGGTAGAGGGTGTTTAAGAAGGATGCTGAGATCGTAAAGAAGCGCCGTACGTAAAAAGGCGCCCAAAGGGCACGCACAAGCGGATATCAGAGAAGGAGGGGAACTCCAAATCCACCGCTAATTGGCTCTACTCTTGATTTAATGGACTCCCTTTTTTAAGGCACTCGACCTAGACTCTATGGCGAGACTTCCTTCGTGGGTCTTATCCCGATTCTCTTTCTTAGCACTTTGACAGATGAAGGCTGGAAGACCATTAGTTCTCTCTTTTGGTGAGTTGAGATTCCAAGATTAAGGCACGCACTAAATCATCAAATTAACACAAATCGCGTAGAAAGGCAAGACCAGAGATAGAGAGCAAGACATGGACTTATTGGCTCATCTTGGTTGATCCCTACTACTGCAGAATGGATCCATCGATCGGCTTCCTTATTGAGCTTTAGCAGTGGTCTAGGAAGGTAAGACCCAAGGGCCAGTTGCTTCTTCATTTAATGGGTACCCAGTCTCTTTTAACCAATGAAGTCCAACCCAATCCACGCCCATTTCCCTTCGGTGGAGCACAAGAGGGTGCCCTTGCTTAATCCTTGCGATGCTAACCCCAGGATTTTTTTAAGGAGATGCTATTGAATCAGAGGGAGAGGGTAAACAAATGAATGAATGATTGAATTCGCTAGTTCGTCGATCCAAGGCTCAGGCATGAAAGAAGAGAGTTTTCACTGCCCGCCTAAAAGAAGAGACGAAGGGCAAGAGGTTGACTTCAATCCTTCAGAAGGCTAAAGAGGCTTGTTGCGGCCTCTCGTAGGAAAAAGGGGTCAAGGACTGGCATCGTAGAGAGATTGGACTGTATTGCGAGGAGAAGCCTTCTCATCCCGAGCTGCATTACATAGTATAGAATGTTATTTATCTTCTTTTCAGCGGTCATGTGGTCTGATACTTGAATCAAAGGCAAGAGCTACTGAGCGAGTTCCCCTTTCTTATATTCTCCACGGATAGGTAAATCGTTGTCTTAATCCAGGTTCCCCTTTTGTGAATTAGTTTGTGGTGAGGTCTCTTGATGATCTCGGCTTATGATCTCATTACCATGTATTTAAGTTAAACTCACAGATCTCAATCTACAAGGGCCCATCTCAATTCTTTGATTCAGATAAGATGGAGCTCATCAAGTCATACAAGCGCTCAACCCCTCTCTTAGTAAAATGGGTTTGATCCCCTTCGACCTATATAGTGAATTAAGGCCTCCGCCCTCAATCGGAAGGAAGGGATATCCTCCTTCCTTCATACCCCCAATCCCTTGGTTTTCAGCGAACCTGAACTTAGTAAGGATCATGTGCTCAACTCGAACTAATGCAGCTCCTATTTTTTAGAATGCCATCCCTTTAAATTCTATCTGTCTTCTTTTATGTTTGATGCCGGCAGCTTCAGAGGCGAGAAAGCATTAACTGAATGCGCGAAAGGATCTTACAAGCAATATGCTGACATGATAGCAGGGCCAGGCGAAGCCTGTCAAAGTCAAAAGAGAATATAGAGAATGGAACGAGCATCAATCCATGAGCTGAGATGCATGAGGAAGGTGCTCCCCGCCTTCTTTACTTTAAGAAAGCAGAAAGAATTTTATAAGCAGCAATGAAATGAAATCTTTCTTTTCTTTTTTAATGGAATTGGGTGAGAAGTTGTGTTAAGACCCTGACTAATGAATCAATAAAAGAATTCTTCTCTCGTCAAAGGCCAACTAAAGATTCTTAGAAAAAGTCCAGATTCTGTGAGATAAAGTCTAAACTCACCTTTCTTCTTTCTTATCTGGGCCCTTTATCAATCCTCGTGAATCAGTATAAAGCAAAGCTCCAGACTCTATTGAATTGAGAAGGATTCCTACTAGTCTCCCCTTCTCAATGCTTGGTCCTATTGCTACTGCTTCTGATTCACCAAATTAGCCCCTTCGACGCTTTATTAAAGGAGTACTGATCCCGGGAAATTCCTTCCAAGGAACTGATTGACCTAAGCTAAGACTTAAGGCCATTCTTCAATGCCAGTGGTGTGAGGCAGTGAGCTCGGGAAGTTCACTCTTTTAGTTGCTGTTCCGGGGAAGGAGGGGGTTTTTCTAGAACCGATTCGACAACAGAGGCTGACACCGATGAGGCGGAATCGTCCGCTTCAAAAGAAGCAATAGATAGCCTTTCAGCTAGCAATGAAGCAGCGAACAAAAGGATTGACTTGGAATCCGCCTATACAGGTCGTCTAGAAGAAAAGGATAAGTGATACATAGCTAGAGCAAACGCATACGCATAAGAATTAGGTGAAGCTAGGTTCATAAGGTTTATAACCAGAAGCAGATGAAGCATATGCTAATGGAGAATAAATCGACACAGATTAAACAGAGGCTCTTGATCCTGGGAAGGACGTTTTTTATTTTTATTGAAAATATGACGTAGTAGAAAGAAACACTGTGCTAACGCACAGGGCTATATAAGGGCATAACCAATATAGCACCGAAGCGAACAAGAAAAAGAAAGCACAGCTCGAAGGAACAGCGCGAAGAGAAGATTCCACTCCATGGACAGAGGGTGGGGTCAGAAGAGGTCATGGTCTTTGGCGCGCACGGCCAAGGAAGCATCGTTTTTGAAGCAAGATAGGCAAGGGAATAGTTCCTTCCATAGCATATAAAGATAAGTTCCATACGATCTAATAAGATTCTATATTCTTTCTTCATAACTTAAGCATAGAGTTATAGGGTGGAGGGCGAAAGTCATTTTTTAATATATCAACTCCCAGCTAAAAAGATGACTGGTCGATCACTCTTAATCCTTTCGTGGAATGAAGCAAGAGCGCGCTACTAAACAAAGATTTCAAATATACCGCGAAGGTTACAGTCATTCACGGCTGAATTTTTCGTGCTATGGAGCCGCCTCCTATGGTTGGTGAGTGTAATAGCTTCCGAACGCATGCATGATTGAATTGACTAGATATCGAGCTTTCCCAATAGGGAGGGAAAGAAGCCATGTCTAGGAACTTTTTCCGCTCGACCTACAGCGGGAAGAACAGCCAAGCCAGGGTAAGAAAAAACCTTTCTAATCTTAAGATCTTAAGGACACGCCGGGCGAATGGAATGCATTATTTAATTCCAAGGTTTACTGCATTACCGGACCCGGATTCACTTTCATTTTTTTGAATGCCCCAAGAGAGGGAAAAAGTTGAACAATATACCAAACAGGAATAAGGGCGAGAAAGAGATTTAATTAAAAGAGGAGTAAGGCAAGGAAAGCTAGTCCGGCAACTGCTGGCTGTCGACGAGGAGGATTCACCTAGTGATGCCAGATTCGCAAAGATTAATAAAGGACCTCCCCCTTTAATTTAATAAGTAATCCCCCCTTCTGAGAATGATTAGAATCCTCCTTAACATAGAATAACCGCGTTCCATATGGATGGATGAAGTAAACCCTCGTCCCTCCAACTCAATCAATATCAACAACATGTCGTGACGCTTTGGTTAGGCCTACTACTATAGGCTACTTCTAGCTTCTATAGTGGCCCTTCCACTTCCACTTTGGTGTAGTTTTTGTTTGTATTGTACTAAATTGAACATAAGCTTTCACTTCAAAAGGCGCTACTTAAAGACGAAAGGCGAACCCGGCGAGCAGCCCAACAGCAAAGCGTACTCTTTTCTAGTCGCGACCACGTACCCTTTAATAGTATTTCGTTCACTTATTTACTTATAGAGTCGTTTTACTACTTAAGTAGGGCGAACAGTGGTGATCCCACCTTCCCTCCGGGTGTAAAATCGCAGCCTATCCTAAGAACTACTTTGAGTGCCCCGAAACAACAATCAGCCCGCTTTAGGGCGAAATCCTTTTCCCTTAGATTCTTCGATCGGACCGGACTTTCTCGATCTGAATGATGCTTAAAAGCGTTTTTGTCTTAGTTTCGAAGTCTGATTTCTTTCCGTTGTTGGGTATGAGCACCTGGTCTTAATTGTGAACGATAAATATATGTCCCCTAGCTCTGGGGAGACCATGAGGGAAAGAAATTGCTTTTCATTAGTATCCAGTAAACTATACTTTCTTAAGTAGAGGTTGGTCGAGTCACTATGTACCTCTGATAGAGCCATTGAGAAGCGGAGAAAGGAATAAAGTAGGTGGTGGGCTGGGCCCTAGCGATCTCTAAACCCACGAATGAAAGCTCAAGAGGTGGAAGGCATTCCTTCGATCGCGGGTACGATCTCTAATGGGAAAGCTCCCACGCCGTGTATAAAAAGAGGAAAGGGTGCTTCCAAAATCATCCATTTCAACCATTAACGGAACCAAGTCGCTGCCTAGACCCACCGAATGGGTCCACTCCGAGTCTAGTCTAAGAAAAATCCTCCTTTCCAGTGGGAGAAGCATCCGAACAAGCAGTGGGTGCAGAGGCGAACTCTCCATCATTTGGATTCGATCCATCAGTGACAAGAGAAGGCGGAATGACACCATCCGACTTTGACTACCCCAGTTCTCTGTTCCCGTGCCAAGATTTTATATCCCACCTGACACCGGGATCCGAAATAGAATTCATTTAAGACCTGGCAAAGGGATTTAACTAAATCAGATCTGTACGTCGAAGACATTATACCCATTAGACCGCTGGGACCACTTTATGAATGCTCGTTTTAAAGAAGCCACCAACCAGCAAATGCTGGCTCTGATTAATAGTTCTACTTTCCTCTGACCTCAGATCGAAGAACCGTAAGTGAAGTGCTAATACTAGGCTCCGAGAGTTTAGCCTTCCTCTGGCAGTCTTTCATCCGATTCTTCAACGGAAAGATTTAGCGACAGCGGTATTAATACAATAGATAGAAAGACTCATTTGCCAGTCAAACTCTGACAGGCTGACTCTCTTAGGTATGGGCTCCCCTGATAGTTAGTTCTGAGGAAGGCCTTCAAGTCGAGCTTCTAAGTTTCCCCCTTAAAGAAAGTCCAGATCGGTTGGTGCTGTCTTCCTGCTATAATTCTTCTTATCTGATAGATAGAACACGGATGGGTACAGCCTTCTAAGCTACAAAATAAAGAATGTCGTATACAAACTCAAGTCAACTCCCCTGGTTCTAATTATTCCCTGGCCCCACTATTCCCTTTCTCTATTTTAGAACGGAGAGCGGGCAAGGCCTCCAAGCTTTGAAGCCGAGCTATTCGACCTTCTTTAACACGATCCTGTAAAACACTTTTATTGAGGCTAGGCTTAAGGCCGACTACTTATTATTATTCGAGAGCGGGGGAACTTCGAGGGAAGCTGTCTTCTCCGGGAAAACTCAAGAAAGGAAAGAAAGACCCGTAAGCTGCTTCTTTGCTCACTGCGATTGCGCTGTATTATTATATTACTCAAAAGCTCAGGGGAAATTATTCCCCGGCTCTTTTGAATGTGAATAGTGAGTGAAATCCCTTAGTATAAAAGCCTTCCTTGGCGAGTTTGAATCCTCCTCTAAAGAGGAGTGAGGTGTCCCACGGGCGTAATAACAGTTTTTTTTCTAGGCGACTTCCTCTTGAAAAGGAAAGGAACCAGTTACTTCCACCTTGGAAGTCTCCTAAAGAAAGGGAAGTCCCTCATGGAGAAGCTTTTGAGCTCGGGTTCCTCATAACAAACTTGGTCGAAAACCCAAGTATTGATGCCAATGTTGGCCCGTAAACCCTTTCTCAATGAATGGAGAGAACGTTCGCAAATCACCTTCGTTTGTACCGGAACTTCGTGAACTAAATGTTGGCAAAGCCAATTATTCCATCTTCGGGCATTCGTGCCAGTATTTACGAACTCTAGGGAAAGCGAAATAAAAGAAAGAAAGAACCTATTCTCCTGTCGATTGATAAGGATAAAGCGGGCTCTTCAGCTACATCAAGTACCACATCATCCGATTCAATAGTAGCATTTTTACCGCTGACTTTTCACTTGTTGAGCATAGCATAAAGCGAAGAGGAACCGGGAATCATTAGCTGAATGAAAAGCGCTTGCTATCAAAGCAGCAAAGTAAAATCATCAATCTTTTCTTTTAGTGAGGAATCCAACTAATCGCTAGAACCACAGCTCAGTACGGGGCATCTCATTTCTTAACCAACCCGCCCGCATAGAAAGTGAGTTCCTTTCTCTGTACCAAGGCAGATCATTTCTACAGTTCCCACACAGAGTATAACCTGAAAGAGAATGTCTTCACCCATAACTTAAGTTAAGCCCGGGAAATCAATCGAATTTCTCTTTTTCTCTTTACCCCGAAAAGGTAGTCTCATTCATATCTTAACCGATAGAATAGAAGGACGGGCTTCTAACTCAGATGTAATGTACTGCTGGTTTGACCTTTTATAGGGCAATATCCGTAGGGGAGCAGTAAGGTTGACTCATGTCTAGTGTCTAGTACCCTTATTCTTCTTTTCTTTTGACTGACTGACTTTGACAGCTATCCATCTCCAACTTGAAAAGCAGCGCAGCTCAAGTGATGAAAGTTATACGTACGTATAGTTGACTAAAGTGTAGTGTGTTCCCATTCCTTCCTTATCTAAGCGATGATGATGATTTTTTTTCGCTGGTTGGCTTGGCGACTATTAGGACGGACTTTCATAGTAGCTAAGAAGCTGCAAGAGAACTTCACACCTCCCATCTTAGGGAGAGACACAAAGGGAAAGGGAGGGGCATCCAGAACTAAGAGATAAGAAGATAGCACTCTAGTACGAGAGACAGAAAGAAGTCGACAGTGGCAGGGGAGACACTAGAATAAGAGATCGACAGTAGGGGCGCTCTTTTCTCAAGAGTTGATCGACTAAAGTGGAAATAAGAAGACTCTCACCTTTACTTATCCAAGCTTTTCTTTTAGTCGGTCCCTGTCCTTAAGCCCAGAGAGCAGAGCGAAAGTGCTTTTCCTCGGAAGATACCTTCATTAAAAAGATCAAAGTGGACTGCGAATCAGGCTTTCTTTTTTGAAAGGGCACTTTATTCAATTAGCTTGTTTGGAGTGCTCGCTTGTTAGCAACTATTCTGACTGGAAGAGCGGCTAAGAAAGACAAGCTGAAAGCAAGACGCTCACTTTCACAGCAGAGCGGAAACCGGGAAGGGGAGAGGGAGGGCAGGTTGGTTCGAGGACCCCTTGGTCAAAGGAAGGGCGGTCCTGATTCCGGGACGGAGCCGTATGACGCGAGAGTGTAGACTCTTGAACTCAGGGAGCGAGACCCTAAAAAAGTTCAAGAAGCTATGAACTCGGAAAGGAAAGATGGAAACAGGGGAGTTGGCTGAAAAAGATGGACAGTAAGGATTGCGTAATATCAATTTATCGGCCTCGTCATCGAAAGCGGCTTCCAATTGCTCGGAAATTCTCAGCTATATGGGGGGCTTGGATGGTGAGCAAAAACAATTGATCAAGAAGTTGGTCAACTTTCGGATGAAAGAAGGTAAAAGAACGAGAGTTCGTGCTATTGTTTATCAAACTTTTCATCACCCAGCTCGAACTGAAGGCGATGTAATCAAACTTATGGTTGACGCCGTAGCGAATATAAAGCCCATATGCGAAGTGGAAAAAGTAGGAGTTGCAGGTACTATTGTTGATGTCCCTGGGATTGTAGACAAGGATCGTCAACAAACCTTAGCTATTCGTTGGATCCTTGAAGCAGCTTTCAAACGACGTATAAGCTACAGGATAAGCTTAGAGAAATGTTCATCTGATGAGATACTGGATGCTTACCGAAAGAGGGGAATTGCACGTAAGAAAAGGGAGAATCTTCATGGACTGGCTTCCACCAATCGAAGTTTCGCGCATTTCAGATGGTGGTAAAGTGAGACCACATAAAGAGCTCTTCCTCATTCAGTCAGATTCTTCAGTAAGATATGGTTTGACCTTTTTCCTTTTTGTTTGAATCTTCATATAGAAAGCCGGCCTTCCTCATACTCCTCCCCTCATTCATGGAGTTGGAGGAATCCATAGGAGGCCGGCCCGTTATCCATTGCATGAAAGAACCTTTCTTTCTATGACTTCTCTTTTGCCTCAGGTCGAATGAATGAATACGAAAGGGAGATCAATCAAACAAAAAAATAGGCCATGAATGAAGAAGTAGTGGGCCTTTAACCCTCTTTCGTCTGACTCGGGGAGCTGATCTGATAAATGCACTTCAAAGGGAGGGGTTCTTGATGTATGCTATATGGCCGGGCATAAAAGATTTTGAAGTTAGTTAGGTCAAAAAGAAGAGGTAGAGAGAGAGAGAGAGAGAACAGAACGGAACCGATAGCCCCGAATTATGTCAGGGCAAGAGAAAGAAAAGTAAGGACTCTCGTTTTACGCATACGCATATAGGCTGTGAAAAAGAAGTCCATTTGTATAATAGAGAAAGATAGTGATTCGTCTACTTTGTTAATAAGGTAACGGAACGAATTTCAAGTACTTCGTAGGACGCCTCCGTTTGCTAAGATGTGCTTCCACATCGTGAGCTTTAGTGCACTTGTCGTCGAATCCCCCTTCCAACAAGGTTTTGGGCAGGAGTATCGACGACAAGTCGTGCCTGAAGTTGTTCATGCACATCTTGAGGAGCTCTTCCTGAGTAAACTTCTGGGGACAGGCAAAAGTAAGGGCTCGCCACCTTGCAATGAACTCCGTGACAGGTTCATTATCCCTTTGCTTGATCTTGAGTAGTTCGGGCACTCCAACCCTTCTTTGTGTGTTGTTGAACTGCTTCCTGAACTCCGAGACCCTTGCTTCCCAAGTCGGGATCGACTCTTCAGAGAGGTGGGCGTACCATGGTTAGGCCGGCCCCTCCAATGATTGTAGGAAGATCCTAAAGCACAGACAGTATCCCATTCTGCGCTACCGGCCCACATCTTACCAGGAAATGCGCTAGATGCTGGTGCGGGTCTCCCCTTCCGTCGAACATTTTGAAGTCTGGCTGAGAGAACCCTGGCGTATACGGCACGGAATCTATCCAAGCCGGAGTTGGTTTGGTGATCATGCGGTTATCCTCCTCCTTTACCTTGGCCTCTTTTACTTCTTTATTGACCAACTGATTCATTGTTGCAAGGAGGGTTGGGCTTATGCCCCCAGTTGCTCTTGCTTCGTTCGGGGTACTGCCCCCTTACTCAACATAGGGCCGCTCGCGATGGCGTGTTTGGCAATGCCCTCCGCATGTTGGTCTGCAGGAGTGGATCTTCAGCCACCACGGGTGCGTCTTGTCTTGCCGATGAAGCCGGCGGGGAATGAAACAAATCTTTTCTTTTCTGTATATTCTCGATGTATGCGTCCCAATCCAAGGAAAGGGGAAGTGAGCTCAACCAGCGCTAGAAGCAATCGTTCGATGAGGAGAAGGCCGGGTTCTTGGACCAGATGAGGGGGGTTACGAGACAGCTAGGGCGGGCCAGCTGAGAACATGGAGTTTGAGAGAGCCTCCTCCCTTGGATAGAAAGTGCATATTTGCCGGCCGAGTGAGCCTTTCACCTGGCTAACACACAAAAAAGCACGGGAATAGTGAAATCAAGCTTCCTTCCGCTTTGTTCATCTCCGGTTTTGTCTTTTTCTCTTCTATCTCCTTTGTGTCAGTTTAAGAATCAGTAATCGGATGCTCTAGAGGAAGATGAACAAAGTTAAGAGATGCCAACTAGCTCAAGTCCCACAGTTGATTCAATAGCTTAAATAGCTGTGTTCTCTTGATATCTATCAATGAGGGATTTCCGGACGGATCAAAGAACTCATTCTTTTTGGTCTGACTCCCTGGTTCCCATCTTTTGTCCAGAGCTCAAAAGAGTTAGACAGCCAGCCATATTTAGGTAGCAAGAACCCCTTTTTCAACCATCTGAGGGGCTATCTCTAAACTAAACCCCTACCTAGCGATTAAATGCAGGAAGGACGTACTCTAGTTGGTTTCCATCTAATTTTTCCAGAAAAAGAACCAGCGCAGGAAGATCGGGGTGTAGTAACAGCAAGAAAGACAGCGGCATTCGAGGAGAATTCGACGAATTAGATCCGCCGGAAAGAGAGATCAAGATGTGGAACAAATGAAATCGCTTTACTCACGGCATTGCCATTCCTCTTGGGGAACTATACCGCACTCCTGAGCCAGGATCAAACCTTCTTTTTCGAGGAAGATTTATAGCTCTTCGTCACCCTGGTTACGAGCCAACGGTAGAACAAATTCCTCAGCTTCCACACATGTCAAAGAATGCATTGATTTCGCATTTGTCGACCAGTGGATCGGAGCGGAACTATGTGTGCCCGATTGACACACTTAAAAACCAATATAAGCCAAGGAAGATTTGTACCTGCTGTGTGCCATGACTCCTCGAGGGCTAGGATGTCTTGAAATGATCCCTTTTGGGACATAAGTCGATGGTTAAGGTTCCTGTCCCATCTCCTAATGGAAAGCCCGTGTTTTTCGCCTCAATGCCATTGCCTTTAATGTTTTCCAATGAAAATCGTGAGACTTGCAAGAAAGAGCGTCTTTTTGGCCTGCATGCCTTTTTCCTTCGTAGCTGTCCATGGAAATCGTGCCAGTTTTATCCAACCCCGTCGTAAGCATATTCTAAAGCCGATCTCCCTTCCTTCAAAGGGAAATGTGCATATGCACCAACCAACCACAGATGATGCGGGAGCGAAGCAAAGCCTCCCTTTTTGGGGTATATCTTTATACGCTTATGACGACATGAAGTTCTCGAGTTGGTATTCACTGAGCCAACATGGACTCAGAGGCCAGTGATGTAGATGGATTTTCGGAAAAAATTCTATAGTTTCCGTCTGTCTCGTCTCTTTAAAAGGAATTTGGGCATAGACAAAGGCCGATTTGGGGACTTCGATTGAACAAATTTCAAGATTTGATCGGTCTTTCTGTATTTCCTCTCTGAGGAAGCGACATCTGCCAAAAACTACCCGTACTTGATTATGAGCAATATTTCTCGCTGCTTTAATTGTCACAATAGAACCTCAAAGGATTGTCAAATTGAAGCCTTCGCTCCTGTAATAAGCCTCCTAGCCAAAGTAATTCACCGATAGCATTCGCCATTGCTCAAAATTCTGCCTCGGCACTAGATCTAGCCACAACGGATTGTTTCTTAGTATGAACATTTAAAAAATGACCACCCACCAGCCTGAGGTATCCAGAGGTAGATCTCCCATCAGTCAGCCCAATCTGCAAAAGTATAAGCTTCTACTCGCATATTCTTATTCTTATAGAATTATATACCTTTCCCAGGAGCAACTTTAAAGAATCGAAGAATACGATAAACCACCTCCATGTGAGACTCCTTAGGATCGTGTATAAACTACCCACTGCATAAGAAATGTTAGGACGTGTGTGAGAAAAAAAATGGAGTTTACCAACCTTCATTCCATCCAGCCTCATTTTCGATAGCATCCGAGTCTCATTGAGACGATCGCTAAATCCGACATTCTTGGATATTCTGTGCTTGCATGATTGAAGGACTGAAGTCCGATTTTCACTTGATGTAAGGAAAACAGAAGAAGATCTCCACGCATAAAGAGAGAAAAGGGAGAGCGGACTTTCCTGATATCCATATAGAAGGAGGGAAGGATGAGAATAAGTTATGAACGTAAGCGGTGCACATGAAACGTATGCGCTCTTTGAAATACCCGTTCCTTGTGTATCCGATGTTCTTGGTGTTACCGGTCGTGTTGAAATAAAAGTCGTTTTTTTTATTTAATATAAGGGCTTTAGTCTTATTTATTGCATTAGTCTTAGTTCCTTAGATGGAGGGAGGGAATGATTTCACATTAAAGGACCCGAAGCAAGCACCCGACCATCGTAGATCAGTTGAACTGGACCGGATAGCGCATCCAATTGCAGGATAAGGAAAAGCAGTAGCAAGAACCAGTCTACTTATAGATAATAGTAAGCTAAAGTCTTAAAGTTCATCAAGATCGATTTGGGTGTGTTAAACATAGGTGTCTGATCCATTTGAGGAAGACTTGTCTTCTTCCGCTGTGAACAAATTCCCGGCACGCCGTAGTCATAACAATCTAAATAATGGAGATGGAAAAGGGAGTGGTGGGTGCAGGCAACGAGAAGGAAGTAGAAGCGTTCGAGTAAATCTGATGCTCTCCGCACCGAGGAAGCACATGCTAGCCCCACCTGTCCAAGGCAAAAGAAGATTTAAAGAGACACATCACAGAATTCCACCCGATCCCAGAAAAGATGTAACCTTGGAAGTTGGACAATAGTTTCAAATCGGGTATCAGAGCTTTGGTTCAATGGCTCCTCGTCGTACAAAGGCCGTTTGGGAAACCTCAGCTACGGTGAGAGATCAATGAGACATCGAGATGGAGGAATT
>Ga0157360_1000536_pt1 | contig 14324 bp, 15 predicted proteins | sample AttlaeALBM1_FD_111483 | JGI IMG/M metagenome (GOLD analysis project Ga0157360, IMG submission 111483) | Fungus gardens microbial communities from leaf cutter ant in Ribeirão Preto, State of São Paulo, Brazil - Atta laevigata ALBM1 | ecosystem: Host-associated > Fungi > Mycelium > Unclassified ... | reverse complement strand
TGGGTCTAGATTATGTCTGGGGCTTGTAGGAAGTCTCTAGAGTGAATTCCAATAATGAAATCCAGGGGTATAAATTGTATCCCATGCTACATTTCCGCAGAAAATTCTCTAGCAGCGTAACAGTGCACACATACATCAAATCTCAGCCCCACTTAGTCAGCAGATTATATTATCTTTTTTCCTCTTCTATAGTATTTAAACACCAGTACTAGTCATAGTCACTTAGTTTCATTCTTTTTTGGGAAAGCTCCTCTCTATTCATACCATCTTCTGTCTCTCCTCAATTATATATCTTGAATCTACACAAGTGGAAAGGTGTAGGAGATAGAGAACTAATTATTGAGACCAAAAGTCCCCTTTCTATTGGGACAGAACCTAGGAGCTGATCCTAACAGATAATTAATAAAGTCCATGTACAAACATTGAGGTCTTCATATCTCCACTAATAATAATTGCCTCTGTCCAGTTTTAGACTCATTATGAGTGGTATGAAGAGGGCTTTTAATGAGCCTAGAACCGAAGCATCAATTATGGCAGTTTCCAAGATATTGGCAATTTAATAAATGGCACTATGGTGGTTGCCAGTTGATCTGCCTAATATCTTGGCCAATATTGATTGCCTCGAGATGTGACTGGTATCGATCGAAAGGTTTTTTCAAGGGCTTTCCATAGCCATTAAGACTATGAGAATCATTGAAGAATTGATGGAGATATGGCTGAATGAAGTTTGTAATAATGTTACTATCTACAATGACAGCAGTGCTATTGGATGAGATCTGAGATGACCTGAAGGCATGGTTGAGGTTTTGGAGGTGTTAATACAGGTCCTCATCAGATGAAGAAAAAGGAGAATGTGTAATGATCGACCTTATTTCATATAGGTGTTTACTATAATGCAACTACATGGACCACTTCTATGTTTCAGATTACTTCATATATCCAATAGCTCAGTCAGCGCCTTACTGGTGGGGCATGTTCTTTACTCAGCAGACCTCACGTCTGCCATATGTTCTCCTCATTACTATCTCATGGTACATAGGTATATATACAGTAGATACTCTTCTGTATTCCTTATGCTTTACCAATTGTATCATTCCCTTCCTTCCTCAACTCTCATCTCATCCTCAAGACTTTACTTGAGTGTTGCAACCTGAGTTACTCCTTAAGGTCGTAACAGAAAACCTCTGAAAAGACCTTTTAATTAATACTAGTCATGTCTCAAGACAATCAATATTGGCCAAGCTATTGAGAAAATCAGTAGATAACTATCATTGTACTATTAATATTAGACTGTAAAGGACTTAGAGTTCACCCTAGATAGATATTTAGGAAGAACTCAATAGAGTTCTCTATTGGATTGAACTACTACTTATACATATTTTACATAGTCTATGCTCCTATTTCTTGTGATCATATGTTCTACTAGAATATTCTACTATCACCTGTCCTATGCATGTGATAGGGTTTATGTAACTTTCTCATGCTATTTATAGTTTAACCCCATTATGTGTCTTGAGGTTATAGACTAATTGTTCAAAGGTGTGGGAAATGTTTTTCTTTTTGGGCTACTCATGATAGATACCACATATTAAATTGCCAATATCTCAGAAACTGCCATAATTACTTTGATTCTAGGCATTAGAGAAGCCCTCTTTATACTCAGAATAAGCCTAAAATGACCTTGGGACAGTTAATATCAGTGAAGATATAAAGTCCTCAATGTTTGTACATGGACTTAATTAATTACCCATAGATAGTGTGGGGGTAGCTGCTGGGCTACCTGTATAGCATTATAGAAAAGTGGAGAAGTAGGCAGAGAGGGTATGTTTCGGTGTTTTCTTATTATTCTTTATTCTTTAAAATTGTGTTTAATTAATTATTAATTACATAACTACTTTTGGAGCTTTGTCATTTCATTTTTTTTACTTATGGACTTACTTACTCTCTGTCAAATACCATGTGGAGTGGAACAGAGTGATCTAGAGTGGAGTGGAGTTACTCTAGAATGGAGTGGAGTTACTCCAGAATGGAAGGGGGGTTGATAACAAAAAATAGGGAACAACCTTGGCCTCAGCTCATGCACTGTGCCTTGATCTACGGTTGCATATGTGGTTGCATATTTCAGAAGGACTGAATTGTTGCCAGAAGCTCAGGAGAGGAGTAGTATAGATTGATAGGAGTGAGGATAAAACATGTAAAAGACATTAAAGACATTATAGACGTTAATCTACAAACTAAGGAACTAGTATATAACTAATGGAGTACTTATACTAAGTCCAGAATAGGAGGAGTACAAGTAACTATTCTATATCATGATCCTATAGGAGTAGACAACAGGAGTTCAGGAGTGGAATTTAGTAATAATATAAAATATAAAATAAATTATATTATTTAAATGATTATTTTCTGTCATATGACACTCTCTGACAATTCATTTTTATAACTTTCTCCTGTGAACTCGTTTACCTTCCTACAAATTGGAGTTTACTGTGAGGGGATAGTTGTATATCCTCTAATCCTGTTATCAAAATGCCTAACGGAAATCAGTCAGAAGATAGTCTTAGTGTCAGCACATTAAGAACAAGAAGAGGAACATACCCAAAAAAAAGACCAGCAGAAGTCACAAGGCCCAAGAAAGCAGCTAAGGAAAGCAATAAGCCTAAGGGACCTTAGATAGAAGAAGAAAGTCTAAGAAAACATGCACAAAGAAAACTATTAAATCCTACTGAAAATTTAACTATGTCGATGTCAATGGCTACAGGAGTATTGAGCATACCAGCCCCAGGATCAAAACGAGCTCCTGAATTTGATCCAAGAAACCTGGAGGAGTTAAAGAAATTTTTAGAGGAATTATAGAAGTTAGCTGAGAGGCACAGGTTGACAACAAAGGAGAAGATGAAGATGGTAGTGAAGTATGTAGACAAGGAGATGAAAAAGTTCTGGAAAAGATTAGAAAAATATGCAAATGACTATGGAAAGCTAAAAAGGAAAATAATAGGGGCTTACTCAAAGATCCTTCTAGAGGACAAACTGACAGTGGCCGAGCTAGTCAAACTGGTCAAAAAATCAGCAAAAGGGAGCATTACAGATAAGAAGGACTTGGACACATACTACAGGAAATTCTGGATTGTTGCTGTAGACCTAGTGGAAGCAGATGTCATCAACAAAAAGCAGTACAATGAATATTTTTGGAAAGGACTTCCTTGAGAGCTTCAGTATGCTATCAGTGATTGTCTTGAAGTATGAGATGCTGACTTCAAGAGTGACCAGGTCCCAGAGGTTGAGAAGGTAATAGAGGCAGGTCACTTTGTGTTGAGGAAGGCAGCTGCAAGAGAAGGGTAAGGTAGGATATTAAGGAAAGGAAAGAGAGGAAGGAGGGATGACTTGAGTGACAATGAGTCAGAGGAGGAAGTAATTGGGATAGAGACAGGGTCAGATTCAGATAGTGAGGAGGATAAGAGAAGAAAAAGGAAAAAACCTACAAAAAGAGAGGTGAGAACAAGGAAAGTACGCTTCAAGGATGAGGGGAATAAGAAGAAAGAGGGGCAGAAAAAAGTAGATGAACTCACCAGAAAACTGCTGCAGCTGAATGTTAAGGACAACACATATGCAACAGCTTATGCACAGCTATTTGTCCTGGCCCCAGAGATGACCAAGAACCTTCCCTTACTCTCTCATTTTGCAGTCTCTACCATTGCATCAACAAGCACTACAGTGACATCCTTACACCCCAGATATCCTCAGTCAAATACCCCTATGTCTTGAGATTTTTCCTGTTATTTCTGCAAGAGAGAAGACTGTCGGTTGAGGACATGCCCAATAGCTAAAGAATATGTTCAGTTACAATGAGTTTTAAGACAACAAAATGGGTACTACACACATATGGATGGGTCACAGATAAATGTTTGTCACCCAGGAGGGCTTAAGAGAGCAATTGACACCAAGTTGAATCTTCAGGACCCACTACCATACCTAACAGGAACAGCTTCAGCATTTACAAGGTTTACTTCATTTGTGGAAGCAGTACAGGAAGAAGAAGAGGAGTTTGTGTGGGGAGCAATAGTGGAATTGGAGGAGGAGGTAAAGAATATTAAAGGGTTGGTAACAACACAAGCACAAGAAAGAGCAGAGGTAATGAAGGGGACAAATAAGAATAAGGAAGCTGTGAACAAAATAATTAGCAAACGAGAGGAGAAAACAGTAGAGACACACCAGTCAGCATACTGTTAAGAGCCACAAATTGCAAACTTGGAAGTATCACAGCAACTGTTACAACACATTCTAGATGTAGAGGTTCCAAACGTTAGGGTTCAGGACCTGTTGGCAATCAGTGGGAACTTACAAAGAGAGATGGTAGACCAAACATGCACACAAAATAAATCTTCTGTAGTTGGGGCAGTATTAGTAACCCCACTAGAAAGACTAGTGGAGTTTGCAACACCTCTCTGAGAGGTAGAAGTGGTAGTTATGGGGCAGCATCGTGAGTTGGGACTACTGGATGAAGGTTCAGAGATTGTAATTGTACTGGAGGATCTGTGTGATGAGCTGGGATTAGAGGTGAATAGAAAGCAAAGGTTGACAATACAGATAGCAAATAGGGGAAAGAAGGAAATGCAGGGTTGTGTAAAGTATTTAGAATTGGAAGTAGGAGGAGTAAAGACATATGCACATACATTTGTGGTACAGTTAGCACTATATTGGTTATTGTTGGGAAGGCCATGACAGAAAGGAGTGAAGCTAGGGAAGATTGAATGAGAGGATGACAGCATGGAGGTAGAGATCTCAGACCTAGGAGAAGGTAGAAAGTGAGTAGTAGTACCAACAAGGGAAAGGATAGGGAAAAGGTTGCAAAGTGGAATGTTGGTGTTAAAGAGTGAGGAGAGAGAGGAATGAGTAATACAAGGGGGAGACAACTCTCTTACAGAGGCAATTCTTTCATTATTATTTACTTACAATGGCAATGCTCAGTGTCTGGCCTATAAGAAGGTCACCAATAAGGTTTGCCCAGTTTCTGGTACCATGCCTAAAGATATTAGGATTATTCAATAATTTCCAGAAGACCTATTGAGAACATTATATTTTTCCTTACCTATCAGCATTTTGGCCAGGAATTCACATAACAAGTGAGAGAATGGAAGAGTTGGGGTTGTGGAAGAACAGGTTCTTATGGCCAGAAGAGAAGCAACTAGTGGTGCAAGTGTTGCTGTTGAATGAGAAAGGATTAGCATAGGAGGAGACAGAAAAAGGGAGGTTTAGGGATGATTACTTCTCACCAGTGAAGATTCCAGTACAGGAGCATGTTTTATGGGCTCAAAAAACACTGCCAATACTACTAGGAATTCACAAAAAAGTAATTGAACTCATTCAGAAGAAGATTGACACAGGAGTATATGAGCCATCCTATAGCTCATACCATCATCAGTGGTTTACAGTAGCAAAAAAGAACGGAAATGTATGTATTGTACACAACCTCACTCCACTCAACACAGTCACCATCTGTGATACCCAAGAGCCCCCTCTTGTCTACTTGTATGCAGAACAATGCTCTGCATGCTCCATTTATTTGGGATTGGACCTGTTTGTTAGGTATGATCATCAAACACTAGTAGAAGAGTCAAGAGATTACACCACCTTTGGTACCCCTCTTGGTACTATGCAACTTACGGTGCTTCCTTAAGGTTGAACAGGATCAGTTGGCATCTTCCACAGTGATGTAGCCTTTGTAAGGGGACATCTAGGGTGATGCTTAGTAAGTTCTGAGGGTCTGAATCTATTAGTGGCCTGTTAACGGATCATATATCGCATTCCCATTGTTTCTTACTTCTCTTGTCTGTGTTATGCAGTACAATGCCTTCTATCTATTGTTAGGACAATTGTGATTACTGATCTATGTGCATATGACTGCCCATGTGATTGTCTAGTGTAGTATATATACTAGCAATGTGTTGTAGATCTACTTTACTTGAATCTCAAACTAGCTTCTGGGACTATCTATTAGCTTAAGGGTGATTGCCTCTGAGTGGTTTCCTAACAGCCTTTATTCTTCAACATGAAACAGAGAGGGCACCAAACTTCCTAGATGACATCATGTTATTGGGACCAAAAACGCAATATGAGCAAGAAGATGACACTTATAAGGTGCTTTTAGAAAACTCTAACATCTGCTGTTTTGTTTGGGAGCATGCAGTTGACTTAAACTGCATTCTTCACTGCCTCATGTATATGGGAGCAACAGTTTTGGCCAAGAAATTACAGCTATGTCAACCAGAAATCATTGTAGTGGGGAGAAAGTGTACATACAATAGGCAGGAGCCAGATGCAATGACAGTAGAGAAGGTAATGAAGTGGCCAGAGTATAGGAATGTATCAGAGGTAAAAGGGTTTCTGGGGATGGTAGGCACAGTACGAAATTGGATCAGAGATTTTGCAGAGGTAGCAGATCCATTAACAAAATTGACAAGAGTAACAAAAAGAGAGTTCATTTGGGGAGAAAAACAAAGGTTAGCAATGGAGGAGATGAAGAAAAGAGTGTCTACCTGTGAGGCAATCTGACCAATTGACCATGCTATGCTATTCAAGGTGATTTTGTCAGTGAATATGTCAGTTGTTGTAGTAGAGTTCATCTTGGCACAACTAAACGCAAAAGGACAACAATGTTCTGCAAGATTTGGATCAATTGCATAGAATGAACGAATTTCAAGGTACTCACAGTCAAAATTGGAATTATATGGTTTATTTCAAGCCCTAAATGCAACAAAACCCTGGTTGATTGGAGCAAAAGAGTTAGTTGTAGAAGTAGATGCGCAATATATTAAAGGGATGCTCAATAAACCAGACTTACATCCAAATGCCACAATGAATCGATGGATTGCAGCTATCTTGATGTTCAACTTTGAATTGGTACATATACCAGAAGTGAAGCATAAGGGGCCAGATGGACTGTTGAGGAGGAGAGTGGCAGAGAGCAAAGAAGAAGGAAAGGGGTAGAAGAAACAGAGGAGTGGGTTGATGAGATGATCAGTTGTGGAATATGGGTAGCAAGCTGGTTAGAAGGTGGAGACAAGACATTAGTGTTAGCAGTGGAAAAAAGAGAAGTAGACAATGAGGATGTCACCTTAGAAAGAAAGAGGGAGAAGAATGAGCTGGATGGGTGGAGAAAGCTCTGGCAGTCGAGAATAAAAGAAAAAGGTACAAGGAAATGAGAAACAGAAGTGAAAGAAATCAGAAAATTCCTAGACACATTAAAGATGCCAGAAGGACTTACCACAAAGACAAAACAACAATTTTTGCAGCACACTAGCAAGTTTTTTGTTTAGGGAGACAAGCTGTGGTGACAAGAGCTCCATAGTTGACATCAACAAGTGGTAGTTAAACAAAGTACACGATATCAGTTACTGAAGGAGACACATGATCAATTAGGCCACAAAGGGTTTTATGCAACATGATGCACCTTATATGACTGTTTTTAGTGGCCAACAATTGACCTCAACATACGATAGGTTGTTTCTACATGCCACCAATGTCAGATCATGCTACTCAAACATGTAGTCCTACCTCCAATGTTATGACTTGGCAAAACGGCTAAGTCATTATTTATATTTCTTTTCTTTTCTTTTCTTTTTTTTTTATCTTGGACTTACTACACAGAAGGGAGTGCAGGAAAGTGTCACATTACAAGTGTCACATAGTCACAGTCACATGACAGGAAGTCACAGTGTTACATCACATGATGTCACATGATAGGTCACATGATAGGCATGGGAAAGTAGTGCACAAACCATGTAGTAATTGTATAAGTAGTGTAGAAAATCTAATGGAAACTCTATTAAGTTTTCTTTGTCAATCGCTGAACAAAGAGCAGTTGGCTTTATTCTGGCTTGGAGTTTAGCTTTCTTACATCCAACAGTTCAAATTCCAGCACCTTTATTTCACAAGGTATATCTGGACACAATGCACATGCCTCTGTCCTATGATCACAAGTATATTGTGCAGGCTAGAGATTCTCTGACTGGCTGGCCTGAATAGCGTGCGCTGACGTGAGAGATAGGTAAGACCCTAGGACAATTTATTTTCAAAGAAATACTATGTCACTGGGGGGGACTGGAAGAAATAGTGATGGATAATGGCACTGCTTTTGTGACAGCACTAGACTGGATTGCTAAGTGCTATCATATTCGGCACATTAAAATTTCTGCTTATAACTCTCAATCTAATGGGGTAGTCGAGACAACACATTATACAATCTGGGATAGCCTGATCAAGATATATGAAGGAGATATAAAGAAGTGGTATGAGCATGCACCATATGTTTTTTGGGCTAATTGCATCACTATTCGCAAGTCCACTAGTATGACTCCCTTTTATGCTGCCTATGAAATTGAACCACTGCTCCCATTTGACGTTACTGAGGTCACCTTTCTTACAGCAAGGATTTCAAAATATTAATCAACAGTTGATCTCCTTGCAGTTTGTGCTCGCATGCTCCAGAAACAAGAGAAGGACTTGGCGAAAATCCACAATCGGGTTTTGGCTGCTCGTTATGCTTTTAGGCAGGAATTTGAGAGGAAAAATATTAATTGCATTGTTGACTATGATTTCAAGGCAGGGGAACTCATCTTAGTATTGAACAAGAAGATAGAGCCTGACATCGGCCGAAAATATAAACCTCACTACTTTGGTCCTATAGTGGTGATCACTAGGCTACAAAATGGTGCTTATATCTTGTCAGAAGTTGATGGAGCAGTCTCACATTTGAAGTTTGCAGCATTCTGTCTTATTCCATATCAAGCTCACTCTTGAAAACACCTGGAAATTACAGAGTTTGTGGATCAGAAGAATTTGGAAGAGATTGATGAAGAGGCAGAAAAAGAAAGGATCAACAAAAACAACTGAGGACAGTTGTTCTTAGAAAGAAAGGGGGAGGTATGGGGGTAGCTGCTGGGCTACCTGTATAGTATTATAGAAAAGAGGGGAAGTAGGCAGAGAGGGTATGTTTCGGTGTTTTCTTATTATTCTTTATTCTTTAAAATTGTGTTTAATTAATTATTAATTACATAATTACTTTTGGAGCTTTGTCATTTCATTTTTTTTACTTATGGACTTACTTACTCTCTGATAATTCATTTTTATAACTTTCTCCTGTGAACTCATTTATTTTCCCATAATAGTCATTTGTTCTTTTCTTAGAACAAAGGACAGCCTCTATATGGTTAAGTTATCACATTTTCAAGTACAAAGGCACTACCATATGTAGAATAATAGGTAGTGGCATATGATGATCTGTCCTAGTACACAGACTATTACTTTTATATATATAAGGACTCATAGTCTGAGGATTAGACCTCAGACTTAACAACATCTTTTGTCACTGTTTAAACTTTGCTTCTAAAACCCTTTGAGCTCTAGAATCCATAATTACAAATAAGTAAGTGATCATTTGTGATAGAGTTCAATATCTATTGTTAGAATCTGAGAGTCTCTTGTGCTCATATGAAAGTTATTTATAACTTTGATTGATGATTTCATCATCTTCTTTTATAGTATCATTGTTGTCCATAAATTCTTAAATCAACCATTTATTGTCACTCTATGGTTAATAATAGTGGTTGTAAGAGGATCACTCATAGGCAACCCCTAATCACAACTAAGCATAAGTGGTGAAGGCGAACTTAAGAAGGAACCATGGATAGCCCTGGAGTTCCAATCAATGTTGAGGTAAGGTATTCTATTGTATATCACTAGCTATATATACTAGACTAGCTTGGTCTGTGCGCCAGTCACTACAGGAACACAGATCAAGACACTAATAACTACCATACCTAATAAGGCTACATAGTACAAACTATGGCAACGAGAACAAGAGAGAAGGGAACTATGAATAGCAGACTCCAAGGATCCGAGGGCAAGCTAGATAATACTCACCCATACCAGGTTATCTAAGCTACTCTAGAGCATCCCCTTACAGTGGTAGTTTTATTCTCAGTTTATAACACTACTACTTAAGTAGCAGAGTAGTGGCTGTAACTACCACTACAGACCTTATAAGAATTGTCCAGATAGTTTCATAACAGATCTATAATAGAACTTCCCTCAAAAAGTGCTCTTGAGAGAGAAAAAAACCTTAGAGAGTTTACTTTCTTTCAAATGATATTATGTCTTCATAGCTGTTAACCCTTATAAAGATAAGGATACCATTAGATCATAGCCATCATTCTTGAGAGCTAATTATAAATAGAACTAGAAAAATGACCTCTCTTGAGAGTGCATCACATACATAACAGAAGAATCCCAAGACTAGAAGAATATATGATAAGGTATAGAAAGAGTAGAAGAAGAAATAGAGAAGTCAAGATAAAGAGACAGGAGAGAGAATTAAAAAGATAATGTTAAGACTCTAGACCTCACAGTTGAATATGCATTTCAACTTGAAGCTTATATCTAACACTTGATATCTTTACACTCCTCATTAGAGAATCTGGTTAAGGTTTTCAGCAAGGTTATATCAAAGGAGAGATGTCAATGAGACTTTGAGTAGTACTCTTCAAGATTGTTCTAAGACAAGGAAGAGTACTAATTCCTCAGAGTAAGATTTTACAGAGGAAATACAGAAAGAGGGAACTTACCGTCCCCTTCTCTTTCTGGTCTGTATTTATCCTAACTAGTAATATAACAATGTTACAATGTGATAACACTACTTGTAACTAGAAGGTAACTAGTTAAGTAACAGTCCAGTGATAGAAGCAATAAAGGTAACAAGTTGTGTCAATGTCTATAAATAGATTAGTCTGATGTTGTCTCATTTAGTCCAGGTTTAAATATAGAAAGAAAAATTGTCCAAGATTTCTCTGAAGAGTTCTGTCCATACCAAAAAGTTCAATGTCTATTTAGAATCTCCTGACATTCAATGTATTACTATATTATAATGTCTTCATTCATTAGTGCCATCATCTCATCTACTAACCACTCATTATCAGACTATGGCTAATAATAACTGTAGTCCCACTCAATGTTCATAACAGATAATGTGCTTGAGAACAAATCAGGGTAAGATTACTATTTCTCTTTGTCAATTGGCAAGAGGCTCAAGAGCTAGCATACTGCTTAGGAAAGAACACCAGAAGTAGAATTAAAGGAGTAGAAAGTCATAGTTATGTGATTAGATAGGATGTAGTCTCATCATTTTCTTTCTTACTATCTTTGGAAATTTGGAACTTTTCTTCATTTTATTTTTTTTGTTGTATCTGTGATTTGTAATCCTAATAAAATACTCTAGGACACAGAAGGGAAAAAATTACATTATTCCTCTATCATCCCTTTCTCTGTTGTTTTAGAGCTAAATGGCTATTTAAGGGACTAAGTCTAATTTCACTTTTTTTTTATATAAAAGCTTACAAAACTTCTCTTGAAGGGCTTTAGAAGGACTTGGACATTTGCTTAGCTAGGAGTTAGTAGCTTGCTATGTATTTTTAGAGTGGGTTTCTGTGAGAGCAACTGGAGTAGAGCACTCCAGGAAATTCCTCAGTTAAATTACACTATGGAATATGTTACAACTTACCTCCAGGAAATTCCTCAGAGAATTAGATGAGGCTCCTGGAGGGAATAATCTACAATATATATACTAAAATGTCCTTGCATTCCATTCTTTGGTAACCAGGGGCTGCACAATGAAATTGTGTTGGGAGGCAAAGGGGGGCACTCCAAAGTCATGTGTGAGGGGACCTCTTACATTTATCCCCCCTCCAAGGTTGCTGCGTCTTGAAGCAATGGTTCCGGGATTGAAAATAGTATTAAAGTCTATCTAGCGGATGTATCTTGGGATGGCTAGGTGCTTCTGATAGTACTCCATGACAAGGTCTGGTGCCTTGACATTGGAGGCTGCCTCCCAAGAGTTGTGTTCTCTGCTAAAACTCTTCCACTTGGCCAGGAACTGGAACCTCCTCTGGTGCCAGCGACTATCTAATATTTCTTCCACTTCCCACTCTTCTTCTCTGTCGACAACAATGGGTGGCAGCAGGGCTTGCAGTTTCCTCCCTAGGATTGGATCTTCTAGAGCAGCGGACAACTTTATGACGTTGAATACTGGGTGCAACTGCCTCATTCCATGAGGTAACTTGAGATGGTAGGCTAACGGTCCCACTTGGTGTTCTATTTCAAAGGGTCCTAGTCTGCGATGTGACAACTTCGGAGACGGACATGTTGTTTTGATATCTGACGCATCTAAGTATACCCGGTCTCCTGGTTTGTATACAGGGGCCAGAGTCCTCTTTCGATTGTAGTACCACATCATGTCTTCCTGTGCTTTGCGGATCGCCAATTTGGCCTCTTCAGTAGCGGATTTCATCCTCTCTGTGAACTCATTAACTGTCTTTAGTCCAGAGGGGACTTGGCTTGGCTCAAAGCCCATACAGGGGATTCATCCAGTGTCTAGTAGGAACGGAGGTTGCTGCGTCGCAGAGTAGACGTGGTTGTTGTGCTGGAACTCCACGATCGGTAGGAGGTTGTACCAGTTGTTCTGCCGTTCATTGATAAATAAGCAGAGGAACTGGTCAAGCTCCTGGTTGACGTGTTCCGTTGAGGAGGATTGTCACAAAAAAGTGACTACTAAATAGTATCATAGAGGTATAACAAAATATCTGTTCAAATAAACTACATAAATAGCTGGACCCTCGTTAGCAAGTAGTCTTGCTAACGTTGCCCTTTTGGTATAGTAGTAAACCATACAGTATGTGACTACTGGTCCATAGCACAACTGTGACAAGAATAGTCGTATACCTAGTAGCCTGTACAGTTCCTTAGTGAATGAAGCTACAAATTGGGGTCTGCAGTCAAAGACAACATATTTCAGGAGGCCATGGAGCTTCCAGACGTGGTGAAGAAAGAGTCTGGCTGCTCCTTCCACTGTGACCGTTGTGTGCGTCAGAACGAAGTGTACTCTCTTGGAGATGGAATCTATGACAGTCATGATAGCATCATGTCCAGAGGACTCCAGGAGTTTGACCATGAAATCGACACTGAGCGTATCCCATCATACGTCCAAAACAGAGAGTGGTTGAAGCTTGCCAACTGGAGAGTGTTGCCAGGGTTTCGTCCAGAGGCAGAGATCACAGGTACTTACATACTGGCTAATATACCTAGACATCTGAGGCCACCAGTAGTTCCGGGACACCAGTTCTAGTGTTTTCCAGCGTCCAGGGTAACCTGTGATGTGGGTGTTATGGCAAAAGGCTATGATCTGTCTGCATAGGTCCAGACTTTGAGGTACATATATCTTCCCTCAGAACCAGAGCAGGCCATCTATGTTTGACTACTCTGAGGAGTGTACTGTCCCATTGGTGGAGCGTTGGAGCTCTCATGCTGCCTTAGCAATGGGTTTCTCTTGGTCTCCATTCTGGTTTCCTTTGCGTATATTGGACAAGATCTTCTGTTCCATGCCTGTCAGTTCCACTCCTTCCAGGGCATGCACTGCAAGGAACTCCGGTTGAAGAAGGACAACATTCTCATTGTCGGAGGCTCCATTTCCATGATCAGCTCTCCTCAACAATGCGTCTGGTTTGCCCATAGTATGTCTGGGACGGTGATGAAGCAAGAAGTCGAATCTAGCCAGATGCAAGGACCAACGAGCTTGACGACGGTTAAGTTTCTTGGCCATTGAAAGGGTACAAAAGGGAATTGCATACTAGGACAAACAAAACCATGCTGTGCCAGCTCCCAATTGCATGCTAAAGGTCCAAGGGAAGATAGTCGAAGATAAAGGTTTATAAATAATCAGAAAATAGGAATTATATGCAGCTCCAATAAAATATACATTGGTGGTTGTGAAATGATTGTAAAATTTCTCTAGATCGTTGTCGCATAGCCTCCCTAAGGTGTCAACCTTTACATACCGTGACAAAAGCTCTTCTGGAAAATACAGTTAGTTGATCACTCATGGACTCTCCACACTCAGTTGCCCCCTTGTCTGCACCCCCAACACTGAACCTTATGGGTGTGATGCAATCCAAGTGTACACCTAGCCAAGCTTTCCCAGCTTGCTGTCCTCTCCGAAGCCTGCCCGAGTTGCGTCTACATCTTCTCCCTAGATCGAGTTCTGGGTATATTCTGTGTTCTTCTCAAGACACCCCACTAGTCCCAGTCTTCTTACTCTCAATAGATCTGCATTTACAATTCCAGAGGCAGTATAGATGGAGGTAGGAGTCAAGAGGTTCTCTCCTATCCAACTGCACACCAGATACTATATTAAAATGATTACAAAGCCCTGAAACTCAAGGAATAAAATATAAAAAGGAAACTATTACTACTTTTGATGTTCCTTCAACCTCTTCTCA
>Ga0157360_1000535_pt1 | contig 14336 bp, 9 predicted proteins | sample AttlaeALBM1_FD_111483 | JGI IMG/M metagenome (GOLD analysis project Ga0157360, IMG submission 111483) | Fungus gardens microbial communities from leaf cutter ant in Ribeirão Preto, State of São Paulo, Brazil - Atta laevigata ALBM1 | ecosystem: Host-associated > Fungi > Mycelium > Unclassified ... | reverse complement strand
CGAGTCCCAGTCCATCATCCGAACTGAGGTGCCCGATACATCCTGACTATTTCTGGACTTGTCCCCACCGCTTCTATATAGCCTTTGGTCCGGAATTCCCACTGCGTTGTTTTCGGAGATAAGTGTGACGGATCACGGGACCGTCAGATGACGTGACAATGCGTTCTTTGACGCGTTCTGTCCGATAACACCACATTCTTTTTCTTACCTTGACCATGCCATTAGAAGCTAACGAAGAACAATTACAACGCGTCTGCGCGAATGAAGCAACAGTTGATTTCTCAAGGAGACTTGTTTCCAGGGTACACACAAACCATGTGGTGGAGCTGGCAAACTTATTATTTACTAACTTACCCTAGGATTACCCTTGGTGGGTCCTATATGTGTTACAAAATTCTCAACCCTATGTTAGGAGATTAGTGAATATATGTATACCAGCTCTAAGCTGGAGGTCTATTAAGCTATGTCATTACCATGCAACTAGAGTCACATGACTTGTGAGTCACCTATAGACTTTAGTACAAGTTAGGATCTTGTGATACATAACTAAGATTTGTTATATTACTCTTCTAGAATTGTGTTCTTTCCTAGGAATTTTAATTGTGGGCATGCATTATTATGGATTTGCAATAGGACTATGATTATTATCAGTTCAACAAATAGTACATCATTATATCATCAATAAAAATAAAAGAAAAAGATCTCAGACTCAGATTCATAAACAAACATTAGACTTGTTAAATTTATGTCATGACTTGGCAAAAATGGCTAAGTTAATTTTCTTTTTTCTTTTTTTTTCTTTTCTTTTAGTTTCTAGAGATCAAATACTCAGGATAGCTGATGAATTGGAGTATGTGGGAAGGTACAAACAAAAGTAAACAGTATAAAGTGTATAAGTAGAGCACAAAAATCAAACAAGGATTCTGTTAAGTTCTCTGTTATAACATAGTTACATAGCTAAATCAATGTTTATTTTTTCTTTTCTTTTTATTTCTTTTATTTTCTTTTGGACATATAAGAAAGTAGTTCTAAAGGAGACATGTGAGAAGGGTTAGGGGTATAAGTAGTATAGCTCAATAAGTAAGGGCTCTTATTGAGATAGAATGACACACAGTGACTATTACTCTATTTGTAAGACTCTAGCCACAATGACTTAAGTCCACTCCAAGTCAAAGTTGACAAGGAGAACTCGATAGAGTTCCCATTTGATTTTGTATACTACTTATACATTTTACTCTAGTGGCTGTGCAACATAGTCCTCATGTTATTCCTATCATGTGTCTACCTCATCACATGTTGTGACTGTGACATGTGACCTTATGTGATGTGACCTTATGTGACTAATGTGACTGTCACATGATACTTTCCCATGCTCCACCTTAGTAATAATCTAACTAAATAAAAAAAATAGAAAAATAGAAAATAACTTGGCTATTTTGCCAAGTCATAACACTATATTGCCATTGTTACTAAACTAGACTAACATATGATGACCATGCTTTTATTGTTCTATTTTGGATCTTTGACTATGACTATATATTAATGCTATACTATCTGTATACCTCAGTTGTACATCTTATAAGGTGACCTCTGAGCAATATTATCTTTTAGGTTATGGGCCTAGCCCTTAAATACTTAAAACAAAAAACACATACCCTTACATACTTGATTTTAACACCAATGACAAATACTTTGGGATCTATGCCATTATTACTTAACAACTCTAGCAAACTTGATAGAACAAACTAGTCACAGTAGAGCAATAACATCTAAACTATGACTCAAATAAAAGGAGTTCATAGATATCTTGATGAATCAATTCCAATGCCCAGTACCCCAACTGTTATGAACGTTGAGTGGGACTATAACTATTATCAGCCATGGTCTGATAATGAGTGGTTAGTAGACGAAATGTTGGCGATGCTAGACGAGGACATTATCATGCAGTAATGCATTAGATAATGTCTGAGAACTCTAAGAGACAATGGACTCGCAGAACGGACAGGACTCTTCAGAGAAATCTTGGACTATCTTTCCTTCTATTTTTGGACCTGTGCCAAATGGGACAACATCGGACTAACCCATTATTAGGACACTGACTCGACTTATCACCCTTAGTACTTCTGTCACTGGACTATCACTTAACTAGTCACTCTTAGTTACAAGTAATGTTACCATATTGTAACGTAGTCACAATACCTAGTTAGGATAAATACAGACCAGAAAGAGAAGGAAACGGCAAGTTCTCTCTTTTTGTATTCTTCCCTGTAAATCTACTACTTCGAGGGATCAATACTCTTACTTGTCTTAGGACAACCTCAAGGGTGCTACTCAAAGTCTTGCTTACATCTCTTCTCTGATATAACTTCACTGAAAACCTTAGCCGGACCCTCTAACGAGGAGCATGAAGATATCAAGTGTTAGATATAGGCTTCAAATTGAACATATTCAACTGTGAGGTCTAGAGTCTTAACACCAACTGTCCAACCAAAAGATGGATCTACTATACCTGAGATCCCATAGAACTCAGCAATACCTTCTCTTAATGAATGGGAAACCTGGAATATATGGACAAAAATTCTATTTACTATAAACATAAAGAATGTTAATGGATAAAAAACGTTGATAGCTTAGAGATCAACATTACTAGAACAACTGCCAGCATCTGGATCATAACTAAGGACAATTGTGAAATCATCTCAGAAATGACAAAGATAAATGTACAGGAGGAACTCCAAACTATAAAATATACTAATGATGATGACTTCCCTACCCACCTGTCTATTATGCACAGCAAATTGTCTTAAGTATGTGCTATGGGAGCTACAATATCAGACAACACCTTCAAAGTTATATTATTAAACTCACTCCCAAAAATCCAGAATTCTATAGCAGCACCACTTTACAATAACACATTCTTGACTGAAGCCATCTAACAACTTAATATAATAGATTCAAAATAAAGATAACTAATCTAAAACCTCATCTTGTTCTGTCTTAGCTTTCCAAACCAATGCCTACATCAAAAAAGACCAAAAACTTCTTATTTGCACTATGTTATGACTTGGCAAAATGGCTAAGTCATTATTTATTTTATTTTCCATTTTTTTCTTTATTTTTCTTATCAATGAACATGTGAGATAAAAGTAACTCATAGGGAAGTGCAGGACTTTACAGTAGGATTCAGGTTGTGGCTCATGTATAAATAGTATACTAAATTCAATGGGAACTCTATTGAGTTCTCCTTGTCAACTTGGATAAGAAGTAAGGTTAAGGTCAACACAACTAAGCCTTACATACTAATCCAAACTATAACTATTATGGTCACACAATTGAGGTGTATTACTGGTCAGGAGAAAGCAAAAAAGGCTAGTTTCTACTAGGTTTTGAATAGAGAGAAAGCACTAAAGGTACTGTCATTAACACAAAGCAAGGAGCTTTTTAACAGACACCCACTACAAATATTGCTAATATTACAAACTTCATTTGGTCATATCTCTATCAATTCTTTGACAATTCCCATAGTCTCAATAACTAAAAAAAGCCCTTGAAAAGACCTTTTGATTATTGCCAATCATGTCTCAAGGTAATCGATTAAGCAAATCAACAGGTAACCACCATGTTACTGTTTATTAAATCACTAATATCTCAAAAACTGCCATGATCAATGCTTTAGTTCTAGGCTCAACAGAAGCCTTCTTCATAACACTCAGAATGAGCCTAGAATGACCTCAAGGTAATTAATATTAGTGAAGATATGAAGACCTCAATGTTTGCACATGAACTTTATTAATTACCCATAGATAGTCATCTGTCCTTTTCTTAGAACAAAGGACAGCCTCTATAAGGTTAAGTTATTACTATATTAAGCACAAAGGCACTACTGTCAGCATCTAAAGTCCAATGACTAGAATTAAGCCAACTGTCTCTTTGTTCAGAGTTTGACAAAGAGAACTCAATGGAGTTCTTGCTCATTTCTCTACTACTTATACATTTTACTACTGTGGCTATGCACTTACTCTCCCATAGTCCTCATGTTACTCTAGTCATGTGACACACTGTGACTGTGACTGGACCATCTGTGACCATCCATCACACCATTGTGACATTGTAACAAAGTCATGTGATACTTTCCCATGCTCTATCTTGTAGTTGTAAGTCCAATAAGAAAGAAAAAAAAAAGAAAAGAAATATAAATAATGACTTAGCCATTTTGCCAAGTCATGACAACTACCATATATAGAACAATAGATAGTAACATGTGATAATTTGTCCTAGTACACAGACTATCACTTTCCTGTATATAAGGACTTCTTGTCCAAGGGTTAGACCTCAGACTTAATATGTAGCAACTTAGCCTGAGACGACTTAATCACCCTCTAAGTCTGAGTTGACAAGGAGAACTCAATAGAGTTCTTGTTATTTTCTATATACTACTTATATAACTATTATATGATCTATGCACTACTTTCCCATACTCATCATGTGATGTCATGTGACTGTGACTATGTGACAGTTATGATGTGACACTTTCCCATACTCCTTCCTGTGTAGTAAGTCTAAAAGAAAAGTAAAGTAAAGTAAATATAAATAATAACTTAGCTATTTTGCCAAGTTATGACAGTTACTCTAGTAACTAGATCAATTCATAGGTAGTAACACCTATAACACTAGTATAAATAAAGTCCAGAAAGGATGAGAATAGCAAGTTATCTCTTTTTGTGGTTCTTGTGTAAAACTTCTTTACTCTTGAAACCCCATACTCTTTTTAGTCCTTGGACTATAGTGCAAAGTATAAGTAAAAGTCTTGCTACTCTTACTTTCAATATAACTTCACTGAAAACCTTAACTAGACCCTTTGTAAAGAGATATGAAGATATCAAGTGTTAATATAAGCTTAAGATTGAAACACATATTCACCTTGTAGTCTAGAGTCTTAACAAACTAAGAAAAAAAACACAGACTAGAATTGAACTAGTGTTACAAACTCCCTTAAACCTGGTGTTCAAGTTAAAAAGGAATTATATAAACCAGGATGAAACTGAACTCCTACTATGCTATTGACTACTATATATACTATGTTTGGCCTCATGTCTTCTTCCTACGTCATTATCTCATGTCCCTTTCTCTGTACTACGTCACCAGTCCATCATGAAACAAGGTAAATTCATTATATTACCTCCCCTCTAAGATCGTGTCTTTGCAATATCGGTATATGTTTTCCCAGGTAATCAAATGACAGAGATTCTAGTAGTATCTGGGTATCTTTGGTAGAATTCCTTGTATGATCTTGGAGCTCCTTTGACTACTTCAACTCTATTTTTCCAAGTTCTCTCTTTTAGTAGTTGATCTTTTCATTTGATGAGGTATTGTAATTTGTCTTCTCTCCATCTAGAGTCGAGTATCTCTTCTACTTCCTGTATGCGGGTTTGGTCAATAGGATTAGCAACCCTATTATCAGATCTCTGCAACTGTTACTCGAATATAGGTATTATATAAGATATGAGGTATGACTTATTGACAACTGGATGAATAGATTTCCATGTAGAGAGAATCTTGAGTTCATAAGCTAACTTGCCAATTTTCTATATTATAGAAAATGGTCCCAATCATTTAGCTAACAATTTCTTTGAGAGTTGATTTATATTGTAATGTGCTGCATCTATCCATACTAAGTTGCTGCTTTTTTGTTTGACCTCTGGTTTCTTCTTTGCATCCCACTTTTTCTTTATCACTTTGTTTGTTTTCTTTAATGCCATTTCTACTCCACTCCTAATCTCTTTGATTGTTTTGAGAAATTGTTCTATCCCTGGAGAGTCTTCTGTTGATGAATTCATATTCCCTCTGACATTTGGATAACGACCTAGATTGATTATGAAAGGTGATTGTCCTGTACTAGAGTGAATTCAGTTGTTGTATGAGAATTCTGCAATTGATAGCCATTTTGCCTAGTCATTTTGTCTATAATTACAGTAGAGTTAAAGATATTGTTTGAGTTCTTGATTAACTCTTTCTATTTGGCTATCAGTTTGGGAGTAGTAAGCAATTGAGGGATTTTTTTCTATTCCAAGTTGTGAGCATAGTTCTTTCATGAACCTTGACACAAACTGTGGTCCTCAATCACTAATGACCTTTTGGGAAATTTCTACATTCTTGAAGACTCAATCCCATAATACTTTGGCTACTCCTTGAGCAGTGATGTTCATGTTGATTGGCATATAGCAAGCCATTTTAGAGAAGTGATCTACTATTACCAGTATTCTATTGTATCCTACTGACTCTGGTAGTAGTCCTATTAGATCAACACTAATAGTTTCCCAAGAACCTTGCAGAATTTCATTGGGATAGAGATTATTTGTCTTAGGTTGTCAATTAGGTTTATTTGCCTGACACTTTTCATATCCCACGACATATCGTTTTATGTCCTCTAGTATTCGAGGCCACCAATAATTTCTTGTGATTAGTTTGTGCATCTTGATATAGCCTGGGTGTCCTGCTAGTTCAGAGTTGTAGTGCTTAGTGACAATTTCTTCTCTGAGTGTAGCTGAGTCTGGGATGTAAATTCTCTTCTTCCACAGTATTATCTTCTCTTTTTGTCTCCAACCTTCTTCTGATCTTTCCATTACTCCTCATATTCTCTCTTCCATGAACTCCTCTACTTCCTCTATCTCTTTCCAAAACTCTCCCTCCTGAATTGTGAGATTTCTAAACCACTTTTCCTTTAATACTGTTTGATCTTTGTTATCATCTTTCTCCTGACTATGGTCTGGCCTTCTAGACAGCATGTCTACTTTCTTCTGAGAGTTACTGGGCTTGTATAAGAAAGCTAAACTCCAAGCCAGAATAAAGCCAACTGCTCTTTGTTCAGCAATTGACAAAGAGAACTCAATAGAGTTCTCGTTAGATTTGCTATACTATATATACAATTACTATGTGGCTATGCTCCTTATCTCCCATAGTCTTCATGTTACTCGTCAACTGACTCCTTTGTTACATACTATGACTGTGACTTGTGACTCCATTGTGATGTGACTATTCTATGACCTCTGTTACCTTTGTGACTCTGTGACTTGTCACATGATATCTTCCCACACTCTACCTTAGTAATAAAAGAAAAGAAAAGGAAAAGAAATATTAAATAATGACTTAGTCGTTTTGCCAAGTCATGACAGTTTATATATTAGCTGGAAGTCATACTCTTGGAGTTCTGTTATCCATCGAGCTTAGTAATGATTAAGCTTTTGCAGTTTCTTGAAATATCCCAAGTTTTTGTGATCGGTCCATATCTCAAACTGATCACTCCCTATAAGATATTGTTGCCATTGTTTGAGTTCTTCTATGATGGCTAACAGTTCTTGGTCATAAATCTCATAATTCCTCTTGGTTTTGTTCATTGCCTTAGATAGATAAGCGGCAAGTCTCTAGGAATTATCTTCTTGTAGTTGCGACAATACTCCTCCTATGGCATATTCTGAGGCATCAGTCTCTAGTCATATCTTTTACTTGGGGTGAGGAATAGCTAGCATTGGAGAATTTGTTATCTTGTTTTTGAGTTTGTTGAAGGTGTTCTTCTCTTCCTCTTGCCACTTCCATTTCTTTTTTCCTATTAACTCTGTCAGTGGTTTGGTTATTTGTGCAAACCCAGGGATGAATCTGTGATAGAAATTACAAAATCCTAGGAATTATCATACTTCTCTCTTATCTCAAGGTTTTGGCCATTGAGCTACTTCTTTAATTTTGGTAGGATCAGCTTTCACACTATTTTGTGACAGGATGACTCTAAGGTATTCAATTTTCATCTGATGGAATCTGTATTTCTTGAGGTAAAGTGATAGTTTGTTGTTAGCTAGTATCTGTAGGACTTATTGCACTATGCTTCTGTGTTCTTCCATTGTTTGGGTAAAGATGAGAATGTCATCCATATAGATTATAATTTTTCCTGATATTATTAGCTTGTGGAATAACATGTCCATCATAAGTTGAAAAGTTGTAGGTGAGTTGCACATGCCAAAGTACATGACTAGAGGCTCAAACAGACCTCTATTGGTTTAGAAGACTACCTTTCACTCGTCTTCCTCCCTTATTCTCACATTGTTATATCCCCATCAAATGTCGAGTTTAGTAAAGTATTTTGCTCCCTGTACTTTTTCGATTAACTCTTGAATTAACAGTAGTGGATACTTGTTTTTTATTGTCACTTCATTGAGTCGCTAATAATCTTGCACTGGTCGAAGAGATCCATCTTTCTTTTTCACAAAGAAAAAGGAGGTCACACATGGTGACTTAGAGGGTCAGATCCATCCTGACTTCAGATGTTCTTCAAGGAATTTATCGAGTTCTTCTTGTTCCTTGACATTTAGTGGATACATCTTGCAGTCTTTCAGTGTTGTATTCAGTATTAATTCAATAGCATGGTCCCATTTAGATCAGTCTAGTAGTTTCTCAAAAACGGCTTTGTTAAAGACTCAATTGTTGAAATCTTCATATTCTTTAGGAATATCTTCTTCTTTCTCTTCTATCTTTCTACTTCTGATATTCAGTTTCTTTCTTCTTTAGGCTTCTTCTTCTAGATTAACAAATAGCACTTTTTTCCTATCTTCTATTGTGTCCTCTTCTATTTTTTCCTCTACTTCTTCTTCTGGTTCTCTTGCAATGTATATTTTCCTATACCATTGTCAACAGTTTTAAAGGTTTATTGAAGAGTCTTTCCAGTTGATAGTCGGGTTATGCTTTTATAACCAGTCATATCCTAGAAATAGGTTATGGTTGCCAAGATTTGTTACTAATAGTTGAATTAACTCCTAATGATCGCCAATAGTCATGTTTATCTCAACAACTTCTGTGATGCTTCTATCTCTATTAGTAGAACTATTAGCATTATAGCAAGTGATTGGGAATAGTAGTTGGCGAGTATTGATGAGGTTCTCCTTTATAAATTTTCGACTTATACAAGAGGTCAAACTTTCTAAGTTGACTAAGGCCTGTTTGCAAAATGTTCTGTGAGTATCTGTCATTGATAATTTAACTCAAACATTTAGCTGCTTATCTCCTATTTTTATAAGTATTGGAGGTTCCTCTAGTATCTTTAATGCTATCAGGACTTTATTGTCAGTCATCCCATTTAACTCTTTCAACTTCTCTTTTGTACACTCCTTTGCTCTTGAACTATAAGCTTATACCTTCAGTATGCCAATTGTTTCCTCTTTGTTACTCCATCGAATCTTCTTTGCTATCCATTCTATTGAGTAGCCTTTATTTGTCTCATATTTCCTTGTACCAAAATAGTCCAAAAAGTCTTTCATTATATTATTGGGTAATTGGACCTTCAAGTATACTATGGCAGGTGAGTTAGTACTTACTCCCTGCCCAAGGAAAAATCCTCCTTCACTCTTTCAACTATCTTCACTTCCTCACTTCTTTCTTTTCTTGGTTTGGAGTACCTTGCAGAGAGATGACCTGTTTCTCCACAATTGTAGCATCTCCTTGTCTCTCTATGCCTGTCCACATCCATTGCATTGGGGTCTCATCTTCAAACATCCAAAACCAGTTTCTTCTTTACATCCCCCAAATTCTCTGAGGTTTTTCTTCCTCCAAATTCTTCAATCACCTCTCTCCTCGACCTCTCAAAACTTAACACCTTCTCATACCATTTATCCAATGAGTCCGAGTTTCTCATTTGACCAATCTCAACTAGTTTTCATACCAGTGCTGGATGAACTTCTTTTTTGAACAGGCCTACTAGTGTAACTTTGTTATAACCAGAGAGTTCTTTCTAGGTGACAAATTCTGACCAAAAATCTTTAAGTAATTGATTTCCTTATTTTAACTTGGTTAGTTTCTCAATCGTGTGAGTCTGAGTTTCCATCAATATAAAGAACTATGCTATTTCATCAACCATCTCTTCCCAAGTTCCAAATGGGGGTTTGTTGGTTATAGTTGATATGTCAAGTTCTCCATTAGTTTCCTTCCATTCCTTTTAAAAGAATAGGAACTTCCTGATTTGCACGTCTGCCCATTATTGGGCTCAATTTCTTTTCCTCTCTTGATTTTTTCTAAAGCTATTTCAATCCTTTTCTATTCTTTTGAGATATTGTTGCTTTGAAAAAATAACGTCATTCTTTAGCACCAAGCCTTTACTTCGTCTGGACTTCCTTTAAAGTCATTGGGTTCTTTTTGCTCTTCTTTTAGCTGGCTTATCTGCAAAATCCTTCTTGATTTCTTTTACAAAGTTCTGTATACTTGTTGCATAGATGTTCTTGGTTTCCTTTCTAAGATTCTTCCATGTGTTGGCTAGAGAGTTGAAGAAGAGAGTTATAATGGTACCCAGAAATGTCATGATGACAGCGAGTGGAATCATGATGGTGGAATAAAATTGATATGAGTGTTGGTAGTTTTGTTCTTATGTTATGAACTCCCTTAAACCTAGTGTTTGAGTTAAAAAGGAATTATATAAACCAGGACAAAACTGAACTCCTACTATGCTATCGACTACTATATATACTACATTTAGCCTCATGTCTTCTTCCTATGTCATCATCTTGTGTCCCCTTCTCTGTACTACATTACCAGTTCATCATGAAACAAGGTGAATTTGTTACAACTAGTGACTAATAATGTCAGAGAACCAACTCCAAGCTGGAATTAAGTCAACTGTAAAACTCTAGCTGTAATGACTTAAGTCTACTTCAAGTCAGAGTTAACAAGGAGAACTCAATAGAGTTTCCATTTGATTTTCTATACTATACATACAATTACTATTATGGTTATGCACTTTACCTCCCACAGTCCTCATGTTACTTGTTATGTGACCATAACCAGACCTATGATATGACCATTTCTGTGACCAATGTCACATCTTTTGTGACTTTGTAACAGTAACATAACTCCTTTCTCATACTTTACCTTTATAGTAGTAATTCAACTAAATAAAAGAAAAAGGAAATAGAAAATGAAAACAGAAAATGCAAGGTTGCTAAACTCCAAGCTAGAATAAAGCCAACTGCTCTTTGTTCAGTGATTGACAAAGAGAACTCAATAGAGTTTCCATTGGGTTTACTACACTATATATACAATTACTATGTGGCTATGCTCCTTATCTCCTATGGTCTCCATGTTACTCATTAACTGACTTCTTTGTTACATACTATGACTGTGACTTGTAACTCCATTGTGATGTGACTATTCTATGACCTCTGTTACCTTTGTGACTCTGTGACTTGTCACATGATATCTTCCCACACTCTACCTTAGTAATAAAAGAAAAGAAAAGGAAAAGAAAAGGAAAAGAAATATTAAATAATGACTTAGCTATTTTGCCAAGTCATGATACCAACTGCTCTTTATTAGCATTAGACAAAGAGAACTCATTAGAGCCCTTGCTGTATTAAGTCTGTTTACTTATACATATTCTAGCTAGTCTATGCAAGGCTTAGTCGGGTTAACCTTAATCTCACTTCTTATTCAAGTTGACAAGAAGAACTCAATAGAGTTCTCATTAGTTTCTATATACTATTTATATATGAATCATAACCCTAACCCTGTACTAAAGTCCTACACTTCCTTATGAGTCACTTTTATCTTGTGTGTCCATCAATAAGAAAAGAAAAGAAAAGAAAATAGAAAAAGAAAATAAATATTGATTTAGCTATTTTGCCAAGTCATAACAGTTTGTATACTATTATCCTGCACCTACAATCCCAACCAAACTATGTGTGACATCATGTGTTATGATATATGATATAACTTTCCCATGCTATTTATAGAAAAAAATAAAAAAGAAAATGGAAAGAAAAATAAAAATGACTTAGAAAGGCAGTTCATAACAAATAGATACTTGTAGATCAAAAAAGAACAAATAGTATAACTTATATATATATAGTATAGAACAATCAATCAAGAACTCTATTGAGTTCTCTTCTAACCTATCATAACTTGGCAAAAATAACTAAGTTATTATTTATTTTTATTTTTCTTTTCTTTTCTTATTTGGACTTACTATACAAGGAAAAAGTATAGGAAATATCACATGTCACATGAAATGGAGTCACATGATGAGTGTGGGAAAGTAGTGCATATAGTAGTCATATAAGTTGTATATGAAATCTAATGGGAACTCTATTGAGTTCTCCTTGGACTTGCAGCAGGCTTACTAGAGTCTTACATAACATGGTAGAGGATTGGTAGAATAGAGGTCCCCCAGGAGCCATTATGGTCTCAAGGGGAAGGTGGTGGTGGTTAAAGGAAAAGAAGCAATGGACAAAATAGGAGTTCAGGAGTGAAATTAAATAGAAAATAAATGAAAATGAAAAATAAGAAATAATACTATTTTTTAGTATATGACAATATAGCATTGACCAGACTTGAGTGTTTTACTACAAGACAAAGTGTTGACTACTGTAGTCAATGTCTCCATGCAGATTGATAGATAGTTCAGTTGATAATACTAGAGCCTCAAAGTTGAGATTAATGAGGATGGAGATGAATCACCTGGCTTATCAGAGGTTGTATCAAGATTACAAGCAGTGGTTTGCACAGTCATAATATTATGATGTATCTTCCTTTCAATCATTGTGAAGACAAGACACTCCTTGCATGTTTACTATTGTGCTCTTCAAGCAGACAATGTTCAGCAACAACACTGGAAATTGTGTTGGTTGGAAGGTGACACAGCAAAATAAATTGTATGCAGGGGAAAAGAGGGAAAGACAGAAAGACTTAATTAAACTGTAACTGCATTCCCATTTTTATATGTAAATAGCAAATGCTCCGACAAATGGAGTTTCCAAGACAACTTAATGTCATTCCATGTCACTCCGCGACAGAAGGTTGTACTAGTATCTATATGATTCTTTCAATTTGTAATGCAGTACAGAGTAAATGAGCAGCTTTTTCTAACCTGTTGGTAATTTTTGTGATAGGATGTCTTGTTCTGACTTTGTCTAGCATTCCAATATGTCTACAAGAATAAATGTCTAGGGAAGTCAGGGTAGGGAGATTTCCCCAGATCACAGCATCCGAGAAAGTCTGGGACACCCCCAAAATTTATTAATACTCAGCGTCTTGGCACAGAGCGAGTCAGTCAGACTGCTTATGAGAAATCACCCATTGGCTGCTTGAATATCACATATGAGGTAAGACTTGAATCAATCGCTAACATGTTTGCCTCGGAACCATGATCTATTCTTTTTTATAATTCTTGATCAGTCATTTTGATCAAGAGTTTTTTCAGCGGCATTGAGCAATTCGCATGAGAGCAGATGGTCGTTTGAAGGCGATGATGTGTGGGTGGTGAGGAAACCTTTTATGGGCCTCTCTCTCTGAATATTGAAAGTCCATAGATGACGCTCTGCCGTTTTGTTCAGTCTGCCTTCCGCGAAACGGTTTGATTGTCTTGTTCAGATCAATGCTTCCCATGATGGTCACAACCCTTGATTGGATGGATCATTTATAGTTCATTCTTGATCTGGGTACTACAACATATAAGATGATCCCTCTTCTGGTATTCTTAGTTATTCTTCCCACTCAGTTCCTCAAGCTTTCAGCAGTTGTGGCGGCAATTTCTTTCACAACATAAGAACATGGACAACACAAGGCCACCAGGAAGAACTCTAGTATTATGCTTTGATGGAACGTCAGATAAATACAGCGCACATGTAAGAGCTAAATCCTTCCATCCTCAAATGAATATCTCATTACCACAAACTCACAGAATACAAATGTCGTGCGACTATATGGGCTTCTTAAGAAAGACAACGATTTTACCGAACAACTTTGCTACTATCAAGCCGGTCTTGGGACTTGGTTCAATCCGGGTGTCGTGACACCGATGTTTCGGTGGGGTGCCAAGATACTTGACGAGGCATTTGCTTGGTACCTCGATACGCACGTAATGGATGGATATAGGTTCATCATGAATAATTGGAAGATCGGTGACAAGATTTGTCTGTTCGGTTTTTCAAGGGGGGCCTACACTGCTAGAGCATTAGCTGGGGCTCTTCATAAAGTAGGTTACTGTATATCGAAGATGACAGGTGCTGATGGATGACATAGATTGGATTGTTGTCGAAGGGTAATGAGGAGGAGGTTTTTCTTGCTTACGAGTTGTATAAGAGACGAGATAAAGAAGGGATTGAATTAGCAGCAGGTTTTAAGGAAACCTATTCCCGTGATGTGAAGGTTGATTTCATTGGTGTATGGTGAGCGTAGGATTTACCTGCAGTTGGATAATTTACTTACTTTTATGTAAGGGATACAGTGGCTAGCGTAGGTACACTTACGAGTCGCAGTTTGCCTTTTGTCACCGAAAATAGTGCAATCAAAGTATTTAGGCATGCTCT
>Ga0157360_1000533_pt1 | contig 14360 bp, 19 predicted proteins | sample AttlaeALBM1_FD_111483 | JGI IMG/M metagenome (GOLD analysis project Ga0157360, IMG submission 111483) | Fungus gardens microbial communities from leaf cutter ant in Ribeirão Preto, State of São Paulo, Brazil - Atta laevigata ALBM1 | ecosystem: Host-associated > Fungi > Mycelium > Unclassified ... | reverse complement strand
GTATAAGAGCTGTCTAAGATCAGGCTCAATGCGGTGTAAGACTTGAGCACAACTCATGTCTAGAAAGATAAGGTCTATGACTGAGTTAGCATGACTATCAGTGTCTGAATAGTGAGTAGGGACTGGGAGCTCTGGAAGTGAGTGCACAAGACCAAGAGAGTCAGCTAGGTCCACCAGGGCCTGGCCAGCAGCAGGATGCAAGGAGACAGATAGATCCCACTCTGCATCTCTGATATTAAAGTCCTCACCCATATACAATAAGTTGAGGATGTCAATGATCTGATCCAGCATGAACTTGACAGCTGAATGGCAGTCATCTAAATAAACATTTATAAAAAAGTGACACTCTCTTCTGTTAAAGAAAGACAAGAGCAAGATGTCACGGTGGTCAACCACATCTCTTCTTAAGCTAAACCTAAGTCTAGAGAGATGAGAGTGAATAAAAGCCATAACTCCAGGAATGTCCTCAGAGTCTCTAGGGACTTGGTCCAGTCAGGGTGAATAGGAGCACCTACTACCTTATCTCCTTCTAGAGAGATAGTAGAGGGAGCATAGCAAATAAAGTTCCAGGGAGATTCCTGGACAAAGAAAATATCATAGTGGTCCTTTTGAGACTCAAGAAAAGTATCAACTAGCGTATAGTTCTTGCGAACATTCTGCAAATAAATACGTAGTTTGGTTGTACTACACATAATCAGAAGTTGTCCACTCTAGAGCGTTGGATATTGCTGTTACTGGCACGACTTGTGCGCAGTTCAGCAGCCATGTTGAAGTGCCACTGCCTGTCAAAGCGGTAGTGTCAAGGACGGAATCCGGAGGAGCAGAAGTAAAGGATAATAAATAAAAACTACACTCCGTTCCGGAGTAAGGTACAAAGTCGGAGGGAATGTACTTAGCGATAAGAGAAAGAAGGCTCCAGCGGCGAGACAAGGACATCAGGGCAGAAAGCGACTTATTGAACGACCTTGGCTTCAACTTATGTGTTACGCCCCGGTCTCCAGTCGTGAGGTTGGTTGCGTATTTCGGAGTGAGGGAAGTCACCAAGACAGAGGTCCTAAGGAGTCGAGTGAAGGAGTCGGAGTGGACAGAGGAGATTAGGACCAGATGACATTAATTTACAGACTGAGGAATTACACAGTAACTACTCAGTACTTATAGTAAGTGCGGAATAGGAAGAGAGTAGTCTACTACGCTACCCTACTATTATTAATTTTAGGAGAATTATTAGGAGAAAGAAATTACATAATTATCATATTTCCAGAATATGACAGGTAGTGCCAAAAGAGACACTTAGTGTCATCAGCAGAGTGCTTACCCTTGCAGTTTAGACACTTGAAGATGTGAAGGCATAGAGCACCATCTACAGTAGCCTCTCTAGAAGGGTTGGACTTGGGATTAGCCTTGTAACACCAAGCCATAAACCTATGGTTTTCCACTCTGTGTGGTCTACTACATTTCTGGTACTTAGCGCCTTGAGCATGACATACATGGGTTGAACGTCTCCAGTGCCAGCAGTTGCAATACTAGACAACCCCAGGATGCATAGCAATCCCCCGGACTGTAGCTGTATGATACCCAAAATTGAAAGAGCAGTTAATAAGGGTCTTGCCCTTGGAACCCTTCTGAGAGTCCCAGATGTCAATCCAAATCACAGACATGTCTGAGCTTGGAGACGCCTTCATAATGTGAGAGCGAGAAGCAAGCACAACTCCTTTAAAGATAGGAGTGTTAGCAATCACAGACTCAACTTGAGCCTGTGTAATGGGAAGTGAAGAGTTGTTGCCCCAGTAAGGAACACCCAAAATCTTCAGAAAAGACTTGGACTGTGGCAGGCGAGGCTCTACCACAGTACTTGCAGCCAAGCCAGCAACTTTCTTGAGCCACTGCTTGATCATGTCCAACTCTAATGCAACAAAGTTAGTAGACATGGATATTCCATCCTATGCCTTGCACACTGACTCAACTCTAAGCTTAGAGTGAGCCTCAACCAAGCCTCTGTTACAGAACTCAACTGCAGTAGCAGCATTTGCCACAACAACCTCTGCAGTAGAAGTGTCGAGTAGAATCAACACTTGGCGCCTCATAGACCCATGTGTTGTCATCTTGGGTGCCCTTGCGACACCAGGATGAACTGCACCTCTCCTGTTTGGAGAGGCACTAGCACCAAAGCCAGATTGGTACATAGCTAGGACCTTCTCCATAGGAAGGTCAGAAAACATGTCATGAAGACGAAGAAGGCTCTCATACTCTAGGTAAGCAGAGACCAGAGCAAACCTTGGAGTAGACTGGAAGTTTCCACTACGTGCCGCTTGGGCAAAGAACTTAGGCGCCTGCTTGGGCACCTAGGGTTTGGTGGCCACCTTCCTGGGGGTGAGCTTAGTGGTAGTTGTTTTAGCTGCTGGGGGTAGAAGAAGCGCTCTCGACACCACCAGAACAAGAGTAGGCACGTTCTGGGAAGGTGCAGGGAGGTTAGTAGATGGAGGAACTTTGCCCTTGCTCTTGCTCTTTTTGTTAGTAACAGTAGTGAAGGGAGTTTCCTCTACTGCTGGTTGATCAACTGCTATCTCAGTATCTGGAGACAGCTCCTGGGGTAAGTTAGGACCATAAAAAGTCCTTATTGCCTCCACAAGTGAAGGAGAATCAGGCTGAGGTGAGACCTTAAAATGATCCTACTCTGTTGCAAACACAGTTTGAAATAAGTGCCACATAATGGAACCTGCTCCCAGAATAGGAGAAAACTGCTCAATTGGATAGCTTCTAATAGGATGCTTCTGAATAAAGCATGTAATATACAATATAGACAAAGCAAGGACTTTGGCATCATTCTCTAAATAGCCAAAGTGACCAGACAAGAATGTGACATTAGGTATGACAATGTTACTTATCATAGGTTGTGATGCCTGAGGTAAGCTGTCACAGTCACCTGTCATGCCATAGGTGCCTATCACTGCACTGCTACCCTCTACTTGGGAGGATAACTCAGCTGTTCCATAGATTAGGTCATAAGGCATCAAACTGGTTAACAAAGGGACCTGGGGGACACAAATTACCCCAGAGGCAAGGCCCTTGCTCTCCTCAGCAGAAACTTGGTCATTCTAACTCATAGAATGTGTTCTTCCTTCAGGAGCAGAGGGAGAGGGAGCAGCAGGGAGCTAGAGAGGGGCAATTCTGTGAGAGAGCTTGTCTGTAATAATCCTAAAGGCAGTAGGTGTTCTGGGACCAGAACTAACCTCCTCCTCTTCACTTTCCTCCTCCTCAGAGGAAGAGGAGAGCTCAGAAGATGCTTTTCTAGAGTTCTCAGCAGCTGAGATACTCCTGGAGAAGCGTCTGACAGTACGACAAGCACGAGAGCATTCTTTGGAATGAATGCGTTTACCAGCTCTAGAGCTGGCACAAGAAATAAGGTTGATGTTAGGGCACAGTCACTCAATGGTGGCTAACCCTAGAGCTAGGTAATGGTCCCAAAAGCTGAGGTGATATTTGAGTGAAGCTAGATCTAACTACACAAGCAGTCTTATATACTAAAACTAATGGTCCATACACTGTAGTCACGTGAGCACTAACTAATAATACCACTGTCCTATTTATAGATACACAGGCACATCAAGGTGGAGATAGACAAGAGGGTAAAGAGGGTGGGAAAGCAACTTACCAAGTTAGGTTAGTCTCTTAGATGGGAGCCAACTCGGAGTCTAGGCCTTTCCCTAGGATGTCCCCTTACAGTTGAGTGAGTCTGGAGACTCACCAACACTAGTAGGAGTAGCCTGGGGGCCAGGGGGACGAGCATTGGTAGCAGATGATTTATTCTGAGTATTTGATTTAACCATGGTAGTAGTTAAAAGGAAAGAAGGGATGTCAAAGATTAGTTATAAGCAACCTGTATTTAGTTCTTTTTCCTTTTAGATTAGATTTCTTCTTTGATACTGATAGTGTTTCTTGCCTGTGATAGGACAATCTGGTCCTTGAGGCCCATGTAGGCTACTTGTTGTAGATAGTCTGCTGCAAACTGCAATCGAACACCACATTATAAATCTTTGAACAAAAGAAAAAAAAAAAGACCTTGAATGGTCTTTTCTCTTATTGGACTTTTCTTATTTTGTTTGTTTTCTGGACTTGTCAGATCAAGAGGTATGTTAGATGTGCTCTAGACAGTCTCTTAGTAATATTTGGGTGATTAATTATTTAGTAGATCACTTGACTTAATGTGTAATTCCCTGTGGACTTGAAGTTGGCAATCTATTACTTACAGTTGTCCACAGATGATAATTAGTTGTTTATCTCTTTCAATAAAGTTACTTACAGTTGTCCACAGTGTTACTGAGTTGCTAGGACCTCATAGTTGTCACCACTGCCTAGGTTCTAACAGAAGATTCTAGCCATGTACCAATCTGGCTTTGGTGCTAGTACTTCTCTAAACAGGGGAGATGCAGTTTATTCTGGTGCCTCAAGAGCACCCAAGATGACAACATATGGGCCTACTAGGTGCCAAGTGTTAATTCTACTTGATGCTCTTACTACAGAGGTTATTGTGGCAAATGCTGCCCCTACAGTTAAGTCCTGTAACAAGAGCTTGGTTGAGGCTTACTCTAAGCTTAGAGTTAAGTCAGTGCATAAGGCATAGGATGGAATATCCATGTCTACTAACTTTGTTGCATTAGTAGCAGAGTTTGAGGTAATTAAGCAGTGACTTAAGAAAGTTGCTAGCTTGGCTGCAAGTACTGTGGTAGAGCCTCGTCTACTACAGTTCAAGTTCTTCCTGAAGATTTTAGGTGTTCCTTACTGGAACAACAATTCTTTGCTTCCTATTACACAGACTCAAGTTGAGTCTGTGATTGCTAACACTTCTGTTTTTGAAGGAATTATGCTTGCTTCTTGCCCTTGCATTATAAAGGTATCTCCAAGCTTAGACCCATCTGTGATTTGGATTGACATTTGGAACTCTTAGAAGGGTTCCAAGAGCAAGACCCTTATTAACTGCTCTTTTAATTTTGGACATCATATAGCTATAGTCCAGAGGACTGCTATGCATCCTGGGGTTGCCTGTATTGTAACTGTTGGTGCTGGAGACATTCAATCCATATATGTCGCACTCAAGGCACTAAGTGCCAGAAATGTGGTGGACTACATAGAGTAGAAAACCACAGATCTATGGCTTGGTGTTGTAAGGCTAATTCCAAGTCCAACCCTCCTAAAGAGGCCATTGCAGATAGTGCTTCATGCCCTCACACCTTCAAGTGTCTAAACTACAAGGGTAAGTACTCTGCTGACAACACTAAGTGTTTCTTCTAGCGCCACTGCTTTGACAGGCAGTGGCACTCCAACAAGGCTACTAAACTGTGCACAGGTCGTGTCAGTAACAGCAATATCCAACGTCCTAGAGCAGACAACTTCTGATTATGTGCAGTACAACCAAACTACGCATTTATTTGCAAAATGTTCATAAGAACTATGTGCTAGTTCATCCCTTCTTTTCCTCTAACCACCATCATGGTTAAAGCTAATACTCAGAATAAATCATCTGCTACCAATGCTCGTCCCCCTGGCCCCTAGGCTATCGTTACTAGTGTTGGTGAGTCTCTAGACTCACTCAACCTTATTTCTCGTGCCAGCTCTAGGGCTGGTAAATGCGTTTATCCCAGAGAACACTCTTGTGCTCGTCGTACTTGTCATACTGCGACATCCCTTCTTTCCCTCTAACCACCACCATGGTTAAATCAAATATTCAGAATAAATCCTTTGCTACCAATGCTCGTCCCCCTGGTCCCCAGGCTACTCCTACTAGTGTTGGTGAGTCTCCAGACTCACTCAATCTTATTTCTCGTGCTAGCTCTAGAGCTGGTAAATGCATTCATCCCAGAGGACGCTCTTGTGCTCGTCGCACTGTCAGACGCTCCTCCAGGAGTGTCTCAGCTGCTGAGGACTCTAGGAAAGCATCTCCTGAGCCCTCTGAGGAGGAGGAAAGTGAAGAGGAGGAGGTCAGTCCTGGTCCCAGGACACCTACTGCCTCTAGGATTATTACAGACAAGCTTTCACATAGAATTGCTCCTCTCCAGCTCCCTGCTGCTTCCTCTCCCTCTGCTCCTGAAAGGAAAACATATTCTATGAGTTGGGATGACCAAGTTTTTGCTGAGGAGAGCAGGGGCCTTGCCTCTGGGGTGATTTGTATCCCCCAGACCCCTTTGTCAACCAGTTTGATGCCTCATGGCCCAAACCATGGAACAGCTGAGTCATCCTCTGAAATAGAGGGTGGCAGTGCAGTGGCAGGCACCTGTGACATGACAGGTGACTATAACACATTAGTCATCTATGACAGTGATAGCTTACATCAAGTGTCACAAACCTGTGACAAGTAATATTGTCACACCTGATGTCACACATGACTGTGACTTGTGGGATGGTGAACACCATGTCACATCCTTGTCTGGTCACTTTGGCTATTTAGAGAATAATGCCAAAGTCCTCGCTTCGTCTGTACTGTGTATCGCATGCTTCATTCAGAAGCATTCTATTGGAAGCCGTTCCATTGAACAGTTTTCTCCTATTTTAGGAGCAGGTTCCATTATGTGGCATCTGTTTCAAACTATGTCTGCAGTAGGGTAGGATCGTTTTAAGGTCTCACTTCAGCCTGATTTTCCTTCACTTGTAGAGGCAATGAGGACTCTTTATGGTTCTAACTTACCCTAGAAGCTGTCTCTAGATACTGAGATGGCAGTTGATCAACCAGCAGTGGAGGAAGCTCCCTTCACTATTGTTACTAACAAAAAGAGCAAGGGCAAGGGCTATTGTTCTACATATGGTAGTGCCTTTGTGCTAGAAATAATAATAACCTAACCATATGGAGGCTGTCCTTTGTTCTAAGAAAAGAACAGATGACTATCTATAGGTAATTAATGAAGTCCATGTGCAAACATTGAGGCCTTCATATCTCCACGGATACTGATCGCCTCGGCGCTGTTTTAGGCTCATTCTGAGAGGTATGAAGAGAGCTTCTCTGATGCCTAAAAGCGAAGCTTAGATTGTGGCGGTTTCCAAGATATTGGCGATTTAATAAACAGTACCATGGTAGTTACCAGTTGATCTGCCTAATATCTCGGCCAATACTAATTGCCTCGAGACGTGACTGGTATCGATAGAATGGTCTTTTCAAGGGCTTTCCGTAGCCGTTGAGACAGTGAGAATTGATGAAGAATTGGTGAAGATATGGCCAAATGAAGTTTGTGACAAAGCAGCTCGTAGTAGAAACCCCCAGTCTACTCCAAGGTTTGCTCCAGCCTCTGCTCACCCAGAGTATGAGAGCCTTTTTCGTCTCCGTGATATGTTTCCTGACCTTCCTATAGAGAAGGTCCTTACCATGCACTAGTCTGGCTTTGGTGCTAGTGCCTCTCCAAACAGGGGAGGTGCAGTTTCTTTTAGTGTCTCAAGGGCACCCAAGATGACAATGCATGGGCCTACTAGGTACCAAGTGTTGATTTCACTCGACACTCCTACTGCAGAGGTTGTTGTGGCTAATGCTGCTACTGCAGTTGAGTCCTGTAACAGGGGCTTAGTTGAGGCTCACTCTAAGCTTAGAGTTGAGTCGGTGTGAAAGGCATAGGATGGAATATCCATGTCTACTAACTTTGTTGCATCAGCAGCAGAGTTGGAAGTGATCAAGCAGTGGCTCAAGAAAGTTGCTAGCTTGGCTGCTAGTACTGTGGTGGAGCCTTGTCTGCCACAGTCCAAGTCTTTTCTGAAGATTTTGGGTGTTCCTTACTGGGGCAACAACTCTTCACTTTCCATTACACAGACTCAAGTTGAGTCTGTGATTGCTAACACTCCTATCTTTGAAGGAGTTGTACTTGCTTCTCGCCCTCGCATTATGAAGGCGTCTCCAAGCTCAGACATGTCTGTGATTTAGATTGACATTTGGGACTCTCAGAAGGGTTCCAAAGGCAAGACCCTTATTAACCGCTCTTTCAATTTTGGGCATCATACAGCTACAGTCCAGGGGACTGCTATGCATCCTGGGGTTGTCCAGTGTTGCAACTGCTGGCACTGGGGACATCCAACCCATATATGTCATGCTCAAGGCGCTAAGTGCCAGAAATGTGGTGGACCACACAGAGTGGAAAACTACAGATCTATGGCTTGGTGTTGCAAGGCTAATCCCAAGTCCAACCCTCCTAGAGAGGCTACTGCAAATGGTGCTCCATGCCCTCACACCTTCAAGTGTCTAAACTGCAAGGGCGAGCATTCTGCTGACGACACTAAGTATCTCTTCTGGCGCCACCGCTTTGACAAGCAGTGGCACTCTAACAAGGCTGCTGAACTGTGCACAGGTCGTGCCAGTAACAGCAACATCCAATGCCCTAGAGCAGGCAATTTCTGATTATGTATAGTACAACCAAACTACACATTTATTCGCAGAATTTTTGCAAGAACTATGCGCTGGTTGATACTTTTCTTGAGTCTCAAAAGGACCACTATGATATTTTCTTTGTCCAGGAACCTCCCTGGAACTTTATTCGTTATACTTCCTCTACTGTCTCTCTGGAAGGAGACAAGGTAGTGGGTACTCCTATTCACCCTGACTGAACCCAGGTAGTCCGAGTTCCTAAGGACTCTGAGGACGTTCCTCGAGTTATGGCCTTTATTCACTCTCATCTCTCTAGACTTAGGTTTAGCTTGAGAAGAGATGTAGTTGACCACCATGACATCCTACTCTTGTCGTTCTTCAACAGAAGAGAGTGTCACTTTCTCATGAATGTCTACTCAGACGACCGCCACTCAGCTGTCAAGTTCATGCTGGATCAGATCATTGACATCCCCAACTTATTGTATATGGGTAGGGACTTTAATATCAGAGATGCAGAGTGGGATCTATCTGTTTCCTTGCATCCTGCTGCTGGCCAGGCCTTGATGGACTTGGCTGACTCTCTTGGTCTTGTGCGCTCGCTTCCAAAGCTTCCTGTCCCTACTCACTATTCAGACACTGATGGTCATGCTAACTCAGTCATAGACCTTATTTTTCTAGGCATGAGCTGTGCTCAAGTCTTGCATCGTATTGAGCCTAATCTTAGACAACCTCCAGACCACGCTCCTCTTCTAGTTGACCTCCCTATCTCACCAGAGAATATTCACTTCAGCAAAAAGGTCCTCAAACATGACAGTGACAAGGAGAATGACTTTCTCTCTTCTGTCACTCTGGGGCTTCGTGCTCTCAACTTCTCCAGGCTGGACTCTGTGGACGATCTGAACTTGCTTTCCAAAGCAATCTCTAGGGTAATCTCCAATGCATGGGATGCTAATGCTAGGACTATCACTGTCACCACTCGATCAAAGGAGTGGTGGAACGACGAGTGCAGAGATGCACTTGCAACTTATAGGCATACAGGAGCTAGAGAGGATTGGCGTCTGTTCCGCTCCACTACAAGATTTGCAAAACAGTCTTCCTTTGACGACAGAATTGCAGAGATTGCATCCACCAACAAACGCCCTTGGGACCTTATGAGTTGGGTCAAGCAGCGTAAGTTACCTGCAGTGGAGGCCATTCGATACCAAGGTCTTCCCTGCAACTCTCTCTCTGACTTGTGGCATGCTCTTCACTTGTCTTATAATGCTGCTGCTAATCGCTCAGTTCAGCTGTCTATTCTAGATGATGTTCCGTGTCTGGCCCCTCAGCCATAGGTATTGTTCTCTATGCTAGAAATGTCTGAGGCCCTTAAGGCCTGTTCTAATGTCTCTGCTTCAGGTCCTGATCATATCACCTGGTACTACCTCAAGAGTATCCTAGCTGACGACATTTGTGCCTTTGGCATTCTTTTCCTTGCCAACTCTTGCATCACTCTACGGCACTGGCCTCGACACTTCAAGGAGTCAGTCTCTGTCATTATTCCTAAGCTTGGCAAACCAGCCTACGACACTCCCAAGGCCTTTCGACCCATTGTCCTGCTCAACACTCTTGGCAAGCTCATTGAGAAGGTGATTGCCAGGCGACTCCAGTTTGATACTGTCAAGCACAGTGTCCTTCATCCCAACCAACTTAGTGGCATTGCTCAGAGGTCTACTGAAGATTTTGGACTCTTTCTTACTCACTTGGTTTGCTCTGGCTGGGCCAAGGGCCTCAAGACGGGTGTGGTGGCCTTTGACATTGCACAGTTCTTCCTCTTCCTTAATCACAGTATACTTACTGCAGTCCTTCGACACTCTGGCTTTGCAGACTGCTTAGTAGATTTCTTTTCTGACTATCTTATAGGTAGATCAACCCAGTATGCCTGGAATTCTTTTCTCTCTCATGCCTGTGATGCGGATGTTGGTGTGGGGCAAGGCTCTGCTCTCTCTCCTATTCTCTCAGCGCTCTATATTGCACCGCTCCTCCACCTCTTTGAACGTCAAGCTCAGGCTCTCAACTTAGATACTTCTACTCTTTCTTATATAGACGATGGTCTCTTGGTCTCCCAGGGAAGAATGTATAACAAAACCCTGTCAGAGCTTACTAGTAGTTATAGTATAGTTTCAGACTTGATAGCGTCCTTTGGCTTGGTCATAGAGCATGACAAGTCAGAGATCTTTTACTTTTCTAGAGTGCATAACGACTCCAACCCCGAGCTGGATCTCTCAGCAATTGGTGCTCCTATTCTCAAACCCAAGACTTACTGGCAATACTTGGGCTTCTATTTCGATCAACGGCTCTCCTTCAAGGAACATGTTCAGTTCTACTCTACCAAGGCACTAACCACTGTCAAGGCTATAGGCATGCTTGGCAACTCCTCTCGAGGTCTGCTTCCTCTTCAAAAGTGACTTCTCTATCGGACCTGTGTTGTTCCTATCGCCACTTATGGCTTTCGACTCTGGTATTTTTCTGGAGCTCCCACTAAGGCATAGGTCTCTCTTCTGGCAACCATGCAACGCAAAGTTGCTCTCTGGATTCTGGGTGCATTTCGCACTTCTCCAACTAGTGGAATTGAGGCTCTGGCAGGTCTCATTCCTATTCATCTCCATCTCAAGAAGCTAGCCAAGCACTCATGTCTTAGGGCTGCTACGCTTCCTTCCCAGCATGCACTTCTCTCTCTTCTTAGTGCTCGCAACTCCAAGGGTGCTCATCCCCATCCACAGTCCCTTGCTCTTCTCACTGATGCATAGAGTGCTCGGTTGAGGAGCTCTCTTCTTGATACTGAAGCATCACTTCTTAATCTTACAGAACACTTTGATTCACTCCACCCTGAGATACGCCCAGGATGTAGGTTGTTGGACAACTTTCCTGACAATGTCTCTTTCCATCCCTGTGACCGCTCTAATGGACACACTCGCACTCTCCAGTTTGACGCCCTTGACCGACTTTGTCATGAGGCCTCCTCTAATCCATCAGCACTTGTAGTCACTACTGATGCAAGTGTCATTTCTCCCAGGAATATGCAGGCTGTCTCAGTTGCCCATTTCTGGAGACTAGGAGCACAGGTGTCATTATCCAAGGCGCCTGCAGGACGAGCCACAGCTCTAGACGCAGAGTTGTTTGCTATTCGACTTGGTGTTGTTAAGGCCACTTCCTTTGATGTCAAGCGCATTGTTATCATCACTGACTCTCTTACTGCAGCTAGGAGAGCAGTTGACGCTTCTGTTCACTCAGGCCAGGCCCATTCCCTTGCCATTGTCCAAGCCCTTAGGGACTTCTTCACCAATCACCCTGATCACTCCATCCACTTCTGGGACTGCCCAAGCAAGGCTCAGTGGTCCCTTTACTTCTTGGCACATGAAGACGCTACCAGTACCAAGATTGCTACTGGACGCTATCCAACTACTTCGCTTGACGCTCTTCAATCCAAGAGTGCTGCTGCCTGCCTCGATGCATAGAGAACATCCTTTGCTCATCCTTCATCTCAGGGTCATCACTTTCTCTCTCTCAAAGGTAGTTGTAAGAGGACCACTCAGTAGGCGATCACTCCTTAAGCTAGTGGATAGTCCCGAAAGCTAGTTTGAGATTTAAGTGGGGATATATCTACACACACTTGCTAGTATATATACTACACTAGATAGTCAGGCACACAACACCATGGCAACCGACCTATAATCACAGAATGTCCTAGAACAATTAATAATAGGCATTGCACTGCATGACACAGACAGGGAAGACTAAGGAATGGTGGGAGTGTGATACACGATCTGTCACTGGGCCACTAATAGAACAGACCCTCAGAACTTACTAAGCACTTCCCTAGATGTCCCCTTACAGTGGTATCAAGAACCTTCTCCAGCCCTCCTATGCTAAAGGTGGGAGCTGGCTTCCATTTATTGGAGAGTTGGTCACCTTGTGTGCCAGGGCGACTCAAGCCATCCTTAATCATGCTCCCATTGGGGAGTTCAGACAGTGCTTTTTCCCTGCAGAGCGCACCCAGTGTTTGTGTGGCCATTGCCAGGTAGAAACACGTCGATACATCTTTGCCAACTGCCGCCGGTTTGCCTATTTTCCCTTGACTGACTTACTGCCAACTGTCAAGGACTTTGTCAAGTTCCTGAAGGAGCATCCTAGTGCTTTTGCCTTCCCTCCTCAGGATCGCCTACCCTCCGAGCCTCCTGAGCCTCCATGAGTATCTCACTTGGTTTCTCTTTCTTTGTGCTGTAGATAGTTTCTTAGTCTTATCTCTCTCAGTTTCATTTGATTCTGTATTCTAGGCATGATAGGTCTCTTGACTTGAACGTGTTATTTGAAGGTTGGTTACGAGCAACCTGTATCTAGTTCTCTCTTCTCTCTTAGATTAGATTTCTTCTTTGATACTGATAGTGTTTCTTGCCTGTGATAGGACAATCTGGTCCTTGAGGCCCATGTAGGCTACTTGTTGTAAATAGTCTGCCATGGACTGCGATCGAGCACTGTGTTATAAATTTTTGAACAAAAAAAAAAAAAGTACTCGTCATACTGTCAGATGCTCCTCCAGGAGTGTCTCAGCTGCTGAGGACTCTAGGAAAGCATCTTCTGAGCCCTCTTCTTCCTCTGAGGAGAAGGAAAGTGAAGAGGAGGAGGTTAGTCCTGGTTCCAGGACACCTACTGCCTCTAGAATCATTACAGGCAAGCTTTCTCATAGAATTGCTCCTCTCCAGCTCCCTACTGCTCTCTCTCCCTCTGCTCCTGAAGGGAGAACACATTCTATGAGTTGGAATGACCAAGTTTCTGCTGAGGAGAGCAGGGGACTTGCCTCTGAGGTGATTTATACCCCCCAGGCCCCTTTGTCAACCAGTTTAATGCCTCATAGCCCAAACCATAGAATGGCTGAGTCATCCTCTCAAATAGAGGATAGCAGTGCAGTGGTAGGTATCTGTGACACATTAGTCATCTGTGACAGTGACAGCTTATCTTAGGCATCACAACCTGTGACAAGTGACATTGTTACACATGATATCATACATGATTGTGACTTATGGGATAGTGAACACCATGTCACATCCTTGTCTAGCCACTTTGGTTATTTAGAGAATAATGCCGAAGTCCTTGCTTTGTCTGTATTACATATCGCACACTTTATTCAGAAGCATTCTATTGGAAGCTGTCTGATTGAACAGTTTCCTTCTATTCTGGGAGCAGGTGCTATTATGTGGCACCTGTTCCAAACTGCGTCTGTAGCGGGATGAAATTATTTTAAGATCTTACCTCAGTCTGATTCTCTTTCACTTGTGGAGGTAATGAGGACACTCTATGGTCCTAACTTACCCCAGGAGCCGTCTCCAGATATAGAGATGGCAGTCAATCAACCAGCAGTGAAGAAAGCTCCTTTTACCACTGTTACTAACAAAAAGAACAAGGGCAAGGGCAAAATCCCTTCCTCTACTAACCTCTCTGTACCTTCCCAGAACATGCCTACTTCTGCCCCAGTGGTGTTGAGAGCGCCACCTCCACCTCCACTAGCCAAGACAGCTACCGTTAAGCCCACCCCTGGGAAGGTGGTCACCAAACCCCAGGTGCCCAAGCAGGCTCCTAAGTTCTTTGTCCAAGCGACACGTAGTAGAAACCTCCAGTCCATTCCAAGGTTTGCTCCAGCCTCTGCTCACCCAGAGTATAAGAGCCTTCTTCGTCTTCATGACATGTTTTCTGACCTTCCTATGGAGAAGATCCTAGCCATGCACCAATCTGGCTTTAGTGCTAGTGCCTCTCCAAATAGAGGAGGTGTAGTTCATCCTAATGCCTCAAGGGTACCCAAGATGACAACACATGGGCCTACTAGATGCCAAGTGTTGATTCCACTTGATATTTCTACTGCAGAGGTCATTGTGACAAATGCTGCTACTGCAGTTGAGTCCTGTAACAAGGGCTTGGTTGAGGCTCACTCTAAGCTTAGAGTTGAGTCAGTGTGCAAGGCATAGGATGGAATATCCATGTCTACTAACTTTGT
>Ga0157360_1000532_pt1 | contig 14370 bp, 11 predicted proteins | sample AttlaeALBM1_FD_111483 | JGI IMG/M metagenome (GOLD analysis project Ga0157360, IMG submission 111483) | Fungus gardens microbial communities from leaf cutter ant in Ribeirão Preto, State of São Paulo, Brazil - Atta laevigata ALBM1 | ecosystem: Host-associated > Fungi > Mycelium > Unclassified ... | reverse complement strand
CTTGCCATCACATTACACGCTCAAACCATCAAGACAATCATCATCAATGATAGCAGCCTTGGGTTACCACTCCACTCCTGCCTGCTTTTATTGAAACGCCCCCTGACAAGAGAGCATGCTGTATGTTGATTTCTGTTCAAGCCTTACGCGCCCTGGCCGCATGGATAGTGGTATTTCACCATTTCATGCAAGTGTTTTTCAATTTCCATGCACATAATACAGCCGAACATTTGCTTTCTACGCGTGGGCAAGTCGGTGTGGATATCTTTTTTATCATTAGTGGCTTCGTTATCTATCTGTCCACCACCCGGCGCAAGCAGCCCATGCGTATATTCTTTATGGACAGGATCATCCGAATAGCGCCCACCTACTGGCTATTCACCCTGATTACGGCAGGCATTATCTATTTTGCGCACCATGTCATGCCCGTCTACGGGGTGAGTGTCACGGCCCTGTTGAAATCACTCTTTTTTGTTCCCTCGCAGAATCCAGGAGGATTCGGTTTCTATCCTATTCTACCGGTGGGCTGGACACTGAATTTTGAGATGATGTTCTACCTGTTGTTTTCAGTATCACTGATTTTTCCAGAACGCTATCGCCCATGGCTTGCAGTCCTGTTGGTATGCTCGCTCGTCGGGTGGGCGTACCAGAGTGAATGGGTGTCCAACTTCTATCGGCAACCCGTTATTTACGAATTTCTGCTTGGTATTGGCCTGGCCATGGTCTTCAAGAAAGGCTGGATTCCTCGGCTGAATGGGAAATGGCTGATAGTGCCTGCATTAATCGTGGTGGGCTGTATTGCCATCATCCTGCAGTCCAGAGACCTGAATCCGTACCGTTTCTTCGCCTGGGGAATTCCTGCCGTCGTGATGATAGGCGCCTTGATCAGTATGGAAAATCTATTTGTTAAAATCCCGGTGCTGAAGCACATGGGCGACTGGTCGTATTCCGTATATCTGGTCCATATTATCGTATTATGGTGCGCGGCCTATACACTTCATCAGTTATTGGGCTTCTCACCGATCGAGACCCTGATCATGAGTATTCCATTCATCGTACTCTTCTCATGGTTAAGCTTCACTTTCATCGAAAAAGGGGCTTCGCGCTGGTTGAAGCGCCACCTTGGGTTATCAATACCCCGAAAAGAGCGTACTACAGTCAAAGAGTAACGTACGTTATTTTAAATGATAACCTTGCCTACCATAATGAACGACGTTCCCATATTCACCTCGTTCTCACGCATTTTTTCCTGCCATTCGGGAGGCAATGGACGCTTGTGATAGTGATGACCTGCATAGAAGCGTACAACTGCTTCATTATTGACATCCACTATGGCACAAAGGCACTGTCCTGTAGGAACCCTGGATTCCATGGCACTCAAGAGCTCGCTACCTATCCCCATCCCTCGGTGGTCAGGATAAATGTAGAGCCCCCAAAACCAGCCCACCTGATTATCATTTTGTGGGCCAGCAATTGCTGAGGGAGTAATGAAAACGAGAGTCCCCACCAGTACGCCATCAGAGCCATCAGCCTGTTGGATCGCGACCAGTAGGGTCGCCTCATCCCGCTTGATCCAGGACAGGGATTCATCGCTGATTTCGTCCAGCATGGACATCATGTAAGCACTTGCCGTAGCATTTTCAGCACTATCATGCTCATCCTGCCAGCAAATTTTAAAATGCTCGGCGATAGGCGCAGGGCCGCCTTCCCAGTCTTCATAATCCACAATCCGAATCATACCGGCCTCATTTTATGGTTATTAAAGGTCGAGCAAATCAGATAATCGGGCAAGTGATTGCCGTGTGAAGGAAAATATCGGGCTGAGAGCAATCAACCCGATGTATAGCACAGGCTTAATAGCCGGTGCATGTGGCATTTCTCGACTATCCAATACCCCTGGGAAGCCTGATGATAGCCAATGTCATTAACCGCATGTGGCATTAACCGCAAGTGGCATTCAGGACGTTGCCCTGATTATCGATACGAATGTCCAAGCGGTTGTTACGATAATCCATGGTCATAATGGATTGAGGGGTCAGAATACGCTGAATGCTCGCCCCACTCTGTTGCATCATTTGGCTGTAGAGTTGGGCCGTTCCATGTTGTCCATTGTAGCGAGCCAGTGGCTGCGCATCGCAATGAGCACTCACTAATGCTTGAGGATCATTCTTGTAGGTACCCGCCGCTTGATCACTCCCCGGCGCTGACATCGAGTAGGCATTGGCACCTTCAGGGGCAACATCGGTCTCCTGATACTGTGTCGAGGTCGACGCACAGCCACCTACAAAAAGCAGTGTCGTGGCCACTACGACACCTGACACCAACGTATTAACCTTCATGAAACTCTCCTGTCAACAAAATCCAGGTGGCTGCCCCAAGGCGATGACATCATCAATATGTCGTGAACGTGGGGAGTGCCCTGATACGATAATTGGTAAGTAAATAGATAAATGACATTGGGTAATTGCTGCGGTAATAGACCTCTTGATGCAGCAAGATTTTTACTTCGCAGCCATGTGTTTACCTTACAAAAGACATTTCCTAACGTTAGCCGCATATAGCAGGGTAGGCAACCTTGGGTAAGGAATCGTTCCCACGCCGGAGTTCACCACAAGTTGATGATTATTCTTTACCATAGCGAATAGCGATGATGGAGAGCAATACATCACAGAAGCATGACATGATCGTAGTGCAGGACATGATGCCCCACCATGCCCTGCCAATATGATTGCCATTTCTTCAATACGCGAAATGATATGCTTCGATTACTGACGAGCCCTTTTCACGCCTTCCGCCAGGCTTGCCGTAAGTTCGCCTATCGACTCAATAGCGGCTTGAGGCGTATCGGATTTTTCAATGCAGTCTACCAGCGCAGAACCCACGACCACCGCATCACTGAATGTACCGATAGTGGCCGCCTGTTCAGCCGTACGAATACCAAAGCCCACACCGACCGGTAATTGTGTGTGCGCCTTGATGCGCTCCACGGAGCGTTCTACATCCGCAGGTGTCGGTGCTCTGGCACCTGTCACCCCCGCAACAGAGACGTAATAGACAAAACCGGATGTATTTTCCAATACTTTGGGTAACCGTTTTTCGTCCGTAGTTGGCGTCGCCAGTCGAATGAAATTGATACCGGCCTGACCCGCTGGAATACACAGTTCGTCGTCGTGTTCCGGCGGCAAGTCAACCACGATCAACCCATCCACTCCCGCTGCGACGGCATCTTTCAGGAAGCAATCAACACCATAGTGATAGATGGGGTTGTAATAGCCCATCAATACGATAGGGGTCTCTTTATCAGAAGCGCGGAATTGCTTGACCAGCTCCAGTGTCTTGCGTTGGGTTTGGCCGCCTTCCAGTGCGCGCAAAGCCGCTTTTTGAATCGCTGGCCCATCCGCCATGGGATCGGTAAAAGGCATCCCCAATTCGATGATATCGGCACCATGGGTGGCCAGTGTTTTGACAATATCCAGCGAATTTTCATAGGAGGGGTCACCGGCCGTTACAAAGGTAACCAATGCCGCTCGATTTTCCTCACGAAGGGAGGCAAAGCGTTTATCTATGCGAGTACTCATCCCTGTGACTCCTCTTTTTCATGACCGGGCAAGCCCAGGTATTCACCCTGGCTTTTCAGATAATCCGCTACGCTATTCATGTCCTTGTCACCTCGACCACTCATATTGACGATCATCAAGTGATCTTTCGGCAGCGTAGGTGCCCACTTGGCGACATACGCAACGGAGTGCGCAGACTCGAGTGCAGGAATGATCCCTTCCAAATGACAGCACTGCTTGAACGCTTCAATCGCTTCATCATCCGTTACCGATACATAGCGAACGCGTTTTGTTTCGAACAAGTGGGAGTGCTGTGGCCCTACCCCAGGGTAATCCAATCCGGCTGACACAGAGTGGGCATCCTTGATTTGCCCATCTTCGTCCTGCAGCAAATAGGTGCGGTTACCGTGCAATACACCGGGTTGCCCGCCGTTAAGGCTGGCTGCATGCTCGCCGGAATCGATGCCATGGCCGCCTGCTTCGACACCTACCATTTCGACAGATGAATCATTCAGCATAGGGGAGAACAACCCAATCGCATTCGAACCGCCACCAATACAGGCCACGAGTGAATCGGGAAGACGTCCCTCCTGTTCGATCATCTGTTCACGTGCCTCGCGCCCAATAACGGACTGGAAGTCACGCACCATCTCAGGATAAGGATGCGGCCCGGCTGCGGTACCAATGATATAGAAGGTGTCGTCTACGTTAGTGACCCAATCACGCAAGGCTTCATTCATGGCATCTTTTAGCGTCCCTGTACCGGATTTGACGGGTACCACTTCCGCGCCAAGCAGACGCATGCGGAATACATTGGGTTCCTGACGGACGATATCGGTCGAGCCCATATAGATGACGCACTTCATGCCAAAACGCGCGGCAACCGTCGCCGTGGCAACACCATGCATACCTGCTCCGGTTTCAGCAATGATGCGCGTTTTACCCATTTTTTTCGCTAGAAGGATCTGCCCAATACAGTTATTGATCTTGTGCGCACCGGTATGATTCAAATCTTCTCGTTTGAAGAAAATCTTGGCACCACCCAGTGCTTCTGTCAGACGTTCAGCGTAATAAAGTGGGCTCGGACGTCCGACATAATCACGTTGAAAGTACGCAAGCTGGCGACGAAATTCTTCGTCGTGCTTGGAATCCCGATAGGCCTGTTCCAATTCCAAAATAAGCGGCATCAGGGTTTCAGCAACAAAACGACCACCAAATTGCCCGAAGAAACCTGCGCTATCAGGCCCCTCCCCCGTATTTTCGTTCATGGTTTCTGGCGTACTCATGGATAATCCTTTTTAAAATCTTTTGTCTCGCTAGTGCTCTTGTTTCGCTGTACGTATGAAAAATGAATCATCTGAAACAGGAAAAAAAGTATCAAATTGATAGTCAATGCGGTGACATGACTCATCCCCATTAAGACTGATGACAGTTCAACGTTAGGCTGCATGGCTATGCGATAACATGCTGGTCACAATAAAACATATAGCTACGTATGAAAAACGATAAATTTTATCGTCTATGTGAGCTAAACTCACATATAAATCGTCAAGAATGCTGAAAATATTTTCTTTTCAAGCGGCCATTGCGCTCGCTCGTGGCGATGTTATTAGTCACCTTATTGTAGCCATACCCAGACCCGTGTACTTGTAAAACGCTATAGCGCGCTTGTGAGGATAATTTGATGACATCGAATACACTCCCCTCCCTAAAAGCAATTTGTGCATTTGAAGCCACAGCCAGGCGGGGATCTGCCAGCGCGGCGGCGGAAGAGCTGAATGTCACACATGGTGCAATAAGCCGACAGCTACGCTTATTGGAGGAGGAGTTGGGGGGAGAGCTTTTCGTTCGTCAGGGCCGTCGCCTGGTATTGAATGAGGCAGGTCGTACTTTTGCTGACAGGGTGACACAGGCTCTTGATCAATTACGGGCAGCCCGCAGGGATTTCCAACAACGGCAAAAAGATACCCCCCTTGTGCTGAATTGCCCGGGCAGTCTACTTGCTCGCTGGTTCATCCCGCGTCTTGAACGGCTGAAAAGCGAACTTCCGCACTTGCACTTACGATTAGTGACAGGAGAAGAGGATTCACTGGAGGAAGGCATCGATGCCAATATTGGCTTCATGCATCCGGTCTCGTCAGATACATACAAGGTTCAGCCACTGAAGCAGGAGCAAATAGGGCCAGTGCTCGCTCCCTCTTTTGCTGAAAAGATAGGCCTCCCTATCGATGAGCCTCTACCTTCTACACGGCTGTACGATCATCCATTATTGCATACTATCTCACGCCCACAGGCATGGCCTACCTGGTTCCGTTCGCATGAAATACCTCTCGAACACCTGCAGCAAGGGCAATCATTCGAGCATCTCTATTATCTATTGGAAGCGGCAGAAGCAGGGCTTGGCATTGCCATCGCCCCACAAATGCTGGTAGAAGACGCCCTGACACGGGGTAGACTCATTGCCCCGTGGGGATTTACCTCAACAGAAGCCTACCTGACGCTCATCTATCGCAAAACTGCGGGCATACGGCTAACACAACAGTTGGCAGATCTGGCTGAGTGGATTGTCATGGAGTAAGCAGATCAGCGACGATGACAGTCTTCATAGTGTTTGATCTGATCCATCTGACGCTGAATACATTGTGAATCGGTTCCAGCACACGTCTGACGTGTCCATTGGGACTTGCTACAGCTTCCCCCTGACACACCGCCACCACTTGAACAACCGGCAATCAACACAGTGGCTATCATCAACATCAAAAATCTCATAAGCCCTCACCCTTGTGGCAATACTCCCCATAAACACTGGGGTACATTTAAAGCGCTATTCTGTCATCCTGTTTGGTAATTTTGTGTATGAATCCAGTAGACATTATTACCAAAGCTTGACCCCGATAACACGTGAACCCCTTTTAAGTACATAGAGTCCGCATGCGAACGGGTACCTCGACAGCTCAATATCATTCACATCTCAACATCGGGTGCAATTTCAACACCTTCTGCCATTACAATACCCTCTGCAATTTCAGCATCAGTACAAGAGCTTAGAGGGTGCGTCCCGATAACAGTTCAATACGCTCACCACGATGACAATAATAGAGCTGTAAACCACACAGCCGAGCAGTCTCGATAGCTAGCGTCGAAGGGATTGCCAACGTAGCCAAGGCAGGAATATTCGCCCGAATCACTTTCTGTACCAGTTCGAGGCTACATCGACTCGACATAATGACAACAGCGGGTAATGGTAGGTTACCGACGTATACCTGACCAATTAATTTATCCAAAGCATTATGACGGCCAATATCAAATCCTGTTACCGGCATTTCAGCTTCGCCACGCTCGTCTGTATATACGCCAAGTGCCACATGCATACCGGAACGACGTTGATCGGATAATTGCTTAAGTGCTTCCTGCAAAACGGATTCAGCAATCATGGCTTGTGGATCGAGCTGCTTTAGACCAAGCATCATGACGGTTTCAGAGGCACTACCGCAACGGCCGCAACTACTTACCGACGTACCTACTCGCCGTTGGCGGGAAGCCATATCTGCCAACCGTGCATCTACACGCAAACGTACCAACCAACCATGCCTCAATGGCTCCTTTTCGATGGTATCGACCTGTGCTGCACTTTCAATCAATCCCTCGGTATAACAGAAACCAATAGCCCACGCTTCAAGGCAACTGGGAGTCACCAGAGAAGTCGCATATTCGACTTCATTCAAAGCAAGTGTGACAGGCACCTCTTCCGGCCCATGAATATCCCGGGCAGGCTTGTTACGATAATCTTTGATCATTCAGGGATTACTCCCACTTGTGTTTGCTCAAGGACATTCCGATACCTGTAGGTTTTATCGTTCATCCAGTCTGTTCGTTTTGATCCATTCAAGGGCATCGTCCAGGCCATTGGCTACGCGAACAGTATGAGAAAAATCATGATCACTTGTTTGTTCATTGGGAATCGCGATCACATCCAATTGCGCATTATGCGCCGCCATTACCCCTGAGTATGTATCCTCAAGCGCCAGACCTTCTTCCGGCTGAATGTGCAACGCATCCAATGCTTTCAGGTAGCATTCAGGATCCGGCTTGCTATTCACGACATCTGTGCGGGTTACCACAGTAGTGAAGAAACGCTCGAAGTGGTAATGATCGAATACCGGCATTACCTCATCACGGCTCGACCCTGTCACCAGTGCCAAGTGAAGCCCCTGCGCCCTGGCCCACTCCAACGTGGATAAAACATGGGGCATAAGGACAGGGGGATGTTCACTAAACACTTCCAGTGTTTTGGCAAGTTTCTGTTGGATCAGGTCATCCTTTGAGACTGATAGTTCAAAATGGCTAATAAGCCTTTCAACTGTTGCTACAATGGGTAAACCAGCGTAATGGTTTTCGAACTCGTCTTCCGTAAAGTGACATCCATAGCCACCCAATAACGTCTGCCATATTTTGAAATGGGTGGGTTCGGAATTAACCAAAGTACCATCGAAATCGAACAATAAGGCTTTTAGCGTCATGGCGGTTCCTCATGAACAAGAGATCGGACACAATAAAATATTGATAAGCCCAACAATAACAAAGATCCCCCTCCATGTTGACAGAGGACCTAACCTCTCTGTGGAATCGACTTCAGTCAGAGACACTGAAATGACGGGTAACACCTCTGACTGAACTTGTTCAACCCGTGAAACCCGCCATCAGGAGAGCGGGCTATCGATGGAACAGTTGATGAAACAGGCGGATGCTAGAACTGATAGGCTAGAACTGATAGGTAAGTGTCGCCATCCCATTTCGCGGAGCGCCATACATATTAAAGGTATTGAACAACGCAACACGTTCATAATATTTCCGATCGAAAATATTGTTGACGTTCAGCTGTGCGCGTAACCGTGGAGTGATGTCATAGGCCAACATGGCATTCACAACAGCATAACCGGGTCCATGAATCCCCTGACTGGAGCTGATATCACTCAGCACATTCACCCCTGCTCCAAGCGTTAGGCGATCAAACCTGCCACGGGTAAATGTGTAATCTGTCCATAGATTACCCACATGTTTTGGCATGAGCAGGAACAGGCCATCACGACGCATATCCCCAGTCTGCAGTACCTTCGTGGAAAGATAGGTATACCCGGCTACCACATTCAGGTTATCCATCAAACGACCGGAAATTTCAGCTTCGGCACCTTGTATACGCGTTTTCCCCAATGCGGTATATAGCCCGGGCTGATTAACAATCGGAGCAGCGCGATGCTTGTCATAAAGCCTGAATGCGCTAACACGAGCATTCAGCTTCCCGTCATGATAACTGCCTTTGACACCCACTTCATATTGTTCCCCCTTGCGTGCTTTCAGTGGGGTGCCCTCGGCTCCCATCTGAGTTTGTGGGTTCAATACACGTGAATAGCTGCCATAAAGAGAGTGTGCATCGTTCAAATCAACGACCATTCCTCCATAGGGTGTGGCCCTCAGGTGTTCGTGTCGCTTAGCATCACGTTGGGGTGCTTTATAGTCATGCAAACTCTGCTGATATGCACTTAGGCGAACACCCCCAATGAGTGCCAGGCGAGACACCGGACGAAAAGTAAGCTTCGAATACAGGCCATAATCTTCCAATACGGTACGCTGATGTGAAAACCCAAGCTTGCCCGTATAGCCTTCAGGCCGTGTCGAGGTCCCCCCTGCAACCCCCAGTACATTGATATAGGAAAGCCCAGCAATGTCGCGATATCCGATAGCCTTTCCCAACAGATTCATACTGCTCCCCTGCTGTGTCTGTGTACTATAGCGCTTGTAATCGGCACCTATCACAAACTCGCTGACCTGACCAAAGGTAGAAAAGGGTTGGCTGAAATTGGCATCCGCAGACACTGCATTCTGCCGTGCTTTCATCCCCATACCGGCCACAAGCGTCTTGCCCGCAGGCGATACACCTCGCCCACCACCAAAGAGGTAGTTGAAAGACACATCCCGATGGCTGTACCGAATTCCTATGTGGCCGTAGCCCCCACTCTTGAAATGATGGCCCAGTTCACCAATCCAGTCATTGGATTGATTACGGAAGGTATCCCAATGTGCACCAAATGACGTATTTCTCGGTACATCCAGAAGTGCACCGTTAACGCGTGTTCCTACTCCATTGTAGGGATTGATACGGTACGTTTGACGCAGGAAGGAGATGTTCAACTCTGTATCGGCATCAAGATCAGCCGCAAGAGTGCCATAGAACGTATTATCATCATTCGTATTATGGCGTACAAAACCGTGGGAATAGTCATTGGCAATAACAACGCGCCCTCGCAGATGACCGGCCTTGTCTAAAGGACCCGATAGATCACTTTCCAGATAACGCTGCTGCCAATTGCCATAACTACCCTTGATACTCCCTTGAAACTCATGCGTGGGACGCTTCAGTCGCAGGTTGATAATTCCCCCCATTTCGCTCGAACTGTCAAACAGGCCTGAAGGGCCACTCATGATCTCAACACGATCGAACGCCGCCAACTGAGGAACAGTCCCCATCATGCTGCTCATCGGCGCCGAGAGACCATTGATTTCGAATGAATCATATTCATATCCGCGCGAATAGATAGAAGACCGCCCGGCATCATTGGTCAATATGCGTAGGCCCGGGGTATTACGTGCCAATTGGTCAAGCGTGTGATCGTTCTGATCGCGGATAACATCGTAGGTCATCACATTGACTGATTGGGGAATATCACGAAGTGCCGCAGGTGTCTTTGTGCCAACATAAGCAGAGTCGACCGAATAACCGCCGGTTTGCTCCGATGAAGACATGGAATAAAGGGAATTCCCCATCACCGTAAGCGTCTCAAGGCGCGCACTATAAGAGGATTTCGGATCACTCTCGGCATCCAGCGCATAAAGGTCAACTGAACTGCAAAATCCCAGGGTTCCGACAGTAAAATAACAGGCAACACGAGCAGGATGAGGCATTGATAAATCCCTTAAAACAGCGCCATGGGCAAGTCATTTACCTTTGTATTGCACGACACTGCTTATAGAAGGCAATGTGCCTGCGTGGCCCTTCAAAGAGCAATTTCCAGTGTTGCACCTTTTGACAAGACCCTGAGGATATCCTCGCCCTGAAGAGTCTTTTTCATAAAGGGTGTGCAAATGGCATGACTGATGGCAGCATGATGTCAATGATAACCAGCTCATCATTAATTTCAGGATGAACTGAAATGCGGCTTTCCACGGCAAAATGCTTGTCCTGAAAAATCCACTGCAAATATGAAGAAAACGGATAGCGCCCCTATGAGGCTCCGACTTCACAGGTATTAGGCATTAAATGAGATTGATTATCACTTTCGTTTCCCTTAAGACTCCGCTCTTTTCATGATCTCACCAGATAAATACCCATGACGGCATGCGAAAATATTGAATGACTGCCGTTACCGATATGCGTTTTACCTTTGAAGTCAAGGTAAAACACGAGGGGTTACAGCAAAGAAGCGCAGTGCTATAAAGAGCTTTACGTGGGTATTGGAACGACACACCTCAAATGACATAAAAGGAGACCCCATGAAAGTGGTCGTGGCCCCCGATAGTTACAAGGATGCCTTATCTGCCTCAGAAGCAGCGGCTGCCATGGCGCAAGGGATACGGAATGCGTGGCCTGAAAGTCAGATTATTGAGTGCCCCTTGGGAGACGGTGGAGAAGGTACTTTGGAGGCGCTTTTATGTCTTGAGGGGGTCGAACTCAAGACGCTGCAGGTGAATGATGCTTTGGGACGAGAAAAACGGGCTCGATGGGGACTTCACCATAGTGGCGATGGCAAGAGCGTAGCCATTATAGAGCTTGCTGAAGCAGCAGGCCTTCAGGATATTCCCGCTGAAGATCGCGATGCACGAATAACATCAACCTACGGTGTTGGCCAGCTTGTCGAAGAAGCCCTTAATCATCAGGTTGATCAAATTTTGCTGACACTCGGTGGTAGTGCGACCAACGACGGTGGTGCTGGTATGCTTCAGGCTCTGGGTGGTCAGTTACTTGACAGCGAAAGGAACCCCTTACCCCTGGGCGGTATAGCACTGGAACACCTTACTTATATTGATCTGAGCGGGTTGGATCCCCGTATTCGCAAGACACAGGTCCAGGCAGCTGTAGATGTCTCCAACCCCCTCACCGGCCCTGAGGGTGCCAGCCATATTTTTGGAGCACAGAAAGGCGCCAGCCCCGTAGATATTGAGCGACTGGATAATGCACTGACACGTTTGGCAGAGTGCACTGCTCATACGCTGGGCGCCGACTATCGGGAATTGGCAGGTGCCGGTGCAGCCGGAGGGATGGGATTTGCTGCAAAAGCCTTCTTGAACGCCGACTTACGTCCGGGGATTGAGTTGGTGACAGAACAGATTGGTTTTGAACAACGACTCGCTGGTGCAGATCTGCTCATCGTGGGTGAAGGTGCTCTGGACGCCCAAAGCCTGGGAGGAAAAACGCCTGTAGGCGCTGCACGTATCGCCAAGCGAATGAATATCCCCTGTATCGCGCTGGTAGGGCATTTGGGAGATGGCTGGCAACAGGCCCATGAAGAGGGAATTACAGCTGCATTCGCATTAAGCGAAGGTGTCACAACGCTCTCGGCAGCTCTTGATCAAACCGCAAAACATCTGACATCCCGTTCCGCGGAAATCATTCGTCTTTACCGAGCTGTTAGCCATTAGCAGTTAAAATCGATGATATCGAGCACATTAGCCACGCTATACAGTGACCATTATCGCCATTGGTATCAGGCATATTGTTACTTAAGACTGACACACTTTACATTTCCCTCATGGTATGATGTCAGGAGGTCATGAATATACAGCGTGACCTGTCATCCCCCATATCGTAGGGTTATTCTCTGATAAAGCTTTGTCACAAAATTCAATACTCTCCCGTCTTGCTGGTGAAGTAAAAGCACTGCATTACTCGCGCAAGAAGTAACATTTGGCTGTATCATGTTTTCTCGGATCGAGCCATCTCTGTTAATACTGTGACAAAATCGCTCACGCTGTCCGTATCATGTACTTACATGCAGTCAGCCTGCTCTTCTTCTACACTCGATAATCACCTTATCACGTAGACATGGCCGAACTGACATCCTGTCCACCATTCATCATGTTGACAAAGAATGGATACCATATACCTCGTCCTGACATTACTATTTGTTGCCTCTGCCACAGGTATTGCGGCGCGTTTCGTCCCTTCCTTGCCAACTCCATTGGTCCAGATTGCATTTGGCGCCCTGCTGGCATGGCCAGCACAAGGGATTCATGTTTCGCTGCAACCTGAGCTCTTTCTGTTATTGTTCATTGCCCCGTTACTCTTTTCGGATGCACGCCGCTTTCCTCAGCGGGAACTACTGGCATTGCGTAAACAGATTGTCGCTTTAGCACTGGGACTGGTTCTGTTTACAGTGCTCATTGTTGGTTTTTTGATCAACTGGCTAATCCCGCAAATTTCTTTACCCATTGCCTTTGCATTAGCCGCCGTTCTCTCCCCCACGGATGCCGTCGCCGTTTCAGCCATTTCAGGTAAGTTACCTGTACCACCACGCCTGCTTCATATGCTGGAAGGCGAATCGTTGATGAATGATGCATCCGGGCTTGTCGCATTCAACTTCGCTGTAGCGGCTGCATTAACGGGTGTTTTTTCCATCAAGGCAGTAGCGCTCAGCTTTGTTTTCATTGCCTTCGGTGGTCTTATACTGGGTGCATTGATTGCATGGCTCTTCAGTATATTGAGAACCCAATTGATTGACCGGCATGGGGGGGAGAACTCGGTTACCCAGATCGTACTGCTCCAGTTATTACTGCCATTTGCGGTCTATTTCCTTGCCGAGCATTTTGGTATGTCGGGTATTCTGGCCGCTGTTTCGGCAGGGCTAGTGGTCAATGCCACCGATTTGAAACGCCAGGATCAAATCCAGACTCGATTGAAAACACGCAGTATGTGGGAAACCATCGAATTTGTTCTCAATTCACTGGTGTTCCTGCTATTGGGATTTCAGCTCCCCCATATCCTGGGTGGCGCCTTTGCAGAGCCGCTTAAACATGGCGACTATATGGTGTTGGTCAAACTATGCCTTATCGGCGTGATCATTACATTAGCCTTATTAGCCATGCGCTTTATCTGGGTGTCCAGTGCCGTCTTCATTGCCAACGTAGTCAATCGTTTCAGAAAAAAAGGGAAAGCACGCCGCCCCTATTCATTACGGCTGGTATTGACAGCAACGCTCGCGGGGATACGAGGTACAATCACACTAGCCGCAGCATTGTCGTTTCCTCAAACACTTACCGATGGTTCCCCTTTCCCAGCGAGGGACCTGCTGATATTTATTGCTACCTGCGTCATCTTGCTAACGTTACTTTCCGGTAGTATTGGTATTCCATGGTTATTGAATGGTCTGGATTTACCCAAAGACAACAGCCACGATGACGAAGAGGCATGGGCTCGAAAATGTGCTGCTGAAGCCGCTATTCGGCGTATTGAGGCTTGCCGCCATAATTGGGTGGAAAAAGTACATGCTGAGCAATCCGCCATTGAAAATGGTGATGAACAAGAGAGTCAGGCTGAAACCAAACAGGATAATCGTATTGTTGTATACGCAGAGCAGAGTACCCAAATCCTCAATGCCTACCGTGAACGCATAAGTGAGGGCTCTACCGAAGCGGGCGAACAACTCTCCCGACTCCAAAGGCAGGTTTGGCAGGCACTGGTTCGGCAAGCGCTGCATGCAGAGCGGGCAGAATACTATCGTTTGCGTAATCACAACAAAATCAATGATGAACTTCTGAATAG
>Ga0157360_1000531_pt1 | contig 14386 bp, 13 predicted proteins | sample AttlaeALBM1_FD_111483 | JGI IMG/M metagenome (GOLD analysis project Ga0157360, IMG submission 111483) | Fungus gardens microbial communities from leaf cutter ant in Ribeirão Preto, State of São Paulo, Brazil - Atta laevigata ALBM1 | ecosystem: Host-associated > Fungi > Mycelium > Unclassified ... | reverse complement strand
TCTGAAGGGGATATTTACCTGTTGAGAAGGCATCATCACTAGCCGGTGATACCTTCAGGAATGAAACAATTACTTATTCATGCTTTAGCAAATTTGTCACAACTTAAGCGCATCATCCAAATTAGGGTACTCAATCAGTACACGTAAACGTAGATGAGGATTCGCACATGCTTGCTATTGATATGCTTTACTACGCTGCCAAAGGTTATGCAGAGGATGCCCAGGAAAACGGTCAGGATCCTTATGCTTCCGCCATGGAAATGATTACGCTCATTGCAAACGAGAACAAGCTGGAAATCAGCGCTGACGACATTGATCAATTGGCAAAGGATGCCTTCGATCAACTGCCCGCAAGCGAGATGAAACTGGCTTCGTGATTATTTTCAAATATCTTTTATCCATTCAGCCATCGATCCTTCGTGGGTTCGGGCAATACAGTACCCGTTCGTCCCTTGATTTCTCCTGACAGGGAGAACAAGACGTAAATCAGGCAGGATGCTACAACGCTTGGGGCGAAGGGGTAATCCTTTCAACTGATTTAAATTTGTTAATGGCCTCTCATCATTAAAATGAGAGAGATAACGGGGTAATGCTACCCACTCAGTACAACCCATTAATGCAATAACGCAGCATAACCACAGCGCCGAACAAACGCATCCTACCCTCGCACAGCGCTTTACCTTCCTATTGTTCTACACAACCAATTTGTTCTACACAACCAATTGCACATATTGGCCGCTAGTCGCGCGCCAGAATGCATATTCCAGTATTCAATCCCTTTGAAGCCAGGAAATGGAAATATTCCGGCAAACTGAATACTGTTATTGTTAAGAGGGCCACAGACTTTTCTCGGAAATACTCTTTCCTTCAATAACAACAAACCGCTACAGAGAAGAGCATTATCATGTTAACAACACTGGCTATTGCCAATTATCGTTCCCTCCTTGACCTCAAGCTCTCTCTTGGGCAACTGACTGTGATCGTTGGGCAGAATGGTAGCGGCAAATCCAACCTTTACAAGGCACTGCGTCTGCTGGCGGACACGTCACGCGGAGAAAGTAACGTTATTAATGCGCTTGCCATGGAGGGCGGCCTCCCTTCCACGTTCTGGGCAGGCCCCAATAACCTTAGTGCAGCCATGAAACGCGGCGATGTGCCCATAGAAGCCACTAGTAAGCGCAAAGCCCAGCGTTTGAAACTGGGCTTCGCCGGTGATGATTTAGGCTACGCCGTTACCTTGGGATATCCTGCATATGGTAAAGATCAAGATTCCCCTGCGCCGCCTTCTGCCTTTAAATTGGACCCGGAAATCAAGAAGGAAGTCATTTTCGGAGGGCCTTTCTATCGCCCAAACACCGCGCTGGTTGATCGTTCCGGATATATTGCTCAGGTGCGTGATGGCAGGAAGTGGCAGCTCGCCAGTTCTCATATTCCTCCCTATACCAGCATGTTTGATCAACTCTCTGATCCCAAAGTGGCGCCCGAAGTCTTCCATGTAAGACACATGATTAGGCAATGGCGTTTCTATGATCACTTCAGGACAGACCAAGATGCACCAGCACGAAAGTCCAGTATTGGAACGCGCACGCCTGTTCTTTCCGCCGATGGACGAGACCTGGCAGCAGCGCTTCAAACCATTATCGAAATTGGCGACCACAATAGCCTGAATGCAGCCATCGACGATGCCTTTCCGGGAAGTTACATTGACATCACCCGTTCCGAAGACGGTTTATTTACCCTTAATCTTTACCAACCGGGTATGTTAAGGGCGCTAACGGGGGCCGAGCTGTCTGACGGCACTCTTAGATTTATTTTGTGGGTGGCCGCCTTGTTGACACCAAGGCCGCCCGCCCTAATGGTATTGAATGAACCGGAAACCAGCCTCCACCCGGATCTACTCCCCGCACTGGCCCGCTTGATTGTGAAGGCATCAGAACATAGTCAGGTATGGGTGATATCGCATGCAGAATCGTTGGTAGAAACGCTGAAGAAAGCTCGACAGTGCGATATTATCGAGCTTTACAAGGAAAACGGGCAAACCCTTGTCAGGAATCAGGAGATATTGGATGAGCCCGCATGGCACTGGCCCAATGAGGGATAAAAATGCGTAAAGGCGGGGCATCCACGCCCCTTTATATCCTTTAAACTTCTGACCACTTCATTACTACATTCTGGTATGTCTTATTCTGTGTAACCAACAACGTACATGGTTTATCGAGCAATACGCCAGGATGCCGGTGCCAGGCGGCGATCCCCGTCAAAGTAGCGCCCGCCTTGCCGAGACAGTTCCTCTTCAACAAGCGCCACAACCGGTCCAACCGCTCCTGAGGTAAAAAGTGTCCGAAATGAGGTATCAAATTTAACCGCTAAATCAGCGTCTACTTTGGATAATAATCTGGGTAGCCATTTAGTAGCGCCGTTCCACCGATGACGCCCACGAAGTGCAAGTTCAGCCAGCTTGGGATAAAGCACCGCACCTATCGCCAGTGTTTCAACGAGAGGGCGATCCCCCTGCAAATCATCCAGAGCATCCGTGATGTCATAGCGCAGTGTATTCAATGCCGCTGTGGACAAGGGCGGCGGCCCTTGCTCCAAACGCACTTTTGCCTCCCGTTGAAGCTGTTCTGCCAGAGGATTCCGATGACCAATAATCACGCCTTCAGCCACCATACTGAGTAAACCCGGCTGCCCTCTTTCAACGTCATCATTGATGAACCAACCGAGCGTTTCCGGATCATGGTTGAAGACCTCCACGGGGACGCCCTTGTAAACCCGGGATTCCCGGCAGGCCGCTTCCAGATGGTCGAAAACCACAACGAAATCAATATCCGACAGGTGTGTGCCTTCCCCACGCATGATGGAGCCTGCCGCATAGGCGAAAGAAGCCTCCGGATAATGAGTGTCCAATAGCTCACCAGCAATAGTGAGAGCCTGCTCAGAGGAAATAACACCGTGTTCCCATACGTCTTTGGAAGTCATCAAATTAGCCTGCTCAAGGATTGTGTTTTAGAAAACAAGCACAGGCCATTAATTAGATATGAGCAAGCAGGGTTTGACCAGAGGAACACCATGGAAAGGGAAGACCAAAAGGAAATGAATATTAATAGAGGCGAATAACAGGCCAAAAAAAACCCGGCAAGGGGCCGGGTACCAAGGGATCATTGTAGGGAACAATTACCTACTCTGACTGAGGGTGTGGTAAAAAGTTCATGGAAAAGGTAAAAAATTTTAGTGCCGAATAACTCTTTCTTCCTTTCGCCCTTCAGAACTCAACCAAAACCAGCCTTCCCTTCCCTTTTTTGCTAAACTCATACCCATAACGAAGATCATAACGCCTGAAGGGAACAGGGCATAAGGAACGCCATACATGAAATGGAACAAAGCACGCCAGAGCGATAATGTTGAGGATGAACGCGGCTCAAGCAATGGACGCATTGGTATACCGTTCGGCAAAGGCGGAGCCAGTATCGGGGGCATCGCCATTATTGCTCTGGTCGGTTGGTTGATGGGTGAAAGCCCCATGCAGATCCTCAATCAGGTACTGAATCAGGTAGGGGGCGGTAATACTTCTTCTACTAGTGCGCCTGCTCCTCAACAGAGCACACAGCATTCAGCACAAACGTCCAGTGAAAATGCGGGTAATCAGGAGCAGGTGGCGTTCGTTAAATCGATTTTGGGCGATACAGAAGACACGTGGAGCCAGATATTCTCCGAACGTGGCAAACATTATACTGATCCCAAACTCGTGCTTTATACCTCCAGCGTAAACTCTGGTTGCGGCTTCGCTACGTCAGCTACCGGGCCGTTCTATTGTCCAATGGATCAGAAGGTTTACCTTGACCTTTCTTTCTTCAAGGAAATGCAGCAGCAGTTTTCATCCAATAATGATTTCGCGCGTGCCTACGTAATCGCCCATGAAGTGGGCCATCATGTACAGCAAGAGTTGGGAATCACTGCAAAGATCCAGCAGCTGGCACAGGAAGGTCATCCCATGAAAGGGGCAAATGGCCTCTCGGTGCGTCAGGAGCTTCAGGCCGACTGTTTCGCCGGTGTTTGGGCTAATCATGCACAATCCCGCCATCACTGGTTGGAAGAAGGCGATGTTGACTCGGCACTGAAAACCGCGAGCGCTATCGGCGATGATCGCCTTGAACGACAGGCACAAGGCCGAGTCGTTCCGGATTCATTCACACATGGTACGTCAGAACAGCGCGTGACCTGGTTCCAGCGCGGATTCAAATCGGGTGATATTGATCAGTGTGATACGTTGGATGCGAAGAGCCTTTAAAGCCAATAGGCTAGCTTGACCACGGTCGGGTTGGCTTATAAGAAATAACAAAATACCCCTCCTTCTTGAATGGAGTAGGCAGGTCACGGGTGGCTTACCTTCAAACATTGCGAATACTAGCAATTGCTAGTGATGAAACAAGGGATCTTTGAAATGATTGGAACAATGGTCTGTACTAGCAATATGCAGTCCATACAAAAGGAGTGGTCATAATGGCCACCAAAGTAACGACTGCCTTTAACTAATTTATAAAGAGACACAGTTAATCTCTGAAAGGCAGATACTGATGAAGCACGCACAAGTCGCAACTGGCTTATCGATAAGATTGGTGATTTTGAGAAAAAAGATATTTTTTTTTAGCTCTTATCGCGGATCCGGGGAACAGGAGACTGAACACCGTAACGCACTTTTCTTAGAAAGTCACAGAACCATCTTTTTGCAGGAATATTCCCGTTATCCATCTGACTATAAAGACAAACCTCAACCTCAGGTACAAAAAATGGCAGTGGAAGAATACGTCCTTCATTCATTTCAGTAAACATATGACCAATACTGGATGGAAGTGTTGTCAGACATTCAGATGAAGAAACAAGCTCTCCTAATGCACTAAAATGCGGGACACGAAGTGATATCTGTAATTCGTGTCCTGCCTGCCTGACTCTTTCTTCGACATAATGATGCCCCGCCTGGGAGGAAACAGTAATGTGTTTTTCCTGCAGAAATGCGTTGTAGCTCAACTCATCTTTTATCCGGGGATGGTCTTTATTCAATAAACATACATACTGATCGCGCAACAGGACTTCACAAAGCACATTAGAGACTTTGTTGTTTCGATTACAGATTGCAGCATCGATTTTTCCGATTAACAGCCATTCTTCAAGAGAGTTCGCATCAAGCTGTAATATTTCGAGCTTTATGTTGGGGGCAACGCGCTGCAACTGCCGGTAAATATAGGGTAGAAAAAAAAACTCCCCTAGATCAGACATAGCTAATGTGAACTTGAATGTTGAAGAGGCAAAATCAAAAGTTTTACTGTCAGCCACCGCCTGATCAATCGACCCCAAAGCCCGTTTGAATACTTCATATAATTGAATTGCTCGAAAAGTAGGCTGCATCCCCGCATTATTTCGAACAAACAATGCTTCATCAAATTCTTCTCTCAATCGTTTTAAGGCGTAACTCACAGAGGGCTGCGTAATAAACAAACGCTCTGCAGCACCCGTTACACTTTGTGTTTCATAAATTGCGATAAATACCCGGAGTAAATTCAGATCCATATATGGAATCCATCTATGACTGAGGCAACATACTATCTATTTGATTAATAACAAAGCGGAACTTTATAGTCTTCAAATCTGATATGGAGAACTTACGATGAAGACTGTACACAATATTACTTATGAATTATTGCGTAATAATGGCATATCGAAAGTATTTGGCAATCCCGGATCTAATGAACTCCCCTTTCTTAAAGATTTTCCGAACGATTTTGACTACATACTAGCTTTACAAGAAGCGGTGGTCGTGGGTATCGCGGATGGATATGCACTTGCTTCAGGAACACCAGCTGTGGTCAATCTCCATTCAGCTGCTGGAACCGGTAATGCTATGGGCGCTTTGGCCAATGCCTGGAATTCTCACTCCCCTCTTATTATCACGGCCGGACAGCAAAATCGCTCCATGATGTCGGTTGAAGCATTATTAACAAATATAGATGCAGCGACACTTCCTAAACCCCTGGTGAAATGGAGCCATGAGCCTGCAACCCCACAGGAAGTACCTTACGCATTCAGCCGGGCTATTCACACAGCGACGTCTGAGGCTAAAGGGCCGGTATATCTTTCTATCCCTTATGACGATTGGGAGAAACCAGCCGACGCAGCCTCTGAAAGTCTGTTATTACGTAAAGTGGAAAGTGCCAGAGCGCTGGATAAAACGTCATTACAAAATTTAGTCACGCAGATTAACAATGCGCATAATCCTGTTCTCGTTCTCGGCGCTGACGTCGATGCTGCCGAGGCAAATGACCTGGCCGTCCTTCTGGCAGAGAAACTCAAATGTCCGGTCTGGGTAGCACCCTCTTCACCACGCTGTCCTTTTCCAACCCGCCATGTCTGTTTTAGGGGTATTCTTCCTGCCGGAATTGCATCCATTAGCCGCTTACTAACAGGGCATGATTTAATCGTTGTCATTGGCGCACCAGTATTTCGGTATCACCAATATGAACCCGGAGCATATCTCCCTGAGGGCGCACAACTTATTTCAATCACCTGCGATATTAATGAAGCAGCCCGTGCACCAATGGGTAATACATGGATTGCAGATATTAAGCCCGCACTACGCCAATTATCACGTTGCGTAACCGAACGCAAAAATGCAATGCCTGTAATATTACCTGCAACAGAACCTGTTGCTGAAAGCGCACCTTTAAAACCAGAAACCTTCTTTGATGCGTTGAACGCTATCGCACCAGAAAATGCAATTTATGTAAATGAATCCACATCAACCACTAATATTTTGTGGCAACGATTAAACATGCGTTATCAGGGGAGCTACTATTTCGCAGCTGCCGGAGGCCTGGGCTTTGCCATGCCAGCAGGCGTAGGTATTCAGCTGGCAAAACCAGATCGTCAGGTTTTTGTTGTTATTGGCGATGGTTCTTCAAATTATAGCATCCAGGCATTGTGGACGGCAGCTCAGTACGACATTCCCGTTATCTTTATTGTGTTGAAGAATGGAACTTATGGCGCACTTCGCTGGTTTGCCGATGTACTGGGCGTAAACAATGTCGCGGGGCTGGATGTCCCTGGCATCAATTTTTCACTGATTGCAGAGGGCTATGGTGTGCAGGCATTCCAGGCTAACAGTCCTGAACAGCTTCAGCATACGATTAATCAGGCACGTTCCTCGGGTAAACCAGCTCTGATTGAAGTTGAAACCTGGGGACCATTGCAGGAGGCAAATAATGAGCAGTAATTTAATTAACGTAGAAGATTATCGTTTACTGGCTCAAAAAAAACTGCCACGAATGATCTTTGATTACCTTGAAGGCGGAGCCGATGATGAAAATGGTTTATTTCATAACCGGGAGGTATTCAGCCATTGGCGTTTTACACCTCATCGCCTGACAGACGTGAGTAAACGCGATATCTCAAAAACGCTATTTGGAAGACGATGGGATGCCCCCTTCGCTATCGCACCGACCGGGCTTAATGGGGCACTTTGGCCAAAAGGTGATTTACTCCTGGCAAAAGCAGCAGCGAAAGCCAATATTCCTTTTATGCTTTCTACTGCATCGAACATGTCAATCGAAGACATTGCACATCAGTGTGATGGTGAGAAATGGTTCCAGCTGTATGTAGTCCATCAGGAACTGGCAGTACAAATGGTTAAGCGTGCGTTGAATTCAGGATATACCACCTTAGTTATTACTGTAGATGTCGGAGTTAATGGCAATCGTGAGAGGGATTTACGTAACCGGTTCGGCCTGCCGATGAAGTATTCACCTTCCGTGATCATCGACGGCTGCACGCACCCAGGCTGGTCCTTACGATTCCTTTTTAACGGAATGCCACAGTTGGCAAACTTTGTTTCATTGGAAACAAGCAGCATTGAAATGCAGGCCGCGATTATGAGCCGACAGATGGATGCCAGCTTCAATCTGGATAGTCTGAAACGTATCCGGGAAATTTGGCCGCACCGTCTGATCGTTAAGGGAATAACGAGTGCTGAAGATGCAAAAAGGTGTATTGATTCTGGGGCCGATGCTGTCATTCTTTCCAATCATGGTGGCCGTCAGCTCGAATACAATCTTGCTCCCATCGAAACCTTGTCCTCGGTAGTGAATCAGATAAATAAACCTGTCCTCATAGACAGCGGATTTCGTCGAGGTTCAGATATTGTTAAAGCACTCTGCCTTGGAGCAGATATGGTTCTCCTCGGCAGGGCAACACTTTATGGTCTTGCCGCAAAAGGGCAACGGGGAGTTGATGAGGTGATACGCTTGCTCAAACAGGATGTTGACTGCACTCTGGCGCAAATTGGCTGCTCGTCTGTGGAGGCTTTATCACCTGATTTCATTACAGATTATAGTAGATAGAGGCGACGGGGGGCTGATTGGCGGTATGTATCCGCCAATCGCTGGAATGAATAAACCAATTGCACAGCATATAACTTGTTGAATTTTCTCTACATAGCCACAGTTCTTCCGATCTCCGATACCGGATTCGCGAATGGTTCTGGAGATTGGGTTATTTGTATTTCTAAGCGCTGTACGCACACGTTTTATGTCACATCTTATCTATTTCAAGAAAATCATGACAATTCCAGAAAAATATATAACCCACTGATATTAAAGGATAAAATTGGCGCGCCTGACGGGATTCGAACCCATGACCCCTGCCTTCGGAGGGCAGTACTCTATCCAGCTGAGCTACAGGCGCTTTAGAAAGGAATTTTCCGCATCGCGGGAAACTGCGCCGTATCCTACGTGTTACCGGCGCGTGTGTCCAGCCTCTGTAAAACTGAAACGCAATATTTTATCCACACCCGGTGAGTGATCAAGTGCTCAACCAGATGTGGATAATTTAACAGCGATCATTCGCCTAGTTCAGCAAGGAACGAAGCCCGGCTATCGCGGAAGCACCACGTTCAAATTTTTTCTCGGGATCTTCTTTATCTGCCCGACCTTCCCAATCCAGAATCTCTTCCGGCAGCTCATCCAGGAATCGGCTAGGGGTACACTCCATCATCTCACCAAAAGCCTTGCGCTGTTTGGCCAACGTCAGTGTCAAGGTTCGGCGTGCCCGTGTAATACCCACGTAGGCGAGGCGGCGCTCCTCTTCTACCGTTCCTGATTCGATAGCGTTGCGGTGAGGCAACAGGTCTTCTTCAAGACCCATGATGTAGACATGGGGATACTCGAGCCCTTTCGACGCGTGCATGGTGAGTAGCTGCACACGGTCAGTGTCGTCCTCTTCTGCCTGCTGATCAAGGATATCGCGTAATACCAACCGTGAGATCGCAGCCTCTACATCATCGGTTTCTGCGGTAATATCGCCATCACTTTGAGCCACTTCTTCATCAGAAGGCTTAAGCGATTTTTCCAGCTGATCAACCAACGTCCACACATTCTGCATGCGCTTTTCAGCGACAACAGGCGCACTGGCGTTTTGATGCAGCCATGCTTCGTAATCCATTTCCTGAAACATGCTTCGAATGGCACTGATGGCATTGCCTTGATCCATGCGGCGGCGCACCCCATCAATAAAACGGCAAAACCATTCAAGGCGTTTCAATGCCTTTTCACTCAAAATCTGATTAAGACCGAATTCACCACTGGCGGCAAACAGGCTCACGCCTCGCTCACTGGCATAATTCGCCAGTTTCTCGATAGTACTGGGCCCAATTTCCCTTCGCGGAACATTCACAATGCGGAGAAAAGCGTTGTCATCCGCAGGGTTAATCAACAAGCGAAGATACGCCATGGCATCCTTGATCTCGTTACGAGAGAAAAAGGAAGTCCCTCCTGACAACTTGTAGGGAATTTGATAATGCTGGAGTTTCAATTCGAGCAACCGCGCCTGAAAGTTACCTCGGTACAACACGGCGAAATCGCGCCACTTGGCACTTAGCTTGATGCGACGCGTTAGAATTTCACTGGCGACGCGTTCTGTTTCCGCCTCTTCATTACGACATACCAGCACACGGATGTTCTCCCCTTCGCCCATTTGGGACCACAGTGTTTTCTCGTACACGTGCGGATTATTGGCAATCAGGGTATTGGCCGCATTCAGAATGAGCGCAGTCGAACGATAATTTTGCTCAAGCTTGATAACCTTCAGACGTGGAAAATCCTCGCCCAACTGGACTAGGTTCTCTGGACGCGCACCTCGCCATGCATAGATGGATTGGTCATCATCACCCACTACGGTAAAGGTCTCCCGCTCCCCCATCAGCAATCGGACAAGGCGGTATTGGCTTGAGTTGGTATCCTGATACTCATCTACCAGCATGTATTGAATACGCTTGCGCCAATGGGCAAGCGCCTCTTCGTTCTCTTCGAACAATTTGGCGGGCAGGTAAATCAGGTCGTCGAAGTCAACAGCGTTATAGGCCTTCAAATGGCGTACGTAAGCTTCATAAACGTGCGCTGCATAAGCGTCATCGTCCGTTTCCGCATGAGACAATGCCTGACCGGGAGAGACAAGATCATTCTTCCAATTGGAAATAATGCTCTGAACACGGCTAATCTGGTCAGCATCTACCTGCGCGTCCTTATGCATAAGATCACGCAATAGTGCCTTGGCATCTTCAGGATCGAAAAGCGAAAAGCCGGAGCGATACCCAAGCCGTTTCAACTCGGCACGAATAATATTCAGCCCCAGTGTATGAAAGGTGGACACCGTCAGCCCATAGCCGGAACGCCCCGGTAACATGCTACTGACACGCTCTTTCATTTCGCGTGCCGCCTTGTTGGTAAACGTTACGGCAGCAATACGGCGCGCGCTCATGCCGCATTCGCGAATCAGATAGGCAATTTTGGTGGTAATAACGCTTGTCTTTCCCGAACCCGCGCCGGCCAGTACCAAACAAGGGCCATCGATGTAGCGAACGGCTTCCTGCTGGCGCGGATTGAGTTTGGCTACCCGTTGCTTGATATCTGCGTCCATCACGACACCTCGGGGGACGTTTTTATTCCTGCGCCCGCGAAGCCCAAGTGCCGCCAGGATTCATACACCATAACCGCACAGGCATTGGACAAGTTCAGGCTACGGCTGTCGGGTTGCATCGGGATACGAAGACGTTGTTCAGGCGGCAGAGATTCAATGATACTCAGCGGTAATCCGCGACTTTCAGGCCCGAACATCAGAGCATCCCCTATCTGATAATCGGGGGTGTCGTGCGTGGTAGTACCTTTGGTCGTGATGGCAAATATACGTTTGGGAGCAATATCCGCCAGAAAATCTGCATAGCTTTTATGAACGCGCATGGCTGCCCATTCATGGTAATCCAAACCTGCCCGACGTAAGCGCCGATCATCCAGTACAAACCCAAGAGGCTCGATCAAATGCAATCGAAAGCCAGTATTGGCACACAGGCGAATGATATTGCCGGTATTAGGGGCAATTTCAGGTTCATAAAGGACGATATCTAACATAAAAGGTTACTGGCACGGTCGATGGGCAGGTCACCCTCATGATACAGGAATCACTGCAATAATGGGTGAAATTGGGGACGCTAAATCAAGAACATGTCAGGTTGCGTGTGGACATGAAGCCTGCCACGAAAACAAAAATCTGACGCCCTTTTAACGAGAGAGCGCCAGATCACTATCAACACCTTGGGGCATTGATTCCTATCCTCAAATTCAATTGACTCAAGGGTTAGAAACCAACACTGACACCAATTTGAGGGCCATTAAAGAAGGAATGACCACCCGTGTGTTTGAACTTGGAGTGTTGATAATGGTAACCCACAAACGCATAGGTTTGCGCAAACAGTTTGAAGCGGCCACGCACATCGTATTCGTAGCTCTCTTTTGCACTGCCCTGTGAAAGGGCACTAGGCGTGTAATAGGCATCCCCGCCAATGCTCAGAAGTGGGAAGGCAGGCAGTGGGTAGTACACATAACCACCAAGGCCAAGGCCACCACCATTACCGTAGTGCGTACGCTGATACTGGTAACGACCACCCACGCCTACATCAAGACCCGGAACCCAGGGGGTAAACATCAGGGAGGCATTATATAGATTGGCTTTATGACCATGGCGGTTAGTATGTGCATAGCCAAGACTGCCACGGAAAAGTGGAGTGAATGTCTGCGTCGCATTCACTCCTTCATAGTGACTACCGACCTCTCCATTGACGCTAATGGCGTCCGCCTGATGACTGGCCAACAAAACGGCGCCAGAGAGAGTCGCAATGGTAAGAATACGTTTCATAACTTTATCAACCTTTTGATGCTCATGGAGAGCCCGTGAGCCACTGAGTATAGCAGCGCACTGGATTACTCGTGTGTTCAGGTACCCTTGCTTTCCTAGTCCTTGACTTTGAACGTCAAGCCAGTGACAGAATACACCTGTTTGAATCATGACAATAATGTGAATGATCGGGCATCAGCCATTATTCTTGCTGTACGCCGTAACGGTCACGATATTCACGGATCTTCGGGGCAAACTGTTCAAGCTGGGGATGAGCACCTTCTGTTTCGAGATACGTCAAAATGCTATCCAATCCCACGATAGGAATAACAGGTATACCAAACTCGGCTTCTACTGCCTGAATGGCGCTGTATTCGGTTTCATCATTAGCCCTTTCTTCGCGGTCAAGCGCAACGACTACGCCAGCGGGAGTAGCTCCCTGCGCCTTGATAAGCGCGATTGATTCGCGGATGGCAGTACCCGCCGTGATTACATCATCAATGATGAGCACATTGCCCTTGAGTTCAGAACCCACAATGGAACCACCTTCACCGTGATCCTTTGCTTCTTTTCGATTGAACGAATATGCAATATCTCGGTTAAAATGTTCTGCAAGAGCTACACTGGTGGATGCGGCTAAAGGAATCCCCTTGTAGGCCGGCCCAAATAATACGTCAAATTGTGGTGCCGACTGGGCGATAGCTTCCGCGTAGGAGCGCCCCAGCGCAGCAAGGGCCCGGCCACTGGTAAACCTGCCAGCATTAAAGAAGTAGGGACTAATTCGCCCTGATTTAAGAGTGAAGTCACCAAACGAGAGCACTTTTTCCTCAATGGCGAATTCTATAAACCTGCGTTGAAAGTCTTGCATGTGCGTGCCTTTGAAACTGGCGTCTGATTAAAATCTTAAAAAGCGACGCGAATTAACCCAAAAAGATAAAACCTCAGGTATCATACACGCGCAGATAACAAGGGACCATGTATGAAGATCGTTACTGTCAATGTCAATGGTATTAAAAGCGCGGTAGAGAGAGGCTTTCTTGATTGGCTAAATGCTCAGGATGCTGATGTCGTCTGCATTCAGAATCTCAAGGTAAAAAGCTTCGAATTGAGCGATGACATCCTTTATCCGGAAGGATATGAAGGCTATTTTATTGATGCCGAGGAAGATGGTTTTTCCGGCGTGGGTTTGTATTGCCGTCAGATTCCCAAAGCCATCATGTATGGGTTGGGATTTGAGCAATGCGATAATGAAGGACGTTTCCTTCAAGCCGATTATGAAAAATTCAGCGTTGCCTCGTTTTTAATGCCCGAAGAACCTGAAGAAAAACTGAAGTTTATTACGCCTTTCAGCGAGTATCTAAACAAGCTACGGCGCAAGCGGCGAGAGTATGTACTCTGCGGTACTTGGCAGATTGCACACAAAACTATCGACGTCAGGCATTGGGCGGATTACCAGATTACGCCAGGCTTCCGCGCAGAAGAGCGCGCATTCATGGATCAGGTATTTGGGCCGCTCGGCTTTGTTGATACGTTCCGTGAAGTTGAGCGCGGTGCGGAACAGTATACCTATTGGCCCCAGCTGGATCAGGATGTTCCTCGAAATCTACAGGATGGATGGCGAATGGACTATCAGGTGGTCGGCCCAAATCTACAGCGTCATATTAAAAACGCCTGGATTGATCGGGAGGCCACGTTCTCAGAATACGCTCCCCTGATCGTGGAATACGATATTGAAATTTAAGCGCTCACAGAATTAGAACAGAACATACGCACACCATGATGCCTTAGCAGGCCTCAGTTTCCCCTGACAGTTGTCAGGGGACTCTCTTTTCATTGCTGTTCATTTTCCAATCTCGCTCTTCACCCACCCTACGGATGCTTTCCACCATGACATGTGGTTGTTCAACCCTCGTCATGAAAAGAATCTCCATCATTCGCGAAGTGGGAAAATCACGCGTTCAACCGGTCAATAAATCGTTGCGTAAATGACGATAACTGTTGCCAGTCGGTATATTCTTCATCCGTAGCAGGGTCAGTCGGGCCACCCGTCATTCTCATGATCAAGCGAATCATCAGCTTGTCGAAAAAACCGTAACGCGGATAACGCAGGGCACCCGCGGCGACCAGGCACTCAGACGGTTGCCAGGAAGAGCCTTCGAGGAAGTTGCGCGTGTAT
>Ga0157360_1000529_pt1 | contig 14401 bp, 10 predicted proteins | sample AttlaeALBM1_FD_111483 | JGI IMG/M metagenome (GOLD analysis project Ga0157360, IMG submission 111483) | Fungus gardens microbial communities from leaf cutter ant in Ribeirão Preto, State of São Paulo, Brazil - Atta laevigata ALBM1 | ecosystem: Host-associated > Fungi > Mycelium > Unclassified ... | reverse complement strand
CGTCCGATGGACAAACAGCAGGCGTCTGACGAAAAGCACCGTCGCTTCCACGACAAAGAGTCCGACTTCCTCGCCTTCGTAAACCTGTGGAACTACCTCGGCGAGCAGCAGAAAGCGCTCTCATCGAACCAGTTCCGCCGCCAGTGCCGCGTCGATTACCTTAACTACCTGCGGGTGCGCGAATGGCAGGATATCTACACCCAGCTGCGCCAGGTGGTGAAAGAGCTGGGTATTCCAGTGAACAGCGAACCGGCGGAGTACCGCGAAATTCATATCGCGCTGCTTACCGGGCTGCTGTCGCATATCGGTATGAAAGATGCCGATAAGCAGGAGTTTACCGGCGCGCGCAACGCCCGTTTCTCCATCTTCCCTGGTTCCGGTTTGTTTAAGAAGCCGCCGAAGTGGACGATGGTGGCCGAACTGGTAGAGACCAGTCGCCTGTGGGGGCGCATTGCCGCGCGCATCGATCCCGAGTGGGTTGAGCCGCTCGCGCAGCATCTGATTAAGCGCTCCTGGAGCGAGCCGCACTGGGAGCGCTCGCAGGGCGCGGTAATGGCGATGGAGAAGGTGACGCTCTACGGCCTGCCGATTGTCGCCGCGCGTAAAGTTAACTACAGCCAGATCGATCCGGCGCTCTGCCGCGAGCTCTTTATCCGCCATGCGCTGGTAGAGGGGGACTGGCAAACGCGTCACGCCTTCTTCCGTGACAACCTGAAGCTGCGCGCCGAAGTGGAGGAGCTGGAGCATAAATCCCGCCGCCGCGATATTCTGGTCGATGATGAGACGCTGTTTGAGTTTTATGATCAGCGCATCAGCCATGAGGTGATCTCCGCCCACCACTTCGACAGCTGGTGGAAAAAGGTGAGCCGTGAGACGCCAGATCTGCTCAACTTTGAGAAGAGTATGCTGATCAAAGAGGGGGCGGAAAATGTCAGCAAGCTCGATTACCCGAACTTCTGGCACCAGGGCAACCTCAAGCTGCGCCTGACTTATCAGTTTGAGCCGGGCGCGGATGCCGACGGCGTGACGGTGCATATTCCGCTGCCGCTGCTCAACCAGGTGGAGGAGAGCGGTTTTGAGTGGCAGATCCCTGGCCTGCGCCGCGAGCTGGTGATTGCGCTGATCAAATCGTTGCCGAAACCGACGCGCCGCAACTTTGTTCCGGCACCGAACTATGCCGAAGCGTTTCTCGGCCGTGTGACGCCGCTGGAGATGCCGCTGCTCGACGCGCTGGAGCGCGAGCTGCGTCGCATGACTGGCGTCACTGTTGATCGCGATGACTGGCACTGGGATCAGGTGCCCGATCACCTGAAAATCACCTTTCGCGTGGTGGATGACAAGAATAAGAAGCTGCTTGAAGGCCGCTCCCTGAGCGAATTGAAAGAGAAGCTGAAGGGCAAAGTGCAGGAGACGCTGTCGGCGGTAGCCGATGACGGCATTGAGCAGAGCGGGCTGCATATCTGGAGTTTTGGTCAGCTGCCGGAGAGCTACGAGCAGAAGCGCGGCAACTACAAAGTGAAGGCGTGGCCAGCGCTGGTTGATGAGCGCGACAGCGTGGCGATCAAGCTGTTTGATAACCCGCAGGAGCAGCAAAATGCGATGTGGGCCGGTATTCGCCGCCTGCTGCTGTTGAACATCCCATCGCCGATCAAGTATCTGCACGAGAAGCTGCCGAACAAAGCCAAACTGGGACTCTACTTCAACCCTTACGGCAAAGTACTGGAGCTGATTGACGACTGCATCGCCTGCGGCATTGATAAACTGATTGATGAGGCGGGCGGCCTGGTGTGGACGGAGGAGGGCTTTGCCGCGCTGCATGAGAAAGTGCGCGCTGAGCTCAACGACACGGTGGTGGAGATCGCCAAACAGGTCGAGCAGATCCTGACGGCGGTGTTCAATATCAACAAACGTCTGAAAGGGCGCGTGGATATGACCATGGCGCTGGGGCTATCGGATATCAAAGCGCAGATGAGCGGGCTGGTCTATCGCGGCTTCGTCACCGGCAATGGCTTCCGCCGCCTCGGCGATACGCTGCGATACCTGCAGGCGATTGAAAAACGGCTGGAGAAGCTGGCAGTCGACCCGCACCGCGATCGGGCGCAGATGCTAAAAGTGGAGCAGGTGCAGCAGGCATGGCAGCAGTGGCTCAACAAGCTGCCACCCGCGCGCCGCGACGATGAAGAGGTGAAGGCGGTTCGCTGGATGATCGAGGAGTTGCGCGTCAGCTTCTTCGCCCAGCAGCTCGGCACGCCGTACCCCATCTCCGACAAACGCATCCTGCAGGCGATGGAGCAGCTCAGCGCGTAATGCCTTTGTAGGCCGGATAAGGCGCCAGCCGCCATCCGGCGGTTGACCGCGGATTATCAGAACGGAATAACTCGCCATCCGCAGCGGATTGTCGGATGGCGCTACGCTTATCCGGCCTACGGTATCGAATTTATCCGCACGAGATGGGTTGTAGGCCGGATAAGGCGCCAGCCGCCATCCGGCAGTTAACCCGTTTTACGAGTTCACCCACGCCAGCGTAAAGCCATCCCAGCCTTTGGTGCCGACGGTCTGCATCGCCGTCGCCGTCAGGCGCGGGTTGTCGCCAATCATCTCAATAAATTTACGCACGCCCTGCACCCGATCGTCTGTGGAGGCGGGGTTGGTTACTTCGCCATCGCGCACTACGTTATCACCAATAATCAGCGTACCGGGACGCGAATAGTGCAGCGCCCACTTCAGGTAGTTCGGGTTATTGGGTTTATCAGCATCAATAAAGATCAGATCGAAAGGCGGGCGCTCACCGAGGGATTCCAGCGTCTCGAGCGCCGGGCCCTCTTTAACTCTCACCTGGCGCGTCAAACCGGCAAGCTCAATGTTCTCCCGGGCAATCGCGGCGTGTAATGCATCGAACTCCAGCGTCAATAATTCGCCATCGGAGGGCAACTCTCGCGCCATCCACACCGTGCTGTAAGCCCCGAGCGTGCCGATCTCGAGAATGCGTTTCGCGTGCGTCATGCGCACCAGCAGCGCCAGGAGCTGGCCCTGCATCGGCGAGACATCAATTTCAGGTAACCCGGCACGCCGGTTATTGGCGAGGATCTGTGTCAGAACTTCATCCTCAGGGAGAAGCTGTTGTGCTAAATACTCATCTACCGCGGACCATTTCTGCTGCATAGCATAACTCCTGGTGTTGTTGAGAATTACTTCATACCGGACCAGCCTCCACCCAGCGCGCGATAGAGATCCACCTGCGCTAACAGCAAATTATTTTTCACCTGCACGGCATTGAGCTGCGCGCTAAAGAGCGTGCGTTGCGCATCAAGCACCGTCAGGTAGGAGGAGTAGCCGTTCTGGTAACGATTTTGTGCAATGCGCAGCGCCTCTTCCGCCACCTGCTGTTGGCCTTCCAGCTCGCTCAGTTGCTCGCCGAGACGGGTGATGGCGTCAAGGCTGTCATTCACCTCTCTGAACGCATTGCGCACGGTACTTTCATAACCATAAAGCGCCTGATTGCGCTGGGACATGGAGACATCCACCTGCGCATTCAGCGCCTGGCGGTTCAGCAGCGGCGCCAGAATGCTGCCGCCGATATTCCACAGCCGTAGCGGGTTATCGAGCAGGCCGGGCAGGGTATCATCCTGCATACTGCCGCTGGCGGTCAGGTTGAGCGACGGCAGGAGTTTCGCCTGCGACACCGCAAGCCCGGCATCGGCGGCAACCAGCTGGCGCTGAGCCTGCACGATATCAGGCCGTCGGTTAAGCAGTGTTGACGGCAGTTGCGATGGCAACGACAGCGGGGTAAGCAACGAAAAATCGCCGCGCTGAATTGCGCCCGGGTTGCTGCCGATCAGCACGCTGAGTGCATTCTCCTGCTGGCTAATCTGATGCTCCAGCTGCGGGATCTGCGCCCGGGTAGCGCGTAGCTCCGAATCGGATTGCATCAACTCCAGCCGCGAGCTGTAGCCGGTCTCATACTGTCGACGGGCAAGTCGCCAGGCATCTTCCCGCGCTTTTAATGTGGCGCGCGTGACACGCAACTGTTCATCCAGCGATAGCAGGGTGAGATAACCGGAGGCGACATTAGTGGCAACGGTTAAGTCCGCCGCCGCAGCGGCCGCTTTTTGCGCCTCCAGCGACGCCTCTGCCGCCCGCGATGCGCTGCGGCTCGCTCCCCAGATATCGACATCGTAACTGGCGGTTAAATTGCCCTTATAGAGGGTGCTGTGTGCCGGCTGACCGGTGGCGGCGGATTGCGAGCGCGCACGCGTGCCGGATAAACCGATATCCACTTCAGGAAAGAGCGCGCCGTTAGCGGCATAGACCCGCGCCTGGTACTCATTGACCCGCTCGCGGGCGACCAGCACATCGCTGTTATAACGCAGGGCCTGGTCGACATAGCGGTTAAGCTGGCTGTCGTGAAAGTTGCGCCACCAGACACTGTCGACTTTGCTCATCGGCCCGCTTTCGCTGCGCCACGCCGCCGGGATCTGTAACGACGGCTGCGCGCGCTCCACATCGACTGACTGGCAGCCCGCCAGCAGCAGGCTGAATGCGATCAACGTCGGATAGCGCCTCATTGCTGCGCCTCCCGCGTATCAATATGCACCTGCACGGACATACCGGGGCGCAGACGGGCGATCTCATCAGCTTTGCCCTCCACCTGAATACGCACCGGAATCCGCTGAGCGATTTTGACAAAGTTACCGGTGGCGTTATCCGGGCTGATGGCGCTGAACTCCACGCCCGTTGCGGGAGAAATGCTCTCGACACGCCCCTTAAAGCTGCGGCCATCAAGGGCATCGACGCTGAAGGTGACGGGCTGACCGACAACTACATTGGCCAGTTGCGTCTCTTTCAGATTGGCAATCACCCAGCGCTGGGCAGGCACCAGTGAGGTGAGGTGCGTTCCGGCAGTGACATACGCGCCGAGCCGCACGCTGATCTGCCCAAGCTGCCCGTCGCGCGGAGCGACGATGCGCGTGTTTTGCAGATCGATCTGCGCCAGCTCCAGCGCCGCTTTGGCGTTTTCCACATCCGCCTGTAGCGAGGCGCGGTTAACAATAGTGGTTTGCAGATCCTGGCGCGACATCTCCAACGTCGCCTGCGCCTGAGCGATATTAGCGCTGTTCTGCGCGGCGGTTGCCAGCGCGGCATCGCGCTCGCGAATGGAGAGGGAGCCGTCCGCCGTCAGCGCTTTGACGCGTTTTAAATCTGCCTGCGCCTGCAGGTTCTGCGCTTTGGCGCTGGCGAGCGCCGCTTCATTACGCGCGATCACCGCCTGCGCGCTTTTACGCTGTTGCAGGTTGTTTTCCAGCGCAGCGCGCTTCATCGCCAGCGTCGCTTTCGCCTGATCGACGCGCTGACGATAGATACGGTCGTCAATCTGCATAATCAGGTCGCCTTTTTTCACATTGACGAAATCCTGCACCGGCACTTCGGTGATATAGCCATTCACCTGCGGGCTGATAAACGTCGTCTGTCCGCGCACGTAGGCGTTATCCGTCGACTGCGTATGCCGCGTAAACGGCGGCAGTTGCCAGGCGTAAAGGATCACCAGCACGCCGACGATCACGATCGCCGCGGCGGTAAAAATGGACACCACCCGCACGTTGCTGCGGGTACTTGCCTGCTCTTTAGCGGCGTCCTGCTGGCTCATAGTAAGAACTCCAGTAATGTCATCATTATTATTTGCTACCCGTCGCCCGCTTCAGGGCCAGACGAGCGGTAATACGCAAGCGCAGCAAGCGCCATGCAATCCATAACAGCGTGGCGGCGGCGACGCTCGCCGTCAGCATATAGGTATCGTTGTAAGCCAGTATCGTCGCTTGCAGCGTCGAAGCACTCTGCAATTGGGTGACTGCCTGCACGCTGAGCAGGCTACTGTCGCCAATCATGCTTTGATACATCTGGCTGTAGAGTTGCAGACGCTCATTGACCAGCGGGTTAAGGGTAGTGAGCTGATCCGCCAGCAGGCTGGAGTGGTACTTCTCGCGCCACGTCTGAAAGGTACCGAGGATCGCCGAGCCCATCAGGCCGCCGATATTCTGGCTCATACCAAACAGCACCGAGAAGCTTACGAGGTTGCGTGGTTCGGCAATGACACCGCCAATGCCGGCCAGCATCGCGGGTGCGATAAAAAAGGCGCTGGCAAAGCCGAAGAGGAACTGGCTTACCATCAGCTGATCCGGGCGCGTCAGGCTGGTTGAGTGGCTATCCATCAGCGAGGCGATAATCATCAGCGCCAGCGCGGTGAGGATTGGCCAGCCGAGGCGCTGCGGTTTAATGGTCATGCAACTGGCGACAATCCCGCAAATGATTCCGGCCAGAATTGACCACGCCAGCCGGGTCATCTGTTCGTTTTGCAGGCCGACATACTGCAACCAGCCAAAAACGCCGGTGTTCTGTTCGGCAAGCACAATGCGGATCAGCAGCATAATCAGGCCGAGGCGCACAATACTGCCGCTGGAGAGCCAGCGGGTGTTGAGCAGCGGGTTCTTTCGGTTGTGCTCAAACACAATTGCCGAGACGATCAGCACCAGTGCCCCAGCCAGCGCCCAGCCGAGCCACGGCGTCTCAAACCACCAGTCGAGACGCCCGAGCGAGAGCACTGCGCAGAGCAGCGCCATGCCGGGAGCTAACAGAAAGAAGGTGATGAAATCCTTCTTCTCAAACACTTTTTTACGATCGCCCGGCGGCAGCTTGAGGGCAATTACGCAGCCGAGCGAGATAAGCGCCAGCCCCAACTCAAACAGATAGAGCCCGCGCCACTCATCGAGTTGCAGCAGTTCGGTTGAGAAGAGGCGGGCGATGGGGATCGCCAGCGTCGAGCCGGTAATACCGATGGTCAACGCTTTCAGGCGATGCTTCGCCGGCCAGGCCTGGATTTGATAGTAAATTCCCAGCGAGCTGAGCGCGGCGGCGACCATGCCGTGCGCACCCCGCACAATGAGCGCGGAGCTGAGGTCGTTAATAAAGAGATGGAAAAAGGTGACCAGCACATAGAGCACCAGAAACCCTTCAGTAAACGCCCGTAGGCCATACTGCTGGCGAAACTTCACCAGCAACAGGTTGATGGAGACGTTGGTCATTACATACACCGCCGGTAGCCAGGCGATCTCCGTTGACCAGGCGGCAAAGGTGCCCTGCAAATTTTGCAGGTTCGCCGTCACCATTGCATTACCTAGCGCGCCCGTCATCGAGACCAGTAAACCGACAATGCCATAGGCGATGCGCCGCGGCGTGCTGTGCCAGGGCGTGGAAGGGGAGCCGAGCAGCATCGGCTTTTCGTGAGCGGCCCATTCACGCGGCGCGTAAGGGTCGCGTTTGGGTTCAGACATTACTTTTTGACCTCATGGGTAACGATAGAGAGCACAGAAAAAGAGCAAGTGTGGTTATGCATGAAGACCTAAAGATTACCTGAATGAATAGTTAGGGGGCTAACGATTCTACGTGCGCCCATAAATGCAATGCAAGTGCATAAGAAAAATATAGATTACGCGCTACGCCGCAGCAGGGAAAGCTAACAAAAATAGTCGCTCCTTTGGTGACGTTGTCACGAAAAAGTGCTCTTTTTGTGCGGTGGACAGGGGACGAAAACGCGATTAGGAGAGATCCTCTGGTTACTCTTCGACGTGCGGTTAGGCTGGAGTCAGCAATGAGAAGGAGGTTTCCATGCTTAAAACAACATTTCCCGCGCTGCCTGAGCCGACGCTCGCCGCCGTAAACAGGCTCGGTGAATGGCTGGCGCAAAATGACTTCACTGGCAAACCGTCGCCGGTGCGCGCAGATGTGGTGATCCTGGCGGGTAATGCCGTCATTCCGACCATTGAAGCGGCCTGCGGGCTGGCTGCGGCGCAAAAAACGCCGCTGCTGATTAGCGGCGGTCTTGGTCACTCGACCACCTTCCTCTACTCCGCGATTGCCCGTCATCCGCGTTATAACGTGATCCGCACCACCGGGCGCGGCGAAGCGGCAATCCTTGCCGATATTGCTCGCCAGTTCTGGCAGATTGATGAGAGCCAGCTACTGATTGAAGACCGCTCAACAAACAGCGGTGAAAACGCCCGTTTTAGTCTTGATATGTTGATAAGCCAACAGATCGCGCCGAAAACGGCGGTGATAGTGCAGGATCCAACCATGCAGCGGCGTACGATGGCCACCTTCGCTCGTGCCAGTCAGCAGTGCGCTAACGCACCGCACTGGTTAAGCTGGCCAGGTTTTACGCCACGGTTGATTAATACACCGGACGGTCTTGCCTTTCAGCCCCGCGTGCGTGGGTTATGGCCCGTTGAGCGCTATCTTTCACTGGTGATGGGGGAAGTACCTCGCTTGCGGGATGATGCTAACGGCTATGGCCCCAACGGACGCGATTACCTCGCACATATCGAGTTCCCACCGGAGATTGAGCAAGCCTGGCAAATCCTGCAGGCTGATACGCAGCTCACTGAGGCCTTGTCCCAACGCGCGCTGTAAGGCGAATGCCCGTTTGCGTCAGCTATGGCGCAAACGGGCAACGCCTTCTTCTCCGCACCGGGTAATTTATCCGCTTTTCCCGCCGCTTTTTTGCGTTTCCTCACAAAAGTTATCCCTCAACCTGGGCATTGCTCGCTGCAACGGTAGATTTTTAACAACACGTTAGCTTTTTAAAAACAATGCCATTACAGGAGCAGATCATGACAGCACCCGTACAACACCCGATGTTTATTGATGGGCAATTTGTCAGCTGGCAGGGCGAAGGCTGGCTTGATGTGGTCAACCCGGCAACGGAAGAGGTTCTCGCGCGCATCCCTGACGGGCGCGCCGAGGATGCACGTAAAGCAATCGAGGCCGCTGAACGCGCACAGCCTGGCTGGGAAGCGCTGCCCGCTATCGAGCGTGCCGGTTGGCTGCGTAAAATTGCTGCCGGCATTCGCGAACAGGCCAGCGAAATCAGCGCGCTGATTGTCGCGGAAGGGGGCAAAATCCAGCAGCTCGCCGATGTTGAGGTCTCCTTTACCGCTGACTACATCGACTATATGGCCGAATGGGCGCGCCGTTACGAAGGAGAGATCCTGCAAAGTGACCGCCCGAACGAAAATATTTTTGTCTTTAAACGCGCGCTGGGCGTCACAACCGGTATCCTGCCGTGGAACTTCCCGTTCTTTCTTATCGCCCGCAAAATGGCGCCCGCGCTTATCACCGGTAACACCATTGTGATCAAACCCAGTGAATTTACTCCAAGTAATGCCATCGCCTTCGCGCAAATTGTTGAGCAGGTTGGCTTACCGAAGGGGGTCTTTAACCTGGTGCTCGGGCGCGGTGAAACCGTCGGTCAGGAGCTGGCAGGCAACCCGAAAGTGGCGATGGTCAGCATGACCGGCAGCGTCGGCGCGGGGGAGAAGATCATGGCGGCAGCGGCGAAGAATATCACCAAAGTGTGCCTCGAGCTGGGCGGTAAAGCACCAGCGATTGTGCTCGACGATGCCGATCTTGAACTGGCAGTGAAAGCGATTGTTGATTCGAGAGTGATTAATACCGGGCAGGTGTGTAACTGTGCCGAGCGCGTCTATGTGCAGAAGGGGATTTACGACCGCTTCGTCAACCGCCTTGGCGAAGCGATGAAAGCGGTGCAGTTTGGCGATCCGGCGCAGCGCAACGATATCGCGATGGGGCCGCTTATCAATGCCGCGGCTTTGCAGCGAGTGGAAGAGAAGGTGGCGCGTGCCGTCGCGGAAGGGGCGCGGGTTGTCCTTGGCGGTGAAAAAGTTGAAGGAAAAGGGTACTTCTATCCGCCGACACTGCTGCTGGATGTGCAGCAGGAGATGGCAATCATGCATGAGGAGACCTTTGGCCCGGTGCTGCCGGTGGTGGCGTTCGACACCCTCGATGAGGCGCTGGCGATGGCCAATGATAGCGATTATGGCCTCACGTCCTCGATCTACACCCGCGATCTCAACCTGGCGATGAGAGCGGTGCGCGGGTTGAAGTTTGGCGAAACCTACATCAACCGCGAGAACTTTGAAGCGATGCAGGGTTTCCACGCCGGCTGGCGCAAATCGGGCATTGGCGGCGCGGATGGCCGCCACGGCCTGAACGAATATCTGCAAACCCAGGTGGTCTATCTGCAATCCTGATAAGCCTGCCCCCGCAGCGGCGGGGGCGTTTTTACACCTTGCTTTCGATCCACGCCATCATCAACTCCGGCCAAACCGCAACCGGCAAGCCCAACGCATCACGAATACCAAAACCGTGTTTTCCCTGCTCAAAGAGATGCATCTCCACCGGCATGCCGAGGCGGCGCAGCGCCGAGAACATCACTACACTGTTTTCCACTTTTACCGCCGGGTCATCGACCGCATGCAGCAAAAAGGTGGGCGGCGTCTGGCTGTTGACCTGCTCCTCAGCGGAGTAGCGGCGGATCTGCGACTCATCGGGCGTATCGCCAATCAGCTGCTGGCGCGACATCGGGTGATCAATATCAGCATGCATGGTGATTACCGGGTAGACCAGCGCCATAAACGCCGGGCGCGCGCGCTGCTCATCGATGGCGTCAAGTGGTGCGTAGATCGCATCGTTATAACGTGTGCCGAGGCTCGCCGCCGCATGACCGCCGGCGGAAAAGCCCATCACGCCGAGCTTGTCGGCATCAAGCTGCCAGCGATCTGCCTGCGCGCGGATTAGCCGCATGGCCCGCTGCACATCCGCCAGTGGTGCGTCGGCCCCTTCGGCATGACCATCGCCAGGAAAGCGGTAAGTCATCACAAACAGGGTATAACCGCGCGCATTAAAGAAGGGGGCGAGAGCGCTGCCCTCTTTATCCAGCACCACACGGCGGTATGAGCCGCCCGGCGTCACCAGAATGCCGACGCCGTTGGGGTGCTGCGGCGCATAAACGGTGATTTCCGGTGCTCGTACGCCGGTCACCGAGCGATCAAATGGCGAGGGGCCGGTGTGCTCTGTTTCCAGTTGAAATTGTACTGCGCTGACCTTCGCGCCGGGCGCTTCGCCCTGTGGCCAGACGGGAAATGTAGTGGCGCGCGCGACGGCGTCCTCCATCAAACTCAGCAGTGTTTGCGGCGTCAGATTCTCCACACAGGCTCCTGTTGTTTCAGTGGTAGGTTGTCAGCTTTTATTGCGCAAACTATATGCACTGCGCAAGCGCTAAGTCGCTGAAAAGTGATAAAGAAAAGTTAATGAATTTTTAAGAAAACCCCGTTATGTTGAAGGCCGGTTCGTTCTTTCAGGGGGTTCTTATGCGTAGCAACTATTCAGGCCCGCAGATCGCCATCCACTGGTTGGTGGTGCTGCTGGTCGTCGGCGCATACTGCGCTATGGAGTTTCGCGGCTTTGCGCCACGTGGCTACCGGCCTTATTTCAATATTGTTCACGTCTCATGCGGTATCTCTGTCCTCGTGTTGATGCTTACGCGGCTGCTGGTCAGGCTAAAACATCCGGCACCGCCCATTACGCCTAAACCCTCCGCGATGATGACCGGGCTGGCGCACCTTGGACATCTGGCAATTTATCTGCTTTTTATCGCGTTACCGCTACTGGGTCTGCTGATGATGTATAACCGCGGCGGCCCGTGGATCGCCTTTGGGCTGCCGATGCCGCACGCCGCCGAGGCTAATTTCGATCTGGTCGACACACTTAAGGAGTACCATGAGCTTCTCGCCACGCTCGGTTACTTTATTGTTGGCCTCCATGCTGCTGCTGCGTTGCTGCACCACTACATTTTCAAAGACAACACGCTGCTGCGTATGATGCCGAAAAAGCGTGAACGATAGCCTTTCCTGCCCGGTGACATCCGTGACCGGGCTGTATATCCTGCGAAATTCCTTACGCGCTTTTGCGTAACTTGCCCCAAAATGCTGTGATCGCGCCTCATTTTTATAAGAAAAAGCTGGGGAGAAATCACATTTTCCACTATCACCTGTGGGCGAAATTCGAACAAGCAGTGTAGATAGTATATCTATTATAGAAACACTATCGAGAGCGGGAGAGTTAAATGACACAGCCAGTACAGGAATCACTCGACCGGATGGCTGCTGATACGCCGGCCGGCGGATCGCGCAAATTACGTAAAGTTTTGCTCGCCACCGGCATCGGTCACTTTGTAGAGTGGTTCGACTTCGGCCTTTACGGCACGCTGGCGGCGATTATCGGCCTGCAATTCTTTCAATCGTCCAGCCCAAGCGTGGCACTGCTCTCATCATTCGCGGTGTTTGGTGCTGGATTTATTATGCGCCCGCTCGGTGGATTATTCTTCGGCTCGCTGGGCGATCGTAAAGGCAGGCAAAAGGTGCTGGCGACGGTGATTTTGCTCACCTCAGGCGCAACCTTTGTCATGGGGCTGCTGCCGACCTATCACCAGATTGGTATTACCGCCACGGTGCTGCTGGTGATCACACGTCTGGTGCAGGGCTTTGCGGCTGGTGGTGAAAGCTCTGGCGCAACAACCTATCTGGCAGAGTATGCTCCCACCGCCAGGCGCGGTTATTTCACCTGCTGGATCGACAACTTTGGCTTTATGGCGTTCGTTGTCGGCTCCGGGCTGGTGTTTCTGCTCACCGCCGCGCTGGGCGAAAACGCAATGAACGAGTGGGGGTGGCGCATTCCATTCCTGATTGCCGGTCCGCTCGGCTGGGTCGGGCTCTATCTGCGCAGGCATCTGGAAGATTCGCCGGAGTTTCTTGAAGCGATGAAAAGCGGCCAGATTGAGACTGCGCCGCTGCGCAAAGCGGTCACGACCGCCTGGCGCGCGCTACTCTTCTGTGTCGGGTTCGTGGTGATCAAAGCAGTGGGTCACTGGACGTTACAAACATTTATGCCGAGCTACCTCGCAACGGAGCTGCATTTCAGCAAACTCAACGCCTACGCCATTACCACTATTGGCCTCTTCTCTGTTGCGGTGCTGGTACCGTTTATGGGCTATCTCTCTGATAAATATGGTCGTAAACCACTGATGCTGGCCGGCTGCGCAGGGTTTATTCTGCTGAGTTACCCGGCGATGATGATCATGGCGAACGGCGATGTGCTCTCTGCGGTATTGGCGATGGTGATGCTCGGCGCGTTTATCGCGGCGTTTGACGGCGCATGCACGGCGGCGATGGCGGAGCTTTTCCCAACCAACGTGCGCTACGGCGGCCTGTCGATCGCTTATAACTTCGCCGTGGCCTTTTTTGGCGGTATCACGCCATGGTTCTCTGCCTGGCTTATCACTACCACAGGCGATAAGTTTTCCCCCGCCTTCTATGTGATGGGCGCTGCGTTGATCACTTTCATCACCGTGATGCGTGCTCGTGAAACCGCAGGCCAACCGTTGCAGCGTTAAAATAATACCCGGCGGACTTTGTTTCGCCGGGTTATAACTAAGTCGATATATTCTTACTGTGAAATATAATATATCCACTGCGAAAGCGCCTAACGAGAAAGTTTTATGCCGTATGGGCAGAGCGGAAATAAGCACTCATTTTGTTTATCACATTCGCGTAAAGAAATATTATCATTCCCTGGACATGAGCAACTATTCTTTAAAGTTTTCCAAATGTTTGGGAAATAGGGCATGGTATGAATAACTTTAAAATCATGCATTCTGCCATCCATGATAATCCCTTTTGAATCAGTGAGTAATATGTTTCCCGGGCGTAAAAAATAGTGACCACGGTACCAAACGATCACCGCTTTATCCTGTTGTGTTCTGGCCAGGGCAAATGCCGTGCCCGTAGCGGGGGAAACTAACATGTCCGTAATATTCCAGCGCATACATCTTCCTTACATAATATTATCCACTTATTCGCCAGGAAGAATCTTAGCAAACAACATAGAAAGAACCTAAGCGAAACGTTAATTTAAGTTCAATATGCTAAACGAGAATAATATTTAAAAATTTTTACGCTAAGTTGTGCGCTGAAACATGCAAAAAGGGATAGTAAGCGCAGGAATTAATAACCTGTGTGAATGTGTGGTTTTTGCACTGATATGCTTTAAGCCTGAGTTAACTATTAACTTTTGTGATGGGTAGAAATATTTGTCCATAATTGCAACTGCTGTATCAGCAGATCAGCAACTCCAGTAACAATACATAACGCGCAGGCGCTTTTACGCCCGCATTCTCTTTTCTCTCCTCCTTCCTTCTTGAGCCGCGTTTGCATGATCGCTGATGCTAAGTTACCATACCCCACTATAGTATCCAGGAGGTTCTATGCCCCATTCACCTGAAGATAAAAAGCGCGTGCTGACGCGGGTGCGGCGCATCCGCGGCCAGGTTGACGCACTGGAGCGGGCGCTGGAAAACGGCGAACCCTGCATTGCAATTTTGCAACAAATCGCCGCCGTTCGCGGTGCAGCCAACGGCCTGATGGGCGAAATGGTTGAAATTCACCTGAAAGATGAGCTGGTCGCCGGAGAAACTACCGCCGACCAGCGCGCAGTG
>Ga0157360_1000528_pt1 | contig 14405 bp, 8 predicted proteins | sample AttlaeALBM1_FD_111483 | JGI IMG/M metagenome (GOLD analysis project Ga0157360, IMG submission 111483) | Fungus gardens microbial communities from leaf cutter ant in Ribeirão Preto, State of São Paulo, Brazil - Atta laevigata ALBM1 | ecosystem: Host-associated > Fungi > Mycelium > Unclassified ... | reverse complement strand
GATATTAATCAGAGTCAGTCAATTCCCTAGCTACAGTTAATATGAAAAATCCCGGGTAGGTAATTCAAACACGCCCCACCCAATAGGTGAATCTTTCAAAGTGTGGGAAATCTCCCCTTTCTTCAATCCTAGAATCGATGCCTAAGAAAAAGGGTATATCTATGAAAATGCTCAACCCATTCATGCGATTCAATCCTCTGCTCTGATTCTATTAAAAAGGAAACACTCCACTAAGTCGTACACACTCCCCAATAAGTCTGGTAATTAATTCGTTCAAATCAATGCTCGGTGCAGCAGGTAATGTAACTTAATCAATCGCAAGCGGCAAAAGAACTCAAACTCAATCCACAATCCGTCTCGCTCGTCTGGGAAAGAAGAGCAGGCTGTTAGGCAAGCCGGCTTTAATACAACCTCTAGGGAAGCCAGGAAAGTTGGTATATACTTTGTACCAAACTTTTGAAACAGTTTGAATTCTATTCTCCAATAAGGAAGAAATGAAAAAGCTAGGCCGAAGGATGAGATGGCATTTCAAGAGAATAGTCGATCAGTATGGCAGGAAGAGGTCTCTTTGTCAAATCCTCTATCATCTAAAGCTGGGTCAGAAACTTCCTTTAGGAGCAGAAGAATTTGCAGGCCGTAGGACAACAAAGCTTCCATTCTCGAAGAAACTAGCCAAGTTTGAAAACACTTAAGAGGGCTGGGTATTGAAAGAGTCTGGCAGGAAGAAGTATAGTACCAAGCGGCAGTAAGCCTCGGTTCGAATTAGCAGAGAGGTCAGTTTTAGGAGGTCGGTGTCCAGTGGAGTTCCGCGATAAACTAAAAGTAATACATACCTATTTGTTGCGATGTGATTGCTTCGCACCTTTCAATATTTCTTTGACTTCTAGTGCTATCTTCCATCCGTTCCAGTTCATGGATCTTCTTCTTGTTGTAGAACGAGAATTGGATTGATTCCTATAGTTCTCTATTTGCAAATTCATTACTTAATAACGATCTTATAGGCTTTGTCTCAGGCAGATCTGGAGCGACTGGATTGAACAGAAAGTACACCAACACATACCACATCATAAAAGGAAAGAGATGAGAGGAGACTCGAAGGGTTGCCATTAGTGTTTCTTGACTCTTTTTTCGGAAGCAAGGGGAAAAATAATGCCTAAATTCTAAAGGAAAGACCCTCGCTGCCCAATAAACCATTATTTGCTGCTCAAGACATCGGCCAATGTGTGGCTCCACCATCTGTCATTTCATGCTGGTAGGGTAGGGAAGGACATACTGACCGACCTACCGGGAGAAAAGGCTTTCTACGTCCGCTTCCCCAGTCCCGCTAATCCAGAAGTCAGTTCATCTTCCCGGGAAATATCATGCTTCTTTCTCCGTGCCATCACAGGTGGGTGGTGCTGGCGAAACTACAACGACTGCTTTTGCTACTAGTGCGGAAGCATATTCGTCTGTGTTTGTGAGTCACCTCGTCTCGATCAGTCTATTCCCTGGTTATTTTGTAGGCACACATCTGGGGTATCCATATAGGGAGGGATCGCCCATACATAGTGCGAATGCCCATTGGCAATGTCGCAAGAGTTCAGGGACGGCCGTAGCTAAATTGAAATTGCTAATCTTACATGTTCCCACGAACAAAAAAGAAGAAAAGGCTATTCCTTAGACACAGAGGTGGGATTAAGGCGTCATGCGGAACTCCAACAACATAGACCAGATGACTTATTGAAAATAGGTTGAGGAGCCTGATCCTGGAGCTGAGCAAGCAAAGAAACCTATATTGAAACTAGGAAACATCGCTGGATGGAAGATTGGAATCTCTGGTTCAAGTTGCTTGTGACAAATGTAATGACAGATAAGTCAGTTTATCGATTTGCACAGAAGTCGAAGTTTCCTTCCATAGTCATAGAAATCATAATAGAAAGAGCAGGCCTGCGAGCAGCGAGTGCCCTTTGTAAGTTGTGAGCCTGTCAAACCATAGGCGCCTTATGAAATCGCCAACATGAACACAAACGAAATCGTCGAATTTCGTATAGAAAGAAAAGGAACCACTTCTATTCTCTTTTCTTAGGTATATTATATGGAAGAAGAATTACTTTTGCCATATGGTAATAATACAGATTTGTTGTCCCTTTCGTCTAACGGCCAGGATCTCGACCTTTCATGTCGAAGACACGGGTTCGATTCCCGTAAGGGACAGGTACTTATTCCTGCCGGTCTGATTGCTGAGTTCACGCTGTCTATCTGTCTTTGGTCCGTCAGCTTCCTCTCTCGAAGCAAGACGAGATGAGATCACCCCTGATCTAATTGAACTGGTTCAGAGGGTATTCCCAGATGCTAGCAGCCTCACCTCACTGCTGCTGAGGAATGGAAGAGATTGTACCAAGTCCATAATGGTCAAGATTCCACACAGAAGGGTCAAATCAAGGGCCTTAGCTTGGAATCTCCTGACTTACCTGAGCACTATTTTCTCACTGCCTGCTTGAGGGAAGACATCAAAGACCTTGTCATGGCAATGAAGGCAGTAAGCTTGATGCATTTTATCCAAAGACATGGAGAATTTCTTATCAAAAGAAAAGAAAGAAAAGCAGTTTCAAGCCTAACAACCTTCTGACATACCCTAGCCAGAATAAGGGAATTATGGTCAATGAAATTGAAAGGCACCTCTGACAACAGAATCAAAAGGGATTTGGCGGCTATAGACGACTCAGAGTCATAAAGAGAAGCTTTCGCGCAGTACACCTATTTTTCTATAGAAGTGAATGGCCCCTTAGTTGGCTAGTCTGATCAATCGGCAGGCTCAGCCTCTACGTCGTATTCTGATATAGAAAGAAAAGAACCGAACTCCTGGAGGGTGAAAGAAGAATCTCAAGTTGATACTCTGCCAAGGAATCTGTCCACAACTGGTACTTCACATGCCTTAGAAGTAGATTTGAATGAGAATGAATGAAATGAGCAAACGTTACTAGGAAGGTGAACTCGCTATCAAACTACTGCCTGCGCTAGGGGAAGCGCGAAAGAAAAACCAGGGAACCTTGCGACGTCTACTTTCATTTGAATAGGAACATAGGAATACCACTCGGGTACAGGGATTAGTACTCTCTATCCGATGATGGGCAATGTCCGAGCAAACATTCCCATTAGAAGCTGGAAAGACGAACTTTCCTTTGACTACTTGAAAGATCAAAATGGGTGTGAGGGGATTTCTAAACCCATCTATGCATTTTTGCTAAGGTCTATAGCGATAAGAACTCCACCCATTAGCGTTAGGAGCACGCGTACAACAGCGCTCTGCACAAAGGCTATTGTTCACGAAGGCTATTCAACTTGTAATATCGCCAACGAGCCTACGCAAAGGCTTGTTTCTTAGTATAAAGCTAAGAAAGAGAATTGCCTACAGCCACAACTCGGAAGAAGGTATCTGGTTCCTTTCATCCAATGAAAATAAGGATACACAGATCCATGCTAAGGGAATCTTTTCCTATAACTGCTAACGGGCTGATATCCGTTTCCTCTGGGTCAAACCACATTCAACAATTTCTCTTTTCCACGGGAAAACTAGATTCTATTTATCTTAATTGACTAAGCAATGGGAGTTATCAACTCTTTTTGTCCGAAACCCTATAACTGGTAGTTCCCAATGCTCCGCTTCCTCTAACAAAGGGAATATCCTCCGTTTTTTCCAAGAAGAGAAGTTCATCGGCAATGGATGTCAGCGGAACAGTTTCGGCAAATGCCCAGATGAAATCCAATAGCGTGAGGCGATAATGTCATCCCCACCGAATCCTAATCCTCTTCTTCAAAGCAAGGCAAACCACCAGGGCTTCCAAAGCTAGACTATCCTCAGCAAAGAACCCATGGATTTGCAAATCCATGAATCGATAGACTTTCTATCAACGGCAAACAGACGTGATAGAGACGCTACTTCACAGTCAGCTGCTAGGGTAGCTGGTATAACTCTAGCCAGCAGGCGGGAGGGAACGATGCTCTTTTCCAGATCTTGAGCTAGAATCCCGGAGGTTGATTTAGCAGTGGTGTAGCTTAGAATCTTAAAGCTATGCCGCTGAGTTGTTCCCTATCGATGGAATGGAGCTTATCAACTTATGAACAGCTTGGATCGCCTTCTGGGCAGCTAACTAAGGATTATCGGGATTCCTTCCAATTGTGGGTTGAGAAGGATGGCAAGCTGGTTACTAAAATTGGAGATACCCAGCTCTAGGAATGAAAGGGTTCATCACACCGGAACGAGGTAAAGGGCAACCCCTTGACCGAGTGAAGGCGAGCTCGGATTCTGAGATTGACGGGGTAGTGAAAGGAATAAAAGGCAGAAGATCTGATCGGTGAGGTCTCTACTCTTCTCTTTTAGCTGTCTCCCCCGCCGGGGGAGGTACGAGGGGGGAAGAGTGACGAAACAGTAGGTTAACCCTCATTTCTTTTCATGTATTCTTCAATCCCCGAAGGGCGAGCTCGGATCCAGAGATGGAAGCTGTTATGAAATGAAAACAAGGACAAGAAGACAAGAAAAGAAAAAGATAGGCGAGGCTGTTGTGTTGAGAAGACAAGAAAAAGAATAAGATAGGCGAGGCTGTTGCACATAATAAGATTAAGGCCTAGTACCTTTACTAGTACTTGGTTTACAAGGTCATGACCAAGCAAACCATAGTGATAAAGTTTACAAACTCTATTGTATTTATTGAATGAACTGGAAGGTCCTTTGTAATGAGGAAAGCATGACAAATGTAGCTATCCTTCCTTACTGTCCTGGTGCGTGGTGAATGAATTGGCTAATTAATGAGGACACTGACTCACAAAGGCTATAGCTAGTCTCTACGAATATCTCGATGCAAGCATTACCAATAGTTGGAGGTAACTTCGTGCTTGAATGTATTAGTGGGAGAGTGGAAGGGAGGTTAGTAGCTTGAAGAAAGGAAAGAGTCTTATCGTCTGTCTCAAAGAGTTGATGAATCACGCAGATAGGTAATGAGAAGTTTGGCGTCATATACTTGTATTCTCAATTTCTAGAATGGATAGGCATAGACTGATTGTTCATTTTGAGGGTCTGTATAGTTGCTTGCATATGTAACCAGAAAGCTTTGATGAAGCCTCAGAGGGCAAGCAGGTTTCAATCATTTGTTTTTAGCATCTCCACTAGAAAGAGTAGAGAGAAAGAAGCCTTTCGCATCTGGAAAGAGGACACCCACTACAACTTATTATCTTAGGGGCTTGCTTCTTGTGAAGAACTAAGGCAGCTCAAATGAATGCTCGCCTACTCATGTAGCTGTCTCTTCTTATTTTATTGCTTGCGTAATATGAATTGTAAATGCTTCAAAATTATCTCTCTAGAAAGTAAAAAAAAAGAAGAGTTGTCAATTCGGTAAACTCATTAAAAAATAAATGAAATGAACAGTCTCACTATTCGATGAACTAGGGTGGGCCAGGGAACTCGTAGCTTATGCACGCGCGCGAGGCATGAAAAAGGAGGAAAGTCATTACATAGGAAAGGAGCACACGCCATAGAGGAATTATCATGTTATGCCTGGTAAAGAAGCACACTGACTTCTGAAGAAAGAAAAGAAGTCATCCCAGGAGTGTGTGTTTTCTCATAGGAGAATCCATCCTCTAGTAAAGTTAGCTGTCAGCACATAAATGTCAGTACGTCACTCACCACCTAGCTATTGTATTCCACCCCACTCAAGTACCACTTCTGAGGATAATAACTAAGTAAAGGCCGGTTAAGAAAGAGTTGTGAGAAGAATTCTTCAGTCAATCCGGTAGCCAGGCGTCCTTGTATTGCTTGTAGTTTCGGCAGGGAGGGCGTTGTATGGTATAGCTAGTAGAGCTGTCCAACCCATAAAGCTGTGAATAAAGAAAGAGCTCCCTATTCTAATACGTCTGTATCCACGGAAAGAGCGAGCCAGCGAATAGAAGGAATTCATTCAAAATCACATACATAGGCAAGACAAACTATCACTGACGACCTGATCCATAGATATTCCAAATAAAGTAAAGATGGGGCGATTTTTCTTTAGAACTTGCTTCACAGGCTTTGAGGCATTTTGACACCCCCTCCCGTAGGCTCACTTTGTTTCAGGGCTTTCCTTTCTCTCCTAAGATCCCATCCCAACCAACAAACGAGAGTCTGATGGGGATTCTGCTTGAACGTTAACTAGACCTGCGCCCGTATTAGCTTACCGGAACTAAGGGGAAGCTCAAAGGAATTAAGTAAGCCAACTTCAGGCTATAAAGATATTTCTATTGAGGCTAAACTTATCTGCCTTTCCTGGTACTTCAAAGTCGAATACCACTGCTGCTACATACAGGAGAAGATAGATTTTTTGCTAGAGGACGGATACAAGGACGGGGTCATCGCAAAGAAAAAGAGCTAGAGGTGAGTGAGCCTACGACCACCAATTGCTTATCCCCTATTACCAATTGCAGCAGACTTGGACTAAAGGAATTGCTTGAAGTGAAGACCAGTGAACAAAAGGCTTTACACACAAGAATTGTTGACCTCTTTCGTTTCGGGATAAGGCCTGGAAGAAGCAGGGATTGAACCAGGGCTTGTTGACAGAGCAAATATCAAAAGCCTATGTTATCTCATTTTCAGGGACCGAGCAAGGGATGAGCGCCTCTGATCTAACGACCAAACAAGCAACGGCCCTTGTTACTAGAAATATGAAGCGTGCTAGCGCGCACTTCCTATTAACCAATTTACCCATTGGAAGATTGGTAAACAAAGATAATAGGAGCCGAAGTCAATCCCTTCTCCTCCCCGAGGGGACGTTATCGGTCGCTTCGTTCCCTTGTTTACTGAACTCTTTTCAGGAGATGGGTCTACCGTTGCAAACTCATCTGCTTGTAAATTCATTGTGTAAAATAACTCGTAAATTCATTGTGCCAGAATTGATCACTGATCAGGTGTGATCAGTCTCATCCGTCTAAGAGACTGATCCGGTGCGATGAGTCTATTCCGTGTAATATTTTGGAATTCCTCTTCCAACTCGTCCCGGAATGGGCGTTATGGCAAAGAACAAGAAGAAAAAGAAAGAAGAAATTTGTCCAATAGTAACAAATGGTGCCTCCACAGGTTGACATCCGATCCAACCTAGTAGTAAGCAATCCGCCAAAAGCAACCAAAATATTCCTTGGTGAATCGGTCGAAAACTTGAACTACGCACATACATTTCTTTAAAAAAAGGTAAAGCCAAGAGAGATATAAAAACTGGTGCTATTGCGGCTACACCTCCCGCTTTGTCAGGTATACTGCGAAGAATGGCATGGATCGGTAGGAAATACCATTCCGGCACAATATGAGGCGGGGTGGGCATCGGATTAGCAGGTATATAATTGTCGGGATGCCCCAAAACATTTGGAGCAAAAAAAATCCAAATGGAAAAAAAGATAGCAGAAGCTACCCGACCTACAAGATCCTTTACATAAAAATAAGGGTAAGAAGCAATTTTATCCATCTCAGAATGTACACCCAATGGATTATTTGATCCATATTGATGCAATGCAGCCAGATGAAGAAGACTGGCGCCTGCTAAAATAAGGGGGAGTAAATGATGGAGACTAAAAAAACGATTTAAGGTGGCATTGTCCACGGAGAAACCACCCCAAAGCCAAGTCACTATGGTATCTCCTACTACTGGTATGGCGCTAGCTAAGCTTGTAATTACTGTTGCTCCCCAAAAGCTCATCTGACCCCAAGGTGGTACGTATCCTATAAAAGCTGTCACAATCATTAATAGGAATATGACAACTCCGAGACACCAAACAAATTCTCTAGGACTGCTATAACTCGCATAATATAGACCACGAAAAATATGAAGGTGAACCACAATGAGAAACATACTTGCCCCATTAGCATGCATATAACGGAGCAACCAGCCCCCTTCAACATCTCTCATAATGTGTTCTACGCTGTTGAAAGCTAGATCCACATGAGGTGTGTGATGCATAGCTAAAAAAACGCCAGTCACTATCTGAATGACTAAACAAATACCAGCTAACGAACCGAACCCCCACCAATAACTAAGATTGCTCGGGGTTGGATAATCTATTAAATGCTGGTTAAGTGTGGAGTATATAGGTTGTTTAAGAAGAGAGAATCGTTGGTTCCTTATAGTCATTTCTCTTTTCTATCGTGACAACTCCTCTTCCCCCTTATTGACCCCCTTGCCTTGATGGAAATTGGCTTCGCAGCGCCCTGAATAAGAAAAAAGCTGCATGAGAAGATTCATCCCATTTTTGTTTTGTGAGAGGGAGGCAGCGAATCACCTGGGCTACGGAGGTTAGTTGATTCTCGAAATCAGGTCATTCGGAAAAAAAACAGCCGCTTTCTCTGCCGGTTTCTTAAGGCTTCAAACGAACGACTAGTCATTATTCTAAGTTGATGAAATCAAAGTATATTTTTGACCTTTCATGAAGAAGTTTTGCCTGCGTGCAAACTGCCTAGCCCTTTTCAAAAGAACGCCGATTTCCATCTCAACAAAGAAAGAACTCAAAATAAATGAAAGCAAGATTGCTTGTTGTCCTATTACTCTTTTTGCCTGCCTTGTGGAGCTTCGGAAAGGAGAGAATTTGAATAAAGTAACTCTCCTCTTATTGGACGAGAGAGAGTCAATATGATATTGGCGGGGGTTCTACCAACGAAACGAAGAAGTTCAAGATTGTCTTTTTCATGCGGAACCCTCTCTGTATTAGTAAGCGGGCCCACACCTTTGTATTGTAACCCAAGGACCGACGAACACAAATTGAAACAACGCAACCGTACTATCTATTTACGATAATTTGATTGCTGACAACACGACAACATCACGCTTCTCTTTCTTATTCTTATTTATATAACTGTCACTTTACCGGGCCGGAAAAGTGACACCGTCACGTCTCAGGGTCGTATGCCTGGAACAAGAAGGGTCGTCGTACAATTTCCATTTCGGCGATTACAAAAAAGAAGGAGGCGAGCTCCCTATCCCTCTTTGTCTTTCCACTTCCCTCGTTCAGGAACAAACACTTCGTAAAATTCTTTTTAGTCCCGGCCCGGTTTTTCCCCACTAACCAATTACGTTACGACCACTGAACAAACTTGGTTGACGAACATGGTTTATGCGCCGCTAATCTAGCGGCTTGTCGAGCATTTGACAAACTCACACCATCCATTTCAAATGGGATTTGTCCCGTGGACACACGAGCAATCCAACCCGTAGGATTTCCTTTTCCTCTTCCCATTCGAACTTCTGCGGGTTTCCCCGTAATAGGAAGATCTGCGAGAACTCTTACCCATATCTTACAATTTCTTCGGAATTGTCCGCTCATAGCACGATGGAATTGTCCGATTGTAGCCCGACGCGCTGCTTCAATGGCTCGATATGAAAGACGACCAGCTCTACTACTTTTGGTGCCATATCTTCCAAAACCAAGTTGTGTACCATCCGGTTCGCGACCCCTACTACATCTGCATTTACTATATTTACTATATTTCGTACGTTTCGGATATAGCACGTCCCCTCTTATTTTGACTATATGAGATCCGCACTTTGACACCTGAAATTCCGTTACGAGTAGATACTTCCGCAGGAGCATAATCGATTTTCTGGTTAAATACATTACAAGATGTTTTTCCATACTTTCCGCATTCAGTTCTAGCTATTTCCGCACCCCCTAATCGACCAGAACAACAAATACGTATCCCCTCCACCCCTTTTGGCATTATTAAAGGAATACCCTTCACTATTTTACTAAAAATGGAACGAAATGAGATTGGATTGTTCCTCAGTTGAAAAGAGATGTCTTGAGCAATCAGAGAAGCACTTTGATAAACTGATTTGATCTTTACCGACTCAATTAAGGTATTAGTGTTTGTTCTATTAGACAAAAAAGATCGCATTTTTTGCACTTCGTTCAAATAAGAGTTGTACCCGTACGGAATTATCCTCTTTCTCAGTATGATCTCTATCATCATCTCTATTCCCTTTATCAATTTGCCTATCCTACCTAGGTCTATGAATTTCTCTATCAATTCCATTACCTTATCCTTACCCATGAGGTTCCTACATTTGATCCTTAATTGACCTAGGAGTTGTTCCCGGGCATACTCAAAAAATGGGTTATTATACACCCCATCCCTTGGAAAAAAAAAGGTAGCACCGAAGAAAGGAAAGAGCGAGATGGTGGTTTTTGTTGTTCCCGCGAAGCGAAGATCATTCGCTTGGCGAATGAAGTGGATCAACCTCTTTTTGGCTCGGGCCAAACACTTTTTCTCGCTGGTCGAGCTTTCTACAAAAAAAGCGATGCGAGAGCGTATTCTCTTATCTAAGCTTCCTCCCTTCGCTCCCCCCATCGTAGATGGTTCAGCCACACCCGGTGCCACGAACTGATTGAGAACTACGACGGGGTCGAAATGCATTTTGTTCTTTGTATTAAAAAAGTATTGCATGACCGAATAATTCAAGGAGGGGCGCACAGCGGGGAGGGTCCTTTTTAGTAGATGACTCGTCGGGCCGTCAGAGCGGGACTTCTTTGGTAAAAAGAACTTGAATAACTTTGTTTTTCTGAAGGAGTCGTCATTTTCTATCAGGAAGGCTATGTCATTTACAACCCCGGCGTATTTCGGATGCTTGAAGGCCCCGCTCACCCGAAGTGATTTAGAAAAATTATTCTTTCTCGATGGTGATCGGTCATGGTATCCATAACGTTGCATCTTTTTCGGCCAAATCCTGATTTCGTTTTGCTTCTCCCGGTCGATCGACTCGACTCTTTTCCCTGCCCCCCGGCCTCTCACTTCGTTTCGTTCTTCCTCTGTACCCTCGCTTGAATGAAGACACCCGATCGGCCCGACTTTCCCAAATGCCCACCACCGTCCCTTATCCTTTCCGGGTCTTGATTTGTCGCGTCGTTTTAGTCGTTTTAGTCGTAGTGGTCGACGGGGAAGAAAGAAATGAATGAATGTCCTTTTGGGAAAATGTAGAATAATACACCTACCGAGACGAAAGCCAAAGGTGAGTCTCGTAGGTGGACGTATCGAACTGAAATAAGATCTAAGATTGACATCTTGATACAATGATTTACCATAATAATAAATAGAGTCAATGGTGACAGAGCCGTGGGAAAAGCCGCTTCTTTTTTGCGGCGGGGGCTTCCATTCACCAGCGCAGACTACATACACGTGCTCTCTGAACCGTGCTAGATAGTCACCCATCACACGGCTCTCAAACCCAACCTGTGGTGGATCCCGGGGGACAAAGCAAAGTAAAAGCGCTTGATCCTTTGCCCCATACTTTGAGATCTTCCTCCCCGCCGATCAAGCAGCAACGCTGCTCGTGATAGGCTTAGCTTAAGCCGCTAACGTTCGGTTCGGATAAGTAATAAAGTCCCTTCGGTCGGTTCGCTCAGGTGGTCTTCCCTTATTTTCCCTAACGTTCTGAGTTGTTCTGGTTTGAGAAAGGAGCACCGCCAAGTCCACTAGGGGCGCCCTGAATGAATAAGAAATGGACAGCTGAGGTCAGGCTTGCATGAAAAATAGAAGATAATAAGTTAGATGTCGATTACACACCTGAGGTTGGTAAGAACTGAGGGACAATGCCCCCCTCACTGGGCCCATCAGCGAAGCAACTGCTACTTAATCGGGCGGTTTGCTTTCGTGCAAGGCCCCCGCTGCTGGAACAGGCGGTTGTCATTTTCAAGTAAACGCCCCACCCCAGAAGGACGCCCTCGCTCTATTGGCAAAACGCTTCGAAAGAAGAACGTATCGCCAAGGCCCCGACCGGCCGGCCCGCCCCCTTTCTTTGCCCGCCGGCCGCCTAGCTCGTTATTCTTTGAGATCTGGATAGAGTCTCGCTTCGGGGCGGGGGAAGCATGGATTCGATAGATCTATCGAATCCATGCTGCAAGTAGCAAGCGTAGGCTAAAAAGGCAATAGTCTAACGTTGGGGTAGGGCGCGCCAAAACAACCGGGGGCCCCGGAGGGGTCAGTACAAAAGTACTATATTCTTTCCACTTACTTTCATTGGCTAGCTGCCTTTTGTAGCGCGCGTACTCTGATCCTCTTCTACGAATCTACAACTCTCTTTACTGAGCGAGACTTCATCTATATCCCTAAAAGTGGATTTAGATTCCCATTTTTTCTTTGAATGACAGCTTCAACTAGGCTCCACCTTAGAGAGGGTTTTCGGTTTTAATCAAGATAGGGTCAGGGGCGCGTCGGAACGGTAGCTGCTTAGTCTCATCCGAGAGTCCAATCTCTTTGTACTGTGCTTTTATGTCTTTGAATAAAAAAGAAAGAAGGGGGTCGATTTAGGCTCCTTCCCTTCCACTGCATAGCTGCGCTATCAGGTACTACGAGCCCTCTGCCCCACGCATCTAACCAGCTCGCGTGGTTCACCGGTTCCACCGAAAACTCTCATTTGTTGAAGCGGAGCATAGTGCGGCGCCGAGCGAGAAAGGTCTCTTTTTCGGTTTATTCACTGATCTGAAATGAAACTTTGCACTTGTTTTTTTATTGATTCCTGGGGCTAGGCGTTCGCAGAATCAGTCTATCCGAACCGCAGACGCACTTTTCAGATCAGTGACGGCCTCTCCAGCGGAGCTGGGCGCCGGGGCCCTGGATGCGCTAGCGATCGGCACATTAGGGGAGTACTTGCCCGGGTTTCTCGGCCTGGTATCCTTATCCTCGCGTTCATGATATCTACATTCAACTGTGCCCCGGAGACACGGTCGAAGCACGCCCGCCCCGTGTGCGTCTTTCACGACATGCTCTGGTCCCGGGTTTCTTCCTGTGGTCTTCTAGCGTTAGAAGAAGTCGTGTCCGTCCCGGACATCTGCAACGTCCTCTCACGCCTTTTTTTGAGGGGACAAACAAAGATCAGGAAAAGACGGACCGAACCCATTCGGTGACTTTCGCGGTCGCCCTCACTGAACCGACTTGGATCTGAACTACGATTCAGATCAAGTCTTACCGAAATTGGATTTCCTTTTCGTGCCATATGTCGCTTAGACTTTACTTTTTCCCCTTTCTGCCCTTTCCTCTATTTGTTCTATAGGGTCCTCGTTCTATTCTAATTCTAAACCCATTGTCGTCCACAGTTTCCTTGTCGACGCGAAGGGGCAAGCAGCCCCCAAACAAAGTCTGAGATCAGAACTCATACCGCGGTTGTGGCTTGAAGGCCGCATGCAAGTTCTTCAATATTTAGAGAGTATGTGTTAGTACGAGATCGCGCTATCAACTTATTTAATCTTTATCGATGAAGTTGGTTGATTAGGACAAAATTGTATCCCTTAGGAACCGTACATGCACCTTTGTTTGGATGCCGATTGAATATTGTTACAATACGAAATACTTGAAGGCCACACGCAATTGACTCACCTACATTTATGCTCCCACCCTTTTGTAGACTCAGCTTCTGCCTCTGGGGAAGTGCTCACATCAACTCCAATTTGGATGGAGCTTCTCGATGGGTTAGAGCGTTTGCGAACCAAAAAGGGGAAAAACCCATCCTCCAAAGTAGTGAAGTGAGCCAGGACAATAAGACAATAGGTCTCATGGGCCAAGCCTGCTATCAGGCAGTGAGTGGGAATCAATCCTGAAAGAGAGAAGGTCTAGTGCTCTCAGAAAATATTTGATTCGCCGAAAAATTGGCTTTATCAGACCAATCCATGTTCAGAAGCCTTCCATCAAAAGTCAGTGGTCTAGGCCGCTTTCCTTGACTTTGAGTTGGATCTCATTCTTCTTCCTGGCAAAAAAAAGAGGGTAGACTTCATCCGAGACACATGGGTTCTTTTGCTTCCTTCAAAGAACTCGTCTTTGAGCCTCTAAAAATAAGGGCGTAGTATCCCAGCCACCTAGACCACCTAAAAGGAAGGAATTGGTCTTTGGCTTTGAGTGATCCAATCATTGGTGAATGGGTTCAGTAAGGTAGAAGGAAAGGGCCACTCTCGACCTGGGAAATTCACAGCAGGAAAGACTGGCGCCGATCAGCGAAAGCGAACCCTTCAGTACATCACGTTCAGCCCTCCCTCAAAATCCCATTTGTTTTATTGAGGAATCACTCTTGATCCTCTAAAGGCTCTTCTCCGTCTATACTCAAAGTCCATCTGTCTCTCGTGGAAGCGCTTTAGAGTGCCTAGAAGATCCAGCAAACGGAGGTGCCAATGCTGTCCCAAGACCATATCACGGTAGGTAGCTGCTTTAAAGAGGTTGGGGGACAGACTGGTGAACAATCTTCTTCTTGTTTTCTCCGACCTAGAGCACTCTTTTTTCAATCGTACGAAGAAACTCCGTGAAAAACCCAGCTATCACTCCTATGAGACGGCTAACTCCCAACTCCCGATACATTCTTTAGAGTCGACCAAAGGACTCGTTGGTTTGGACATAGTTTCTTTGTTCCTGTGTTTCTGTTTTGCTCTCCCCCTTT
>Ga0157360_1000527_pt1 | contig 14407 bp, 15 predicted proteins | sample AttlaeALBM1_FD_111483 | JGI IMG/M metagenome (GOLD analysis project Ga0157360, IMG submission 111483) | Fungus gardens microbial communities from leaf cutter ant in Ribeirão Preto, State of São Paulo, Brazil - Atta laevigata ALBM1 | ecosystem: Host-associated > Fungi > Mycelium > Unclassified ... | reverse complement strand
TACTACTGTGGCTATGCGCTTATTCTCCCATGGTCCTCATGTTACTCTAGTCATGTGACACCTTGTGACTGTGACTTGTGACGTGACCATCCGTGACCATCCGTCACACCATTGTGACATTGTAACAAAGTCACATGATACTTTCCCACGCTCCACCTTGTAGTTGTAAGTCCAAAGAAAAAGAGAAAGAAAAGAAAAGAAATATAAATAATGACTTAGCCGTTTTGCCAAGTCATGACAGGAGAGGAGAATTACCAGGAAGATTTACAGCAAAGAAATTATTTGGGTGGTCAGACAAGAAGTATGATGAAGAATACTGGGGAAGGTTAGAACAGAATTGAAAGCAATAGAAAGGTGGAAGAAGAAAATGAATTTTAGAGATAATAAAAGAGAAAGAAGAAATCAAGCAGAAGAAATCAGAAATTAAAGAGTGGACAGAAGAAGATGAGAAGGAAATGGGCAACATGGTTGACCCCTATTACAAGTTGTAAAAATCCTTAGGACAAGGAAACTTAAAAGGGGGATGGTGTCATGACTTGGCAAAACAGCTAAGTCATTATTTATATTTACTTTTCTTTTCTTTTTCTTTTGAACTTACTACATAGGAAGGAGTGCAAAAAAGTGTCACATCACATGACATTACATGATATGTCACATGATAAGTGTGGGAAAGTAGTGCACAGACCATGTAGTAGTTGTATAAGTGATGTACAGAAAATAACGGAGACTCTATCGAGTTTTCCTTGTTAACTTGGACTTGGAGGGTGATTAAGTCATCTCAGGCTAAGTCACTACACAACCCTCTAAATCACCCCAAACTTTGCCAGTACATTTTGTAGCAAAAAAGAATAGAAAATGGAGAATGGTGTAGGACTATTGATATATAAACCAGTGGACAATAAAAAACAAGTACTCTTTACCTCTCATAGTAGATATATTAGATAGGATAGGAAAGAGAAAAGTGTTTACAAAGCTAAATCTGAGGTGGGGGTACAATAATGTTAGGATCAAAGAGGGAAATGAATGGAAGATGGCATTTACAACATATATTAGAACCTATGAACCTATGGTTATGTACTTTTGGCTAACTAACTCCCCTACTACCTTTCAAACAATGATGAATGATCTATTCCAGGATCTCATAAATCAAAGAGATACTGCAACATTTATTGACAATATCTTAGTGGCTACAGACACAAAAGAGAGGCATAATAAGTTAGTAGAGGAAGTATTGAAGAGACTAGAGAAAAATGACCTATTTGTGAAACCAGAGAAGTATAAATGGAAAGTAAGAGAAGTAGAATTCCTGGGAGTAGTAATTGGTCTAAGAGGAGTAGAAATACAAAGAGAAAAGGTAGAAGGAGTATTGAACTAACTGGTACCCAGAAATGTTAAAGAAGTACAAAAGTTCTTAGGTCTCACTAACTGTTATAGGAAGTTCATCAAGGACTTTGCAAAGATAGCGGCCCCACTACACATGCTCATTAGGAAGGAACAAAAGTGGAAATGGGAAAAGGAGCAAAAGGAGGTATTCAGAAGGTTAAAAACAGTGTTTACCATAGAACCTGTTTTAGCTATCCTAGACATAGACAGGGAAATAAGAGTGGAGGCAGATGCATCAGACTATGCAATGAAGGGAGTATTATCAATGAAAAGCAAGGATAGAAAATAGAGACCAGTAGCTTTCATCTTTAAATCATTAAATACCACAGAGCAAAATTATGAAATTTATGATAAAGAGATGTTAGCAGTTATTTAGTATCTAGAAGCATAAAGGCACTACTTAGAAGAAACGAAACTGGAATTTGAAATTTGGACAGACCACAAAAATCACCAATATTTTATGACAAGTCAAAAGCTAAACTAAAGGCAAGCAAGGTAGACCTTATATCTATTCTGATTCAACTTCACACTGAAATATGTTCTAGAAAAAAGCATAGATAAAGCTAATAGACTAAGTAGGAGACCAGACTGGCAGAAAGGAGTAGAGAAGGATAATGAAGACCAGACATTGATAAAGCTGGGATAGGTCAGAGGAGCAAAAACATTAGTAGAAAAAGGAGACTTAAGGGAAAGAATCAAAAGAGTGCAGAAAGGAGATAAAAGAGTGGTAAAAGCAGTGGAAGAATTAAAGAAAGCAGGAATAAAGTCACTAAAAGATGAGGAATAGGAAATAAAGGATGAGGTAGTCATGAAAAAAGAACAAATATATGTGCCAGGAGGGAAACTAAGGGGAGAGGTAGTCTGACTGCACTATGATACCCCAGTAGGAGGACATGGAGGAAGGTGGAAGACAATGGAAATGGTCATGAGAAACTATTGGTGGCCAAGAGTAACAAAGAAAGTAGGAGGATATGTAGATAGATGTAATGCTTGTCAATGATACAAGAATAGAAGCAAAGTACCTACAGGAAAGCTGATGCCTAATGCAATCCCAGAAAAATTGTAGAGCCATATTTTGGCAGACTTCATCACCAAACTACTATTAGCCCAGGGATACAATACTATCTTAGTAGTATGCAACTGATTTAGTAAAATAGTCTATTTTATAGCAACTACAGAAAAGACATCAGCAGAAGGGCTTGCAAGATTGTTTTGGGACTACATATAGAAGTTACATAGACTTCCAGAAAGCATCATATTGGATAGAGGGGTATAGTTTGTGGTAGAAATGATAAAGGAGTTAAACAACTTATTGGGGATCCAAACAAAACTCCTGACAGCCTACTACCCCAAACAGATGGGCAAACAGAGAGGGTTAATCAAGAGCTAGAGCAGTAGCTAAGAGTCTTTATTGATCACAGATAGGAATAGTGGCTGGATTGGTTAGAAATGGTAGAATTTGCATACAATAACAAAATTTACTCAGCAACAAAAGTATTGCTGTTCAAAGCAAACTATGGTCAAGATCCAAGGATGGGATTTGAAGAAAGGAGGAAAGAAAAGTACAAAGTGGCAAGGAAGTTTGTAGAAAGAATAAGGAAAATTCAGGAAGAAGCAAAAGCAGTACTAGGAAAAGCACAGGAGGAAATAAAGAAGTTTGCAGATAGAAAGCAAGGAGAGGAAGAAGAGTACAAAGTAGGAGACTTAGTACTGCTGAGTATGAAGGACTTGAAATGGCAAATAAAAGGAAAGAGATCAAAAAAGTTAACTAAATGTTTTGTAAGACTATACAAAGTTAAAGAGGTTGTCTTAAGCAATACAATAGAAATAGAATTACCTAAGTCTATGAGAATTCACCCCATAATCAATATTAGTCAAGTACAATTGTATAAACCATAGGTGGAAGGACAGAAAAAGATACCACTGAAACTAGTCATTATCAAAGGAGAAGAAGAATTTGAGGTGGAAAAGATACTAAATAAAAGGGTAGTAAGAGAGAAGGAAAAGTTCTTGGTCAAATGGAAAGAGTACATGGCAGAAGAGGACACCTGGGAAAGTAGGGAAAACTTAGAAAATGCAAAAGAGTTGGTAAACAAGTTTGAGAGAGAGTATGGGGAAGAGGCTAAAGAACTCAGGCAACAAAAACAAAAAGAAGAAGAGAATGAATTTAGTTGGGAATTTCCTAGGGAATTTATGGCCAAATTACTCTATGAATAAGGACAAAAAAGATATGAGAAGAAAAGGAAAAAAAGGTGGGAGGAAAATTGAAGTTGATAAAAAAATTCCTTGGGACAAGGAATCTTAAAAGGAGAGGCCATGTTATAAGAGTCCCAAAAAGGAAATAACTTCCCATGCTTTTGAACAGTTAATCCACAATCTTAAGATATATAACAGAATAAAACTATAAATAGCATGAGAAACTTAAGTAAACTATATCACATGACTTGGTCAGGTGATTGTAGAATATTTTAGAAAGAACATGTGACTGCAAGACTTTAGTGCACAGACCATATAAAAGTAGTATAAGTAGTATATAGAATACAACAGAGAACTCTATTAAGTTTTTCCTAAACATTTACCTAGGGTAAACTCTGAGTCTTTATGACTTAACGTTAATACTTATACATTATGCCATCTACTTCTTTCTACTCCTCATCTCTTAGCATTTTCATCCCTGCTCACTTCATTTCTTTTATAGCTTTTATCATCTCATTATCTTTTATACTCAACTACCTAACTTTCTCTAGTAGGTCTACTTCTTCTACTATGATTTCCACCACCTCTGTTCTTCTTACTTCTAGCCACTCAGGCTTTACCAACATCTCATTCTTGTTATCTCTTTCTACTCCAACCTTTTAGTCTGGCCTCTTACTCAAACTGTCTGCCTTTCCTATTTTACTTCCCAGAATATGTTTTAATGTAAAATTTAACCTAGATAGGTACAAAGCCCATCTTGCTTGTCTCTGATTTAATTTCTGTACCTTCAAAAAGTATTCAAGATTCTTGTGATCTATCCAAATCTCAAATTTAACCATTGCTCCTTCTAGAAAATGCCTCCACACTTCTAAGCATCTAATTACCACTAATATCTCTTTATCGTGAATCTTGTAGTTTCTCTCTGTGTCACTTAGAGATTTGGAGATGAAAGCCACTGGTCTCCACAGTTCATCAGAGCACTTCATGGATAATACTCCTCTAGTTGTGTAATTTGAAGTATCTGCTTCAACCCTAAACTCTTTGTTTAAGTCTGGTGCTGCTAATAATAGTTTTGTTATAAAAACCCATTTGAGCTTGTCAAATACTTACTGTTACTTTGCTCCCTATTGCCACTTTATATCCTTTCTCGTTAATGTGTTTATTGGCCTTGCTACTCAAGTAAAATCTTTGATAAATCTCCTATAATAATTTGCAAGGCCTAAGAATTTCCTGACATTAATGAGGATCAAAGGGGATTGATCACAAAACAAAAATAAAAATAAATGAAAAAAGCAGAACCTCTGAGATGTTTCACAATTGTACACTAAACAAGTAAACACTGAGGAGATAATCAAATCAACAAAGAGAGCTTGAAAAAAGAGAAATAAAGGAAAAAAGTTGAATAACTGAAAGAAATTGTAATAGTAGTTTTAAGAATCCACTCAAGGTCAATCTTACTATAGTTGGATCTCTGAGATGCATGTGTATCTTGTGTCATGACACTGCTGCCCTTACCTAGTCTAGTAGTTTGGCTTGCCATTGATATAGCAGATCTACCTAGAACTCCTATGCTATCATGCAGGCTCTTCTTCAGCTAACTATACAATTGGAAGCCTACTCCAAAAAACATATAGTGAGTAGTTAACTCCTAGCATAAGCAAATGCCCAAGTCTATTGGGGCTCAAATTCCTGTTGAGAGAGGAGTTTTGGTAGTTTTTAGAAAGTAAAGAGGAATACTCAGAAAAATGAGACTTAGTCACTCAAATAGCCATTAAGCTCTAGAGCAATAGAAAGGGATGATGATAGGAGTATGATGCTTGAGTTCCCTTCTGTGTCCCAGAGTATTTTATTAAGATTACAAAGCAACAAGACAACAAAGAAAACCTCCAAATTCCCAAACATAGTAAGGCCAACCTGATGAGGCAATACCTCTTCCAAGCACTTGGTGATCACTCTCTACTCTTCTAGTCCTACTCTTAGGGTTCTTTCCTGTATAATTAATGGCTCTCAAGTCTCTTGCTAGGCAGTAGAAAGAGATAGTAATCTCAAGTCGTCTTGTTCTTGAGCTTGTTGTCTTTATCAATTCTCTTTTCTATCTCTCTTCCCAACTTTCTTATCTTTTCCCCTATGTCCTCTATATCTTCTCACTTCTCCAGGATTCAGATTCCTTCTACTGTGGTTGCAATACGACTCCATATCAACTCAGCTCTCTTAATCTTGATATAATTAGCTATCATTACTAATAGCTTAGATCTGATAGTAACTTTTCTGAATATAGTACTGCTGGCTACTGAGATATAATGTTACTCTAGTAAAGATTAGTCTTTGAAGTTTGCCTCTATTCTCAAAAGCACTCTAGAAGAGAAATCTATAATAAATCTAATATGGGGTGCCTAGGCAAGTGTCTATGAGGTATCTATAGTGGTAGTCACAGCCACTACTCTGCTACTCAAGTGGTATGCTTGAGTCCACAACTGGGCATCTAAGGAACATCTCTGGGAGGCTGAACTCTTCTCTTAAGCCAGTTATTCTCATTATTATGGTGAAAATAGTCACTTATTTTGCCTAAATAGCTGTCTGGTGTGACAACATCTTTCACATTTTTGGGCTCTGGCCAACTAAGTACTCCATCTACCTTTTCTTTTTCCATTTCTATCCCGTCAGGTCCTATGATAACCCCTAGAAATCCTATCTTTCTCACTTTCCACATATACTTTTCTGGCTTGATATATAAGTCATTTTTCTCTAATCTTCTCAATATTTCCTCCACAATTTCATCATGTCCTTCCTCAGTTTCTGTCCCCACTAATACATCATCTACAAATGCTGCAACTTTTCCTTTATTGATTAGGTCTCTTAAAATTTCATTTATTATTGCCTAAAATATAGCTAGTGAGTTTGTCATTCCAAAGAATATCACAGTTGGCTCAAAGGAGCCCATATGCATTGTAAATGCTCCCTTTCACTTATCCCTTTCCTTAATCCTCATATTATTGAACCTCTACCTCAGATCTATTTTAGTGAATATTTTCTTACTTCCTATATTATCGATTAAGTCCATAATTAATGGGAGTGGATAATTGTTTTTTACCATTTGGTCATTTAGATTATGGTAGTCTATTACTATCCTCTTGCTGCCATTCTTTTTACTCACAAAGATAACTGGCAATGTCTGAGGGGACTTTAACAGTCTAATATACCCCTTTCTCAATTGATCATCTACAAATTTCTGAATCTCCTCTCTCTCATTCTTGGATAAAGGGTAAATTCTTCCTTTTTATGGTTTAAACATCTCCTTGAGATCTATAGCATGATCCCAAATTTTTCTCGTTGGCATCCTTTCTGACTCTACCTTCCCAAAGACTTTTCTCCACTTCTAGAACCTCTTTGGTACTATCTCTTCAACTTTTCTATAATCCTTTTCCATTTTTTCTTTCTTTCCCCAATCCTCTTTATCATCTATTATCTATCTGATGATTTTCTCTTCCTCTAAGGTCCCTACTCTTTTTTCTCTTTTGGCTTTTTTCTCTTCTTTTTTTTGTCCTATCTTGCCACACAATGGTAGGCACTTTGTCATCTTTACTTCCCTGGTTTCCCAATTTATTTCTGGGTTGTGTGCCTGTAACCATAGTATTCCCAGTATTACTTCTGTTTTCCCCAAATTGCACACATCTATTCTCATTCTTTCTATATACCCTTATAATACACATTTGCTTCTACTTGATATGTAATGGCTTCTCCACTGTTATTTGTTTCATCCATATTTCTAACCATTATTGGCCTTTCTAACTTTTGTAGCTTAAATTTGTGTTTTGCTACTGTTTTTTTATCCATGAACATCCCTATTGCATTACTATCCAAGAGTGCTTTGACTATTACTCTTTTATGGGTGTCAACCTTTTCTACTCCAATATTCAACCACACTTCTCTCAATATCTTGAAGGTTCTTCTGACCTCCCTTTGGCTATTCCCCTCTTTTGCTGTGCTTTTTGACTCTTCTGGTTGTGCACTGCCTTACTGTGCATTTCTCTTAATAGGATGTACTGTCTTCTCCACATGGTATCTTTGCCTTCTGCATTGTTTACATACCAAGTAGGACACTTGTTATGAACATTGAATAGGACTATAATTATTATCAGCCATAGTCTGATAATGAGTGGCTAGTAGATGAGATGTTGGCAATGTTAGATAAGAACAGTGATGCATTGAATGTGTAAGGACTCTAAGAGACAATAGACTTTCAGAATAGATAGAACTCTTTGGAGAAATCTTAGACTATCATCTTTAGACTCATGCTAAATGAGATAACCTTGGACTAATCCATTATTAGACACTGACTCAACTTGTTACCCTTATCACTTCTGTCACTGAACTGTCACTTAACTAGTCACTTATAGTTACAACTAGCATTACTATATTGTAATGTAGTCACAATACCTAGTTAGGATAAATACAGACCAGAAAGAAAAGGGAATGGCAAGTTCTCTCTTTCTGTATTCCCTCTGTAAAAGTCTTACTCTGAGGAATCAGCACTCTTACCTGTCATAGGACAATCTCAAGGGTACTACTCAAAGTCTCATTGACATCTCTCCTCCAATATAACTTCACTGAAAACCTTAACTAGATCCTTTGACAAGAAGCATGAAGATATCAAGTATTAGATATAGGCTTCAAGTTGAAACACATATTCAACTGTGAGGTCTAGAGTCTTAACAACACTACTATCTCCTTGGTATACCACCCCAATTCTAATAGGCATGCCTCATTAGGTATGTTTCCCTCACAATGCTCCTATGCCTTCTGTTGTAGGATGTACACTGGACTTCTCTTTTACTCCTTTTACTATGCCTTTTGTACTGTTGCCACACATACCACTCTTTTCTCTCTTGTCCCCTTTTCCTTCTTCCACTCAGGACATTCCCTATACTTGTGCCTCTTCTCTTTACACTTGAAACATTCAACTATTCAACCTTTCTCTTCTATCACAAAAGGTCACTTACTTATTTGTGATTGGTACTTTAGAACTTGAGTAGTTCAAAAATGCAAAGTCTAGACAGTGACAAAAGAAGTTGTTAATTCTGAGGTCTAATCCTCAGACAGGGAGTCTGTCATAACTTGGCAAAACAGCTAAGTCATTATTTATATTTCTTTTCTTTTCTTTTCTTTTCTTTTATTATTGGACTTACAACTACAAGATGGAGTGCGGGAAAGTATCATGTGACTTTGTTACAATGTCACAATTGGTGTGACAGATGGTCACAAATAGTCACATCATGGGTCACAGTCACAGTGTGTCACATGACTAGAGTAACATGAGGACCATGGGAGGATAAGTGCATAGCCACTGTAGTAAAATGTATAAGTAGTAGGGAAATAAGCGAGAACTCCATCGAGTTCTCTTTGTCAAACTCTGAACAAAGAGACAGTTGGCTTAATTCCGGTCATCAGGGTTTAGACGCTGACAGAGTCCTTATATACAGAATTGTGATAGTCTGTGCACTAGGACAAATCATCACATGCTACTACCTATTGTTCTATATATGGTAGTGCCTTTGTGCTTAATATAGTGATAACTTAACCTTATGGAGGCTGTCCTTTGTTCTAAGAAAAGAACAGATGACTATCTATAGGTAATTAATGAAGTCCATATGCAAACATTGAGGCCTTCTAATCTTAATTGCCTTGAGGTTTTTCTAAGCTCATTCTGAGCATTATGAAGAAGGCTTCAGCTGAGCCTAGAACCAAAGCATCAATCATGGTGGTTTCCAAGATATTAGCAATTTAATAAATGGTAACATAGTAGTTACCAGTTAATCTGCTTAATATCTCGGCCAATATTAATTGCTTCAAGACATGACTGGCATCAATTGAAAGGTCGTTTTGAGGGCTTTTAAGACTATGAGAATCATTGAAGAATTGATAGAGATATGGCTGAATGAAGTTTATGACATTACCTCCTCTCTTGGTTCGAGCTCTATTGAGAAGTTATCTTGTTTTTGGTATACTCTGAAGATATTCCTGTAGCTTTTTGCCTACATTTTGTAAATTTTCTTCAGGTTTCCATGTGTTGTCTCCTTGAGTGTATTCTTTCCATCTAACAAGGTATTTGTTTTTCATATGTCTTTGTCATAAGTCCAGAATTTTTTCTACCTTCTATTCTTCCTGGCCCTGTATCAAGGTTGGTGGTAGGGGAGTGGCTTTCTGGTCACAGATGGTGGATTCAGAGTACTGAGTTAACTTGCTTGCATGAAAGACTGGGTACAGTACTTGGTAACAAGGTGGCATTCTAAGCTGAAACATAACCAAGGACAACTTTTTGATTATTTCAAATGGTTCTTTGTACCAGGGCCATAATGCTCACTCCATAGTCTGGTCCTTTAAATTGAGTAGCACTTTGTTGCTAACTTTAAATGGGATGCTTTGGACTTTCTTGTCATAGTACTACTTCATTCTTTCTACTGCAAGAGTAAGAGCTGCTTTTGCCTACTCCAGGGCTTTATGTCTTTTATATGTTAGGTCATTTAAGTTCCTTTGTGGTGACTCTTTGACTAAAATTAGACCTGCTCTTGGGTGTCTGCTATATTCAAGATAGAATAGACTTTCTTTAATTCCTTTGTGTGCTTGATTGTTGTATGCAAATTCTGCACTTGGTAGCAGATCTGACTAATTACTAAGATTGTAATTGACATAGTACCTAAGATACTACTCTAGAGCCTGGTTTACACATTCTGTTTGTCCATCTGTTTGTGGATGGTATGCTGTCAACATAGTAAATTCTATTTCTAAAATTTTGCACCATTCTTGGAATATCTTGGCCAAGTATTATACTCCTCTATCTGAAATGATTTGTAGAGGTAGTTCATGCAATGGATAAACCTTGTCATAAAGTAACTGCGCCATATCCTTGGATAAAAACTGATTATTAATAGAAATAAAATGAGCTCTTTTGGTGAGCCTATTAATAATTACACAGATAGCATTGTAACCATTTGACTCTGGCAGTTGAGTGATTAAGTCCATAGAGATTATTTCCCAAGGCCCATTAGGCACCTTGTTAGGCATGAGTGGTCCAAAAGGTTGCTATAGGCAATTTTTCATTTGCTGACACATATCACAACCTGTAATATATTTCTTGACAACTGTAGTTATCCTAGGCTACCAGTAATTTCTGGAGACCAACTTATAGGTCTTCTACCAACCTGAGAGTATCTGGCAGATGGCAAATTGTAGTACATTTGAACAATCTATTGTCGCAAAGTGTCATCCACGCTATAAGGGATATAGATTTTCCCTCTGTACAGAAGTAGTCCATTCTTATAGTTCTAGTCTTGCAAGGATTTTTTGAATTCTCTAGGACTAGACTTGAATAATGACTTATAGTCTTTTGTGACTTCAGCTGATAAAAGTGCAACTTTGACCTTCTTTAGGATTATCTCATCATTTATTGGTGATTCATGAGTAGCCTCTAATACGTTAATAGCAAAGAACTTAGGCTTTAGCAACACCTAGTTTATATTGTTGAGGTCTATCCCCATCTCATAATCTGCTTGTTTGAACAAGGGGTCTTCTGCCTGTATCGTCTTTCCCAGTTTATAATAGAGTACAAAGTCAAAACAAGTTATAAATAATATCTATCTTGCTTGCCTCCTGGTCAGCTTTTGAGCTATCCTAAAAAATGTAAGGTTCTGATGATCTGACCAGATCTCAATTTTATGTAGATGTCCTTCCAAATGATGTCTGTATTCCTTTAGTCCCCGAATTACTGCAAGTAGCTCTTTGTCATAGATTTCATAGTTCCTTTCATGGATATCTAATAACTTGGAAAAGAATGCTACTGGGTGCCACAGGTTGGTTTGTATATCTTTTTGTGATAAGATTGTACCTGTTGCAAAGTTGCTAGCATTGGTGAATAACTTAGAGGGATCTTTGTCATTTGGTATTCTTAGGATTAGAGCTATGGTAAAGGCCTTTTTCAGTCTCTCAAAAGTATTTTGTTGCTCAACGCCCCAATTCCAGATACAATTCTTCTTGGTCAAGTCAGAGAGTAGTTTTGTGTTAAGGACGGAATTACGGAGGGGGCAAAGAAGCAGAGTAATAGATAAAGGTACTTTTTGGAATGGAATAATGTACTACATTGGAGGGGAATATTGCTTAGCGATAGTATAAACTCCAAAAGAAGACTCCGGTGAAAGGTAAAAGACATCAGAGTGGAGTACAACTTAGTGAACGACCTTGGCTTCAACTTATGTGTTGTGCCCCGGTCTCCAGTCATGAGGTGGTTGTGTATTTCGGAATGAAGGAAAGTCATCAGAGAAGAGGTCCTTAAGGAAGTGAACTAGGAATCTGGAATGAACAGAAGGGTGTTAGGATCAGATAACATTAATTTACAGACTGAGAAATTATACTGTAACTACACAGTACTTATAGTAAGTCCAGAATAGGAGGAGAGTAGTCTACTATGCTATCCTACTATTATTAATTTTAGGAGAATTATTAGGAGAAATAAATTACATAATCATCATATTCCCAGAATATGACATTTTGACATCTTGGCAAAGTTCTCAATGAACCTAGGATAGAAATTTGCAAAGCCTAAGAATGCTTGTACTTGCTTGACTTTTGTTGGTACTGGCCACTCTAGAACTCCTGAAAGTTTCTCTTCATCTATCTGTACTTTATTTTCCAATATTATTACGCCCAAATATTTGATGCTACTTTGCTCAAAGAAACATTTCTCTGCTTTAGTGTAAAGGTCATTAAATTGAAGTCTTTTTAGCACTTCCTTGACCAATTGCCTATGTTCCTTCAAACATGTCCCAAATATTAAAATGTCATCTAAATACACCATTACTAATCTAATGCAAATCAAATCTCCAAGTATATTGTTCATCATACTTTGGAATGTTGCTGGTGCATTGGAGAACCCAAAATACATAATAGTTGTCTCAAAGAGGCCTTGTCTTGTAATAAATGCTGTTTTCTATTCATCTCCTTCTCTGATGCAAACATTGTTGTATCTCCATCTCAAATCAATTTTGGTAAAGATTAAGGCTTTGTTGAGTGATTCAATCAAGTCTGCTATTCTAGGGATTGGATAGCAATTTTTGATGGTAATTGCATTAAGGACTCTGTAGTCCATGACAGATCATAAGCTTCCATCGTGTTTTTTTACAAAGAAGAATGGAGCTGCTATTGGGCTAGTAAATAGATAGATATAAGTTTCTCATCGATCTATGTATTAAGAGAGTTTCTTTTTGCTAGAGATAGTAGATAGACCTTTGCTAGCTTAGGAAGCTTTGCACCTTCCATGAAGTCAATAGCATGGTCATACAGTTTCTGTAATGGCATTCTCTCTGATTTATGCTTTGAAAACACATTCCCATACTCATGTAACCATTCTGGTACATGAGCCTTCCAGGCCTTTGTGTCTTCACAATCTGAGTTCCTATACTGCTCTCAATTGTTAAGTATAGTTACAATCATCATTGCCTGTTAATGACTGCCTAGGTCAGTTGTGTCTGCCTAGCTAAAAATGTAGTTGTCAGGGTCCTCATCTCCTATGTTGTCCAATGAGAGAAATCCACTGATATCTATTTCAAGGTGAAGCTTATTAGCTCCTACTTTTACATCTTGTATCTTACAGACTTTATTAGCATATGTATCTAGGTACCTGGTAAACTCCCATTGACCTTTTTGCCAATCAATATTTGGATTATGCTTATACAAGTATGAGTAACCAATTATCATCTCTTTATTCCCTAGATTGGTGACAAAGAGGTGTTGGGTCATCTTGTGTAATCCAATTTCTACATAAGCTCAGATATACTCAGTTATTTGTCCTGCCTTGTTGGGAGTGCCATTCACATTGATTATACAATACAGATTTGCTAGTTTATATGTTGCCAGGTTATTATTTTCCATGACAACTCTATTGATGAAGTTTGTGGTAGCTCCTGAATCAACTAAAGCCTCAGTCTGTACTTTTTTGCCATATACCTGGAATTTTAAAGGAGATAGTCTTGTTGCATGCTATATTATTACAAGTTTCCAGTACTACTTCCAACTTTTGTGAGCTAATTGAGGGTATACTATCCTCTGATTCACATGCCCTCTCTTTTCACTCAAAAACTCTATAAAATTCAATAAAATTCAGAATAAATTCAAATAAATTAGGATAAATTAGAATAAAATTGGAACAGGCAGTGAGCAAAGTGAGCTGACTGTGGCCTTACTGTTGTAGGAAGGGAGCAGAGCAACCTGACTCACAACATTGCTCACTGTGACACAGACTGTTGTTGGAAGGGAGCAAAGCAATCTGATAGACAATACTACTCACTGTGACATGGACTGTTGTGGGAAGGGAGCAAAGCAGACTGACTTCAACACAATCTTTATAATGCAGAATTAGTAGAGGGTTCTAGATGGGCCAGAGGCCCAAATGAAAACCTCATCTTATTGATAGCCAGCTGATCAATTGACAGCTGTTTGTCTGCCATGATAGGGAATGACATGACGTTACTGTAACTGTAACGACTTCTCATCCGCCACTACCATGTCAACTGAGATCTGGTATCTCCTCTTCAACAGTGCGAAAGAATTGCTTGGTACTCCCTATAAAGCGGAAGTCAGAGACATCACTGATTTGAAGATGGCCATCAAGGAAGTGGCATTCTCATATGTGGCAAATGTCCAGGCTCTCGATCTGGTCGTTTGGCGGTGCAAGGAACCTACGTTCTTGTCCACCCAACCCAGGAAAGTGCTACAACAACACCTTTCTGAAATTGACTTGCTCAATGAGGAACAAGTTGTTGAGCTTGCCAGTGGAGCT
>Ga0157360_1000526_pt1 | contig 14419 bp, 9 predicted proteins | sample AttlaeALBM1_FD_111483 | JGI IMG/M metagenome (GOLD analysis project Ga0157360, IMG submission 111483) | Fungus gardens microbial communities from leaf cutter ant in Ribeirão Preto, State of São Paulo, Brazil - Atta laevigata ALBM1 | ecosystem: Host-associated > Fungi > Mycelium > Unclassified ... | reverse complement strand
GAGTGAATCATCACCTTCATCAATAGGCTGCACATCAATTCGATCCTTCAAGCGCTCATGACGTACCTGCTCGAGATGATTGAAATCAAACAGATCCCGATCAGCCAACTGTGAAGGCGCAATGTTAGTCACCGCCTTGAACATGGTTTCAATGCGTCCCGGATGCTCTTTGTTCCACTTCTGCAACATTTCCTTAACGTTTTGCCGCTGCAGGTTTTCCTGACTTCCGCACAAATTACACGGAATGATCGGAAACTGCATGGCATTGGCATATTCGATAATATCTGCCTCAGATACATACGAGAGCGGCCTGATAACAATATGCCGCCCATCATCAGATAATAATTTCGGCGGCATGGCTTTCAAGCTGCCAGCAAAGAACATATTAAGGAACAAGGTTTCAAGAATATCATCACGGTGGTGTCCCAAGGCAATCTTGGTAGCGCCGATCTCTTCTGCGAAACCATACAGTGTTCCTCTACGCAAACGGGAGCATAACCCGCAGGTTGTTTTTCCTTCCGGCACCTTTTCCTTCACTATCGAATAGGTATCTCGCTCCACAATGTGAAAGCGGACACCTGTCTTTTTCAGGTACTCAGGCAACACATGCTCGGGAAACCCCGGTTGCTTTTGATCAAGGTTAACGGCAATCAGCTCGAAATTGATAGGCGCATTGCGCTGAAGGCTTCGCAACACCTCCAACATCGTATAGGAATCCTTGCCCCCTGAGAGGCACACCATGATGCGATCCCCCTCTTCAATCATCGAATAATCGATAATCGCATTCCCTACCAGACGCCGCAGGCGTTTTTGCAGTTTATTGAACTCACGGCGACGTTTTGGCGCATCTGCATCATGACCAAAATCAGGATGAGCTATATGCCCATGCATCTCGTCAGAAGAGGCATCATCGAAAGCGTCTTCGCTGATCGCATCAGCATCAGACAATGCTTTCGCTGAAGACGTCAGCTCATAGGCAAGCGCGTCAGATGCCCCATTTTTTTGTGGTATATGAGGGCTATGGGGCGTATCGACATTTGATGTCATACGATCGTTGTCGGTAAAAAAAGAGGAAGTTGACATGTTTTTCACTGAAAAAGCTGGGAAAAGGGCAATGTGCAAGATGATAACACTGAACCTTGAAGTGACGAAATCAGGCTGAAGCCAGCATGCTCCAATGCGTTAGTCTGTCTTGACCAAACGATACTCGACTGGATAGCGGCTCAGACATGAGCATTTCCTGCTCATAGTGATGGCCAACCAATCTCGCCGCAAAGTCAGTGGTGATATACGCGTGAATTCATGTTCAATTATCGTGGAAACTGACGTTTTTATGCCAAGAGGCTGTTACACTCACGTCTAAGTCAACAGGGAGTGTGTCATGTTTCAAGGCTGGCTACTGATCGTTATTTCACTGGGCTACATCGGCCTTTTGTTTGCTATCGCATGGATGGGGGATCGCCTGGCATTGCAACGCGGGGGCATTCACCGTCGCCCCGTGGTTTATAGTCTGGCATTGGCCGTTTACAGTACTTCCTGGACCCTTTTCGGCGCAGTAGGTGAAGGCGCGCGTTACAGTTACGGTGAGCTTCCGATCTTTTTGGGGCCAATACTCACTTTTATGCTGTTTTGGCCTGTCATTCAAAAAATGATTCGGGTGGCCAAACTTCAAAACGTTACCTCACTGGCGGACTTCATCGCCTCACGCTATGGCAAATCACAAGCCCTTGCCGCCTTCTGCGGATTGGCAGCCCTGCTGACTACCCTCCCCTATATTGCCCTACAGCTGAAAGCGATGTCGCTCAGCTTCAATATTTTTACCTCACGAAGCGATTTCGTCAGCACTTCAGTGAAGGGAGACAATGCGCTTTACCTCTCTCTCTTCATGGCGCTGTTTGCCATTTTCTTTGGAACACGCAGAACAAATGCGACTGAACACCATGACGGTATTATCCAATCCATCTCTTTCGAATCCATTCTCAAGATAACCGCCAGTATTGTCCTTGCAGGGGTGGCCATGTGGATTGGAACACATGACATTGAAGGCTTGAAAGAGCATTTATCGATTGCCAATAATCACCCGATGCCGACGATGGATATCGACTACCAGTCCGGACACCCTTTTGGACATGGTGTCTGGATACAGACCTTACTGGCCATGCTGGCCGTTTTTTGTGTGCCATTACAGTTCCATATGACAGTGGTCGAGCATACCAATGAAGCCGATGATCGTCGGGCCCGCTGGTTATTTCCGCTCTACCTGCTTATTGCTGCCATTTGTGTTATCCCCGTCCTCCATCTCACAGTCGCCTTATATGGCTCAACCAATATTGATCCTGATACCTACATCCTCAACCTGCCCCTCACGCTGGGTAGTCAATGGTTAGGGCTGATCATCTTTATCGGTGGATTTGCCGCGGGTAGCGGTATGGTGGTCATGGCCAGTGTGACTCTTTCCATCATGATCTCCAACGAGGTCATCATCCCATTGATGCACAACCTCGGCTGGTTCAATCGCACCAGTGGCAATGATACCCGTTGGCTTTTACGCATACGTCGTTGCATCATCATACTGGTTATCGCCATGGCTTATGGCGTAAACCGTCTCACAGGTGGCACCAGCTCCCTATCGGCATTGGGCTGGTTATCATTGGCAGGGTTAGCCCAGTTGGCGCCCGCACTGATCGGTGGACTTTACTGGAAACGAGGGAATCGCTATGGCGTAAGCGTGGGGATTACAGTGGGGTTAGCATTGTGGGCCTATACACTGTTACTACCCACACTCATTCGTGCAGGCATCATCAGTGAATCGGTCAACACGCAAGGTCCGTTCGGACTGAGCTGGTTGAGCCCGCTTCATCCCTTCGATATTTATATTTCCAGTCCCTTCACACAAGGCGTATTACTCTCCATTGGCTGGAACCTCTTCTTCTATATCCTGGTGTCACAGATTACTCGCCCAAGAGTCGTCGAGAGGATACAGGCTTCCCTCTTTGTCGATAGTGCCAGCCTTCAACCTACACTGAACCGCCCTTCCACCGGAACAACGACGATTGGAGACCTCACAGGGCTCAGCAAACGCTTTCTCAATGATGAACAGGTTGACCGAGCCTTCCGTGAACACTTGAATCTAAGCGGGGAACAAACCTCCCCTCCGATCAATGTGCGCGCGTCCTTCGATACCATTCAGTTTACGGAACGCCTGTTGGCGACAGCCATTGGGGCTTCATCTGCGCGTATCGTTATCAATTCTGCCCTGTCCCGTCGGGGTATTGAACTCTCGGATGTGGTGTCCATTATTGATGAGTCATCGCAGGTGCTCGAGTTCAATCGTACGCTCTTGCAATCCACTATCGAAAACCTCCATCAGGCCATCAGCGTTGTTGATCATGACCAGAAGCTAGTGGTTTGGAACCGGCGTTATATAGAGCTATTTGACTTCCCCGATAATCTCATACGTGTCGGTACCCCTTTCGAGAAAGTGTTTCGCTATAACGCTGAGCTGGGGGAATATGGCCCGGGCAATGTCGAAGAACATGTCAATCACTTGATGTCAGAATTGAAAACGGCTGCGCCTCACCATACACAAAGGCATCGCCATAATGGAACCGTGTTGGATATTCAGGGCTATCCCATGCCAGGGGGGGGATATGTCTATACCTATCAGGACATTACCGATCAGAAACGAACGGAAGAAGCGCTTAAGCAATCCGAAAGCAATATCCGTATCTACACTGATAACGTACCTGCATTGATCGCCTACTTTGATGCCAAATGCCGCTATTTGTTTACCAATCATGCCTACGAAACATTCATGCAGATTGATCGCAAGCACGCGATGGGCAAACATGCTGACGAGGTCATGACCGAAAGGGACTGGAAAGTCAGAGCCCCGTGGGTACGTCGTGCGTTGGAAGGTGAACGGGTCAATTACGAACTCTCGATTGATGATCAGGATGGCAGCATTCATTACATGTTGGCGACGTACACCCCCCACCTTGGTGTAGGCGCTCGAGTATTGGGCTTTTTCGCACTCTATCAGGATATCACCGAGCGTCGTCTGGCTGAAATTGCCTTGAAAGAGACCAATGAGCATTTGGAAGAACGCGTTCGGGGAAGAACCAAAGAACTATCCGCTGTTAACGAAGCGCTTCGGCAGGAAAATACGGTGCGCGCTCAGGCCGAACAAGCGTTGCGTCAGGCCATGCTAGTGGCCGAAGGAGCCAATGCATCAAAGACCCGCTTCCTTGCCGCAGCCAGCCATGACTTGTTACAGCCATTGAATGCAGCTCGACTCTTCACGTCGGCGTTGTCACAAAAATTTGTGGGCAGCGAGCACATGAATACGCTGACCCATATTGATAATTCATTACAGTCTGCCGAAGAACTGTTGAGCACCCTTCTGGATATTTCCAAACTGGATGCAGGGGCGCTTACGCCCAAGCGTAAACACTTCGATCTGAGTGACATCTTTCGCCCACTTCAGGCTCAATTCGATGTAATGGCTGCAGAGCGCGGACTCGAATTCCACGTGGTGGAAACTCATGCGGTGATTGATTCCGATCCACAGATGCTGCGCCGCATTATTCAAAACTTTCTCTCCAATGCACTCAGATACACTCAGGAAGGCAGAGTCTTATTAGGTTGCCGCCGCCGCGGACAGCATATCCTCGTGGAAGTTTGGGATACAGGCCCAGGTATTCCCGAATCGAAACAGAGCGAAATTTTTCAGGAATTCCGCCGACTTGACCAGCAAACTCGCCATCGGGAAAGTGAGAAAGGACTTGGCCTTGGCCTCTCCATTTCTGACCGCATGTCGAAAGTGCTGAATCATCCATTGGAAGTTCACTCACAGTTGGGTAAAGGGACTGTTTTTTCCCTCCAGCTTCCCTGGTTCAAGGGCGAAAGCATTGCACGTGTCACTCCCCAGCAAAAACGGGCTACAGCGGGGAATAAACTCAAGGGAACACGTATCCTTTGTATCGATAATGAAACACTGACACTGGAAGGTATGCGAGCCATTCTGGAAGGATGGGAATGCGAGGTCTATACAGCAACGACCATTGGTGGTGCAAAATCGGTATTACGTAATCTGGATGGTGTACCGGATGCCATTTTAGCGGATTACCACCTCGACAATGAAATTACCGGTCTGATGGCGCTCGAGGCGATTAATGAACAGATTCGGGAAGAGGTACCCGGTATCGTGGTCACAGCCGATAGAACGGAGGAAGTGGCTGATCTTGTACGGCGGGCAGGCTACCATTTGCTCAATAAACCACTGCGCCCTGCATCGTTACGTGCCCTGCTCACTCGCTTACTGCAAGCAAAACGGAATGCGAGAAGATTCAGGGAGTAGTCATCCCACCCACTAAAGCTCCAAAAAGGAAAAAGGCATGCTAATAAGCATGCCTTTTTTATGTCGGGAGAGACGAAGCTCCCCCTGATGATTACCAGAATTGTGACTGTAATACCGGTACCATTTGCACTGACAAATATCTTACATGGACTAGATATCTTCAACCTTGGGCGGCTCAATTTCAAGACGCTGAGCAGCAATAACAGCCTGAGTACGTGAGTGCACACCCAACTTACGCAAAATAGCCGTCACATGGGCTTTGATGGTCGCTTCAGACACATTCAAATCATAGGCAATCTGTTTATTCAGCAATCCTTCGTTCAACATATTCAACACTCGGAACTGCTGTGGTGTCAGCGACGCAATAGCCTCGGCAAAACGTGCGTCTTCTTCATCTGCTTCACCCAGGGCTTCAGCCAGGCCAGTAGGCAACCAGACTTCACCTTGTAGCACAGCACGAACGGCTTCACTGATCGTTTCAAGGGACGATGATTTGGGAATAAAGCCAGAGGCACCATAATCCAGTGCCCGACGTACAACATGAGGCTCTTCGCTGCCAGAAACCACCACGACGGGAATGTCCGGCACTTGCCCACGCAGCTGAATCAACCCCGAATAACCGTGAGCGCCCGGCATGTGCAAATCCAGCAGAATAAGATCTGCATCAACATGCTGATGAACGGCTGCCATTGTCGCGTCCATCGTATCGGCCTCAACAATTTCGGCTTTCTCCACAACATTACCCAGGGCCTGGGTCAATGCAGCACGAAATAGCGGGTGATCATCTGCGACAATAAACTTTTGCGCCAAGACCATAAAGCTCTCTCCCAACACGCATGAGGAAATAGCGATTTTGCAGCTCATGCGAAATCACTGTTAGTAACATCATAACGCTATAGTGACGCTTCAACCGGCATTGATCCAGTTGGAAATACCGACACATCAATATGAACGCTATACATATAATTTATAATTTCGTTGTACATCAACACAGGCCCGATACTTTTGTTCGTTTAAGCAAAGCCTATACCAATGGTGACAGATCATTCTGACCATAAGGCCATGCCCACTAACATATAACGTTGGGCACAAAAAACATAGCGCCATATTTTATTATCAATAATGGGACCCTATTCCTGACCAGTCGTTTTTACCTCTGCCACGGTAACTCATCTGAAAAAATTCGCCATAGGACTTTACTCGTAAATGAAGATAACGGGCAAGCCCCTTACAGTAATACACTATTCGTCCTGATAGCAGAGGTCGAGAACTCCTGCAACACATTCATGACGCTGGGGCATGTTTATAAAAGACCAGCTCTGAACGACAATGCTTACATACATAGCGACGTCCTTTTCTGACCATGTTATGACGTCTTGACGTAAACGCATGGATCACTAACTGCCCGAGTTTATCGCGACATTGACACTGATAGAGAAAAGGCGATGGGCTTGCACGGGAGACATCCATGCGGTGTGTCACATCGGCGGGAATACCAAAAAGATGCGTCATCATATAGCGCCACTCTTTCCCATGAGGAGCGACACGAGGTGAGATCCCATACTGAACCACCCAGTGCGCGACTTCATGAGGTACCACTTGATTCAGAAAGATCAGAGGATGCTGTTGCAACAGAACAACGTTGAAGCGCAACCCCTCACGCCCGAAGTGGGCCTGCCCTGCACTCTTTCCCCGTAAATCAAACCATACGGGCGGAGACGGTAGCATCGGAAAGAAGGTCTTCGCATGCTGCATACACCGCTCCACCTGCTCTTCAACCGCGTGTTTAAGGTCAGAGAGAGCGTACGACTCAAGATATACGTTATCCTTGTCAGAATAAGGCGTCAGAAAATTTTGTGTGGAAACGTGCTGATAAGTTGTCATGCTTGATAGAATGGCGCCATCAGGTAGTTAAGTACTATGAGTTAAGTACTATGAGTTCCCCTATGCTTTGGAACCCCTATACTTTGAGACCCCCATGCTTTGGAACAAAGTCACGGGTTAATTGCCGGAAATCATTTATCTTGCGGGAGAAAAGCCCATGAATTCGCCTTCGTCATCGGATGCTCAAGACGCACACCAGATTCCTCTTGTGGATGATGAGGTGCTGGAAATACTGGATGACTTTCTCGAATCGGATCAGGTGGATCCTGAAGCATTGGATCTTTATGGTGCCCATGGTTTTCTGGTTGCCTTAGCCATTGCTCCCACTAAAACGGATCCCGGCACCTGGATTTCAATTCTCTTCAATGGAGAGCCCGAATTCAAGGATGATGCGACACGAGACGAAATTCTGGGTTATTTGGAACAATTGCATAATAACGCCGTTCAAGCCTTTGAGCGAGGATTGCTTCCCGAGCTACCCTTCGACCCTGAAGTTGAAGATGAACTAATGGAAAGCCCGGTATGCCTCTGGTGTGCTGGCTTTATGGAAGCTGTGTTTCTGGATGAAAATGCCTGGTTTGGCACCAGGGAAGAGCAGGCAGCACAGTTATTGCTCCCTTTCATGGCGCTTTCCTGCCTGTTTTCGGATGAAGACCCCGACTTGGAGGCATTAGCCAATTCCCCCAAGAAAGCAACCGAAATGGCTAACCAATTGCCAGAGCTATGCCTTGATCTCTATCTTCTTTATCGTGCTCCAGAGGAGAAAAAGGGACCTCCCAATGCCAAAAAAAGTGGCCCTCGTAAAGGGACTCGGCGCGGCGGAAATCGTTGAGAATACAGTTCGTCCTTTCCGTGGGATCATCCATCCATAGTCAGGTGCCACGAGTAGGAAGCACTTTTTTTACCAGTGAATATGTCGATGAAATAGCACGAATGGAGGGCGTACCTACCAGTAACGTCTACAGCTGATAATCACGACAAAAGCATCAGTAGACTTTACTTGGGAGGTACCCGCTTGGATGGCGCCCAAACTTGAAATGATTTATGAAACAGTATAACTACTGAGGAATAACTGCTCGAAAGTAGCAGCAAGGGACAAACAAGGGACAACGATGAACAGGAAACTCTCACTGATCATGATCGCGTTAGGGCCATGGTCTTACCATAGTTATGCAAGCACCAGTAGTACTGAAGCCGCATCCCATTCAGAGAGCCCATCTTATCTCAAGGCTCCTGAAACCTCACCTGTCACGACGGAGGGCGGCCATTCGGCTCAGTATCAAAAAGGGACGATTGCCCCAGCGGATCAGTCGCCACAAGTTCTTTCTCCTGTCGAAGTTACCGCGACGCGATTGGAACGCCCCCTGCTGACTACACCCGGTGCCGTGAGCGTCCTCAATGCGCAACAAATCCACGATGCAGGTCCGGGTATTCAACCTGATGAAGCGCTACGCCAAGTGCCCGGTGTATTCCTGATGAACGACCAGAACTACGCACAAGGGCCAAAAATCTCGATGCGAGGTTTCGGTGCACGAAGTGCATTCGGGATACGGGGAATCACCATCAATGTCGATGGCATTCCCTATACCATGCCGGATGGTCAGTCCCAGATCGATGCTCTGGATCTCAATGATGTCGATAGTGTTCAGGTGTTACGCGGTCCGGCCTCCGTCCTTTATGGCAATGCCGCGGGTGGCGTTATCAATTATACGACCGCGGATGGTAGCGAGCGTAATGCCGGCGGTCACATCAGTATGACAGGCGGAAGCGATGGCCTGCGTCAATTTCATGTCAGCCACTCTGGCGTGAATGGAAAGTGGAACCACAGCATAGGCTTTACCTCATTGAAGCAGGATGGTTACCGTGATCACTCTGAAGTGAAGCGTTATTTGTTCAATGGTAAGGTCGGATATCAATTCACCAACAATCAGTCATTAACGCTTATTGGCAATGTGATGGAATCGCCGCGAGCGGAAGATCCGGGTGGCTTGACATTAGCTCAGGTGAAAGCACATCGTCGTCAGTCCAACTTCAATTCCGTGCCATTGGATGCCCGTTCCAAAACATCACAACAGATTGTCGGTTTACATTATGAAGATACTGACCTTGGAGGGGGCCAACTTAATGCAACAACGTGGTTCGGCCGTCGTAAATATTATCAGGTGCTGCCCTTCCCCTCCAAAGTGACAGGTTCGGGTAACGTTCCTGAATTTGTACGCCATGAGTTTGGTGGACGTGCCAGCTACGCCAATGATTTTCATCTGGTCAGCCTGCCCGTGCATTATATCGTGGGAACAGACATTTCCCGCATGGAAGACAATCGCCATCGCTATGCCAAATTCTACGGCTGGCCTCATTGGAAACGCATTCCCCGCAATGGCGATCAGGAACAAAACGGCACAGATGCCGGTGCATTTGCTGAAGCAGATATCAAACTCGCACCACGTTGGACGCTCACCAGTGGCGTTCGCTATGACAATGTCCACCTCACCATTCATGACAGGCAAAATTCAGCCAACTCCGGGGGGCGCCGTTTCAATCAGTGGAGCTACTCCAATGGCATCACGTGGCAATATCTTCAGCACCATGCGGCTTATGCCACTATCGGGACCGCTTTCCAAACGCCGACCTTCACCGAGTTTGCCCGCCCGGATGGCAATGCGGGCTTCAACTCTACAATCAAGCCCCAGCGTGCTACCAACTACGAGCTCGGTATGCGTGGTGACTTTCCCTCAACGCGTACCCATTACCAAGTGGATGTCTATACAATCCGTTCGAAACATGAATTGGTGGGTTATAACAATGCCTTTGAGCAGACCTACTATCAAAATGCGGGGCGGACACGGCGCACAGGGCTGGAGCTAGGAGTAGGTACCTACCTGGGCGCGGGCTTTAGTGCAGATACTGATTATTCATATATGCGTGCGCGATTCAGTGATGACCTTGCCGGAACGACTATTCAGCGCCATAACCGCTTGCCCGGCTTACCTCAGCATGTTTGGTCCACACGTCTTAATTGGCAACATGACAATCTGAGGCTCACGGCAGAAAATCAGTATCTGAGTGACATGTATGCTGACAACGCCAATACCGTCAAAATAAAATCCAGCTCGGTCTATAACCTGCGTGGAAGTTATGTCTTCAAACTACCGAATGAACAGGCATTAACACTTTCAGCAGGGCTGGATAACATCTTTAATCACCATTATTACTCCAATATCAGAGTGAATGATGCCAATAGCCGCTATTATGAACCGGCACCCTTGCGTACATTCTATGCAAGTGTGGCATTTGGTTTCTAATAAACGACGCAAGATTATTTAATCATCAGTTTGATATATAAAGAGTGTTGATCAGATACGCCTCCGAATGGATTTTCAGTCTGTTCGCTGAGGCGTTTTTTTGGTCCCTACGACAGGCATACCAAGCCCTTACAACATTGTTCGGATGACACTCCCCTTGCTGGCCTCATTCATCTCGTTCATCAGTGATATTGAGCGTCCAACGACGAATAAAACAGAACACCCCACCTATGGATGTTTTCCCATGGGTGGGGTGCAGGATTCACCTAATGATGAATCAATCTTTCAGCATAACGAGTGATCAATGACAACGCTTTGAGCACTCGTCACGTTATAAGCATTGCTTATGAACGATGTGTCAGGCTGGAAAGATGGGATTTTGCGGATTTCTCTGCTTTGGTAGCAGATTTGCTAGCGTGATGTGCCGCAGAAGAACTACGATTTTTCAGGTGAGAAGTTTCTTTCTTTGCATGCTTTTCAGCAGAGCGAGTGTGACTTTTTGCGCTCTTCTCGGTAGAACGTGCATGGCTTTTTGCACTTTTCTCAGTGGAGCGCGCATGGCTCTTGGCGCTTTCTTCTGTACGATGTGCACGATGAGAAGCGCTGGATTTGGCTCCGGAGGCGGAAGTGGTGCAATAGCCGCCTTTGTGGTGAGAGTTGGTGCCACCTACCAGATGAGTGCCTGCAGGGCATGCCATTGCTGCGGAAGATCCAAAAGCAAGTGCAATAGTTGCTGCGCAAACGATGCGTTTCATAATGATGCTCCATGTTTTAATAATGAAAGTTTCAAGGCCGTACAATTTAACATTTAATTTAAGAAGTGAATATATGACGTTACTTATAACAGGAAAGACACTTCTCATAGACTAAATAAAAAAAACATAAAAATCATTTTATATCAATAAGTTATATTGTTATTGTAACGGCAGGAAATTGTCTTATTACTACATATGCACGTTATATTCATATTTGACAAAGCCAATGTATGGTCGAATTGATTAAAGCCAAATCATGAATAATAAAGTTAATATCGAACGCGTGAGAGCGCGCGATGGACATAGAGATCGTAGCGGCTGTTTTTCTCTTCAATCACATGATTCGGCGCACTACCCCCAATGGGAGGTGCCCCTTTAGGCCGCTTGACGACTACACGATGTGTCGCTACGTCCAATGCAGCTTCCAATAATAAGTGGGCATCATCATCAGCACCCGCCAGATCCCTGAAGATACGCATCTCTTTCTTGACCAGAGCACTCTTTGACCGATGGGGAAACATGGGATCCAAATGAATCACTTCCGGAGGAACTGGACTACCGGCAACAAGTCCTGCCATATCTGTCACTGCATTCCCCTGCCGGAATGACATTCGTGCTGCAATATCAGCCGTTTCTTCATCCGCTTGAGCACGTTTCAAGCCATCTTCCAACAACGCTGCAATAACAGGGACTCGCTCGATCATCAAAACGTTGGCACCCAATGTTGCCAAAACAAAGGCATCTCGACCCAATCCAGCCGTTGCATCAATAATATTGGGCACGATACCCGGTTTGAAACCACAAGCCTTGGCGATTAATTGTCCTTTGCCACCCCCAAATTTACGTCGATGAAGCGCCTTGCCTGAAATAAAATCCACTCGTAAGGGTGATCCCATACTGGCATCATCCGACATCAGCACCAACCCTTCGGGTGTTTCCGCAAGGTGATAGGGCGCTTTTACAGACATAGTATGGGAAGCAGGCATGGGATCAGCCTAGCGGGTCACGGGTGGACCGAGAGGCCACGTCGTTACGCAGATAGACAGGCTGAACTTCTTCAGGAGGGCAGGCTTCTCCTGCGAAATAGTGCTGCGCGGCCAACATGGATATATAGTGCGCATCTGGCTCAGCCGTAACGTTCACTGACACTATGCTTTCCCTGACTGACGGGGGGAATTCGGCAAGGTAATTCAAACCGGCCCCCATCCCCCTGTATTCCCCCGCAGGGAGAGTCAGCGCATCAGGTTTGAGGACTCGCTCTGTATCCAATGGCTCGGGGATTATCCATCCATTTACAGCCTTGACCCGATACGGGGCGACATACAGCTCGCCCATTCGGGCATCCAAGGCCGCCAGTACCTGCAGGCCACCAACGGCGGGATGTTGCTGCCTGAATTCCTCAAATCCTTGCAATGCAAGCGCTTCTAATGTCGAAATGCCCAACAGGGGCTTGTTAGCCCCCATCGCCAGCCCTTGTACGATTCCAGCAGCGACTCGAACACCTGTAAAGGAACCAGGGCCATGCCCATAAGCAAAGGCATCTACCTCCTTAAGCGTGCACCCGGCCTCTTCCAGGACGGCATCCACCATGGGAAGCAGCTTTTGCGTGTGCTGACGAGGCGACAAAGCCCAACGGTGCACTATAGAGACATGCCCTTCCGGGGTACCCGACCACAGCGCGACCGAACATGCCTGTGACGAAGCATCCAGAGCAAGAATATGCGTGAGGCTCATACTACGTTTAGCCTTCCAGAGCTTCTACAAGCTGGGCCCGAATGGCATCCAGCTCCCCTACGCCATTGACGTGAATATAGTTGGGCGCCAGTTCAGGAGATTCTTCGGACCATTGCTTGTAATAACCAACCAATGGCTCGGTTTGCTCATGGTACTGCTCAAGACGTTTGCGGATAGTATCCGGCTTGTCATCATCACGTTGGATCAGCGCTTCACCGCTCTCGTTGTCGATGCCTTCAGCACGCGGGGGATTAAAAACAACATGGTAAACGCGACCAGAGTCAGGATGTACGCGGCGTCCTGACAGGCGTTTAACGATCTCGTCATCAGGCACATCAATTTCAACGACATGATCAATACGAACGCCAGCTTTTTTAAGCGCATCGGCCTGAGGGATGGTTCTGGGGAAGCCATCCAGGAGGAAACCATTATGAGCATCCGGTTGGCGAATACGTTCTTCTACCAGCGCCACAATCAGATCATCAGAGACCAATTTGCCCTCTTTCATGACCTGCTCTACCTGACGGCCAAGCTCGCTTCCTTCCTTGATGGCTGCACGAAGCATGTCACCCGTGGAAATCTGGGGGATGGAAAAGCGCTCACAGATGAATTTGGCCTGCGTACCTTTACCGGCACCGGGGGCGCCCAACAAAATCAAACGCATCGCTCTGCGCTCCTTGATCAACTGATTGGTATGAATAGTGAAAGCACATAGTATAACGTTTTCAACGAACTTCTGGCAGTCACAGCCAATTAATTTCGCTTGTACATCTGCATCGAATTCATGACACGCGCGCCATAGGCAATTAAATAAAACAGTGTGTCTACTTTGGCAATAAATAAAGGCCTGGCCGCCCCCAGTAATACGCCACACTCCGTATAGCGGCATGCAACTAAAACACCCCCCACTTACCTTGTATATAACAAGATGAATGGAGGGTGTGATCACTCTATGGCTGGTCGGCTGCCCCTACAGACAGGCGCGAATTACAGCGTCAGACGGCGTATATCACTTAGTAGTGTTGCCAGATACGCCGTGAATCGAGCCGCATCCGCACCATTCAAGGCACGGTGATCATACGAGAGGCTCAATGGCATCATCAGACGAGGCTTGAACTCGGAACCATTCCAGACCGGTTTCATCTGTGACCGTGAAATGCCCAGAATAGCGACTTCAGGTGCATTGACGATTGGCGTAAAGGCAGTACCTCCGATAGAGCCCAGACTCGAAATGGTAAAACACCCACCCTGCATCTCTTCACGCTTCAGCTTCTTGGCCTGCGCCCGTTTGGCAAGATCAGCAAATTCGATAGCAATCTCGATCACGCTCTTCTTGTCAGCATCACGCAGCACCGGCACCATCAAACCATCGGGAGTATCAACGG
>Ga0157360_1000523_pt1 | contig 14448 bp, 19 predicted proteins | sample AttlaeALBM1_FD_111483 | JGI IMG/M metagenome (GOLD analysis project Ga0157360, IMG submission 111483) | Fungus gardens microbial communities from leaf cutter ant in Ribeirão Preto, State of São Paulo, Brazil - Atta laevigata ALBM1 | ecosystem: Host-associated > Fungi > Mycelium > Unclassified ... | reverse complement strand
CGAGGACCTTGTTGCGGCCACCGCCCGACGCGAGGACCTCGCGTTCCTGCTTGGAGCCGGCACCCTGAAGGATCCGATCGGTATTCTCAACATGGGTGGCACGTCAGTGACTGGCGGAGCCTCGACTCTCACCGGCGCCATTTCGACCCTGAATTCCTGCGAACTCTCCCTCAAAGCCGGTAACAGCCGGATGCTCTCCGTGGGCTGGGTATTCCATCCGGCAGTCGAGATGTTCCTCAAGGGGCTGACGGACAGCGTCGGTCACTACTTTTTCCGTGAAGAGATGGAGCGGGGGATGCTCAATGGCTATCCTTACGTGACCACGACGCAACTGCCCACCAACCTCGGCTCTGATGGTCACGGATCGTACATCTTCTTCGTTGATTTCGCCGATATCATCATTGGTGATGCTTACACAGCCGACGTCGAAGTCTCCTATGAGGGCGCCTACGTGGGAACTGACGGCAAGACCGTGTCGGCGTTCCAGCGCGATCAGACCCTGTTCCGGATCATTCGCGAGCACGACATCCAGCCTCGCCATCTTCAGTCGATCGTGGTTGCCACAGTGGATGGTTGGGTACCGACAGGTTGGTCGAATTACGGACCTGGGGCGCCATACACGACGCAACCGCTCAACACGAGCCCGAGCTCGGCGCAGAGCGCGAACCCATCCGGCTAATCCGCCTCAATTCCAGCCTGACAACATCCTGCCCCGCTCCGGGCAGAATTCTTGGAGAATGAAATGTCCCAGTCCCGTAATGCTTCTGACCCGGGTGCTGCTGTGCGGTTTCGCAAATGGTGGCGTGGTTACAATGTCGATCAGGTCGCCCGTTTCGACACTTACACGGCAAAACAGCTGGTGGATAAGGGAATAGCGATCTCTTACCGCCCTACCAAGGAAGAGGCCCAGCGCGACACTGAACTTGCGAATATGCGCAAGCTGTCGGCGGAGGAGAGCATACTGCTCCGCGAGAATGCGATCCTCGCTCGGCGAGGGGCTTTTTCCTCGGTTGAAAAGTAGCACCCCGCACGATGCCGGCTACTCTGTCGCTTCGCGTGATCACGCCGCCGGCTAACCCGGCGGCGGATCTACAGACAGTCAAGCGACACCTGCGTGTCGATCATGACGAAGACGATGATCTTATTTCAGGCTACATCGAGGCTGCTACTGCTTGGGTCGAGCAGTACACAGGTCGAGCGCTCGTCAAGACACAGTTCATGCAATCGATTGGCGAACAGCCTTACGGGGCAGCATGGCCTATGCTCCCCTCGCCTTTCCTGATCCTGCCCCTCGCACTGTCCTGGCCGCCACAGCAAGCTCAGGCTTACCGTATCTTGCGCGCACCCATGATGACGATCGATGCCATGGCTCTGATTGACGCCGATGACGGATCTCAGGTGTCAGTCACACCCTCACAATATGCACTCGATGTCTATTCCGAGCCATCCCGGATATGGCTGGATAACGTCCTGCCGCTTCAGAGGCGACAAAGCCTCCTCGTGACCTTCACCGCTGGCTACGGCGCAGATACTGCTGACGTGCCACAGGCTATTCGTCTGAGCATCGCCATGCTCGTCGCCCATTTCTACGAAAATCGGGGAGATATGGAGATGGGCACAATGCCCGCGGCGGCCGAGTCTCTCCTCGCAATGTACAGACTGGTCTGGCTCGGTGCCTGAGGATGAACGAATCCGTATCGGGCGCATGAAATGGCCGGTGCTTGTGGCGAATCGCAAGCAGCTGCCCGAAGCTAATCCCGGCGTGGGGATAACGGAACTGTTCCCCCAGATGCTGTCTGTGCGAGCAGACGTGCAGCCTGTCGGAGCAGCAGCCTATTGGGGCTCGATGCAAGTTGAGAGCGGTATCACTCACCGTATATTCATGCGTTGGGTCGAAACACTCGACAACGAGTGCGTGATTTTCCGTGTGACGAAGGGCAATGAAAGCACGCCGTCTGCGCCCGTTCTCATCTGGGAACGGTTTCGCATTCGCCGATGGAAGGAGGTGGCTGGCCGCAAACGATTTGTCTGTATCGAGTGCGAACTCGAGCAGCGTGAGGCAGCAACGCCCGGCGTGATTGCAGGCCAGATTGGGGCAGATAGCGGTGACTGAAGATAGCCGTCTCGTCATTGACGTCCCATCCTATGCGCTCGAGTTCTCCAAGCAGAACCTTCGCAAAAGTCTGCGCATTGCCGCGAATGAAGTACGACGCACGGCGCGGCAGGAGATCAGGCAGAGCATCGGCGGTGGACGACTCTATTACGGGCCGGGAGGGAGCATCAGTTATCGCGGTGGATCCGCAGCGGGCAAGCATCGCGCTTCGTCACCGGGAGAGTCACCGTCGAATGTCACCGGCACGCTCGCCCGAAGCCTGAAGGTAGAGCCGGGCCATAGCAAGTCAGTCTTCGTGGTCCGAGCCACAGCATTCTATTCGGTCATGCTGGAGGGTGGCGCTAAAGGCGGCGGGCCAGGCAGAAAATACCAGCGAAAAAACGGACGAAATGGCACCGGTGGAAGCCGGGTTCTAGAGCCGCGTCCGTTCCTGACCAAAGCTCTTTCCGAGCGCTCGGAAACAATCTCGCGACGTCTGGCTGATGCAGCCGTGAAGGATGTGATTATGGAGCGTGTCAAGAAATGAACGTCTCGCAAGTAATCGCCCAGATCAAGACAACGACGCAAGTCTTCAACCATGACGGAGGTGCTCAGGTAGCAGGGGCGGCAGAGGCCGCCCAGGTCGTGGACAAAGCATGGCTGCTTCGCCCCGCAGCCTATGTCATTCCTCTCGATGACAGTGCTTCCGAAAACGTATCCATGAACGGGCTGGACCAGGACGTCGAGGAGACAATCGCCATTATCGTTGATCTGGACAACTCCGCCGATCAGCGAGGGCAATCCTCCGTCGCCACAATCGAGCAGGTTCGCGCTGATCTCTTTTCCTGCCTCCTCAATTGGATGCCTGATGGGTCAAACGCAGCACGTGGGTTCTCTTATGCTGGTGGTCACCTCATCCAGCTCGATCGTACCAGGATGCATTGGGAATTCAGATTTTCCTTGAAAATCCTGATCTCCGACGCAGATGGCTGGCAGGCGCCCGAGGAACAGATCACAGAGATCGATGCAACCTTGATCGACCCGGACACGGAACAGGAGACTGGCCTCAAGTTCCGCGTCTAACCTGCGGAGCCTTCGACATGAGAGTCTACCCTGTCCCGAACAGGTGCGTTCGCGATCCCGTCTCGAGATCCCCGGTAGACCCATCCGGGCTCGAGGTCAGTGACTTTTCTCCCTTCTGGCTGCGCCGCCTCCGTGATGGAGACGTCTCCAAACTGTCGCCCGATGATCAGGAGGCAAAGGCCAAGGCTCATCTTGCGGTGTCTTCCGAGGCGGAAGCCGCACCCCCTGCGGATCATGCGTCGTCCGAAACGGATCATAACCAAACGGAGGCCGCATCGTGAGTGACTCCATCACCTTCCCTCGATATCCGTCCACCAACCGGGTTCCCGGCGTCTTCGCCGATGTCGATCCCAGTCAGGCGAATACTGCAACCGTCCAGTTGCGCGGCCTGATCGTCGCCCAGATGGTGAAGGGATCGGCAGTTCCCGGAACACCGGTCATCGTGCCGAGCGCTGCCGCAGCGGCCACGATGTTTGGGGCGGGTTCGCAGGCCGCGATCGCGGTCACACACTGGCGCAATATCGACAGCTTCGGTGAACTATGGGTGTTGCCGCTGGCTGACGATCCGCAAGCCCAGGCCGCTGCCGGGTCAATCGCCATCACCGGGACCGCTACCGCCGCAGGTACTCTGGTCTTCCTGATCGACGGCGCATTGGTATCGATCGCTTATAACGCGGGGGACGCGGCTGCGACGGTAATGGGCCGTATCGCGCCAGCCCTTTCTCAGGCGGGGAACTTTCCGTTCTCTGCGGGTGCGATCTCTTCCGGTGCAGTTCCGCTCACTGCGATCAACAAGGGCGCCTGTGGTAACGATCTCGTCCTCGGGATCTCCACGCAATCCAGCGATTACGTCTCTGCTGGTCTGGCCGTCACGATCACTCAGCCAACTGGCGGCTCGGCAAACCCGAGCAGCCTGGCGAACGCATTGCTTGCGCTCGGCACGCGGCCCTTCGATTTCATTGCCACACCCTACGCGGACAGTGCCAGCCTCTCCGCTTTCAAGGGGTTCATGTCCGATGCGAGTGGGCGCTGGTCGTGGAACGAGATGATCTTTGGCCATGTCTTCACCGCTATTCGCGGGACGTTGGGAGCAGTCACCACGTTTGGGCAGTCGGTCAACGATCAACATCTCACTGTGGTGCCGATCGCCGATAGTCCCTCTTCGCCGCTCCGCTGGTCGGCCGAAATTGCAGCCAGCGCTGCAGTCAAAGCGCGCACGGATCCGGCACTGCCCATCACCCAGATGGCGCTTACGGTGCTGCCACCCTCCGACGCGAACATCTGGTCGTTCACGGAGCAGAACTCCCTCCTTTACGAGGGCCTTTCTGTCTTCTCCGTGGGCGACGACGGAACGGTTTCCATCCTCCGGCTGATCACCACCTATCAGACGAATGCGGCAGGTGTGCCGGACGATTCATATCTCGACGTCGAGACGATGAACACTCTCGCTTACGTCATCCGTGATCTCAGGACGTTCCAGCAGCCTTATCTGGCGATGAAGCTGGTTTCGGATACCACCCGCATTCCAGGTGGATCCGGAGCAATCAACGCGCCAGTCGTGAGGCAGGCGCTGATCGGGCGATATCGCTTCCTCGAGACGGCGGGCTACGTCCAGAACAGCGCGACATTCGCGGCCAACATCATTGTGCAGAACAAGGGCGGGGGCCAGCTGGCAGAGAGTTTGCCGATTGATGTCGCCAATCAGGTCCGCACGATCCCGATGCTGATCCAATTCCGAAAGAGCTGAGAGAGATCATGTCCGGAACGACAATGCGCCGCGCGGGTGTAACCGCCGGCTTCATCAACGGTGTTGCCTATGACATCACCGAGGCCCGCTATAGCCCTGCGCGATGGGTGCGGGAAACCTTGAAGGGCCTGAATGGCATTCATGGTTACTCTGAAAATCCGCAGCAAGGTCGGATCACCATGACGATCCGCGATGCGCAGGGGATGACCGTCTCTGACTTCAGCAACATGTCGGCTGTCTCGGTCCAGTTGCAGCTTGCCAATGGCAAGGCGGTCAGCGGAGACGGCATGTGGGTGACGGAGGCAGTCGAGGTTTCAGCAGCGGAGGCAACCTTCGAAGTGACGTTCGAAGGTGTCGATCTCGTTGAGGGAGCAGCATCATGAGCGAGATAAGCGAGGCAGAAAAGGTTAAACAGAAGCCTGCACCGACGCTGGTCATCCCTCTTGATGAGCCGGTCGCCCATAAGGGGGCCCATTATACTGAGCTGTCACTTAAAGAGCCGACCGGGCGTGTCGTGCTGGACGCGGAAAAACACCTGAAGGGTGCTGCGATAGGACCTGCTGATTTAAGGCTTTACCAGTTTACGCTTGTATCGGGTGCGAGCGGAGTCCCTTTCGATGTCTTGCGAGACTTCTTTCCAATCTCGGTGATAAATGAAGGGCTCCGGTATCTTCAGGGTTTTATCGAGGCTGGCGAGTCGATTGGCGAGAAATAGCCGTCAGCCTGACCTGTACTGTTCGGTGGCCGCCCGATGAAGTCTGGCGGCTAACCCCCAGCGAAATTGATTGGTGGTTCGAATCCGTAACCAGCCAGAAGGAGCGAATTCAGGATGGCTAACGGGTTTTCGATCACGATCTCCGCCGTCGATCGTGCGAGCAAGGTGATGGACAACATCACCAAGCGCATCAACGCGATGAACGCCCCCCTGCGTCGATTTCGTGGATCAGCCGGCAAATTCCTGGACGCAAGTGGTATCAATCGGGTCGCTGGTGCCTTCAGAGGGTGGGCCGCGGCTGGCCTTAACGTCGCGGGATCTCTGGTAAAGATTGTCGAGCCACTCGGGATATTGACGAGCGTCGCAAGTCTCGCCGGTATTTACAAGCTGACGTCGTCATGGGCCCAATTTGGCTCCCGGCTCGGTTTCGATGCGCAGCGCATTGGGATCATGCCGCAGAAATTACAGGCGCTGCAGGGGGCTGCAGAAGAGGCGGGTTCATCCGCGCAAAGCCTCACGTCAGGAATGCGCAATCTTCGCGATGGAATGGTCAATGCTCTTGGCGGACGAGATCCCCAGACTTTTCAGACACTTTTCCAACTGTTCCCGGAATGGAACAAAGATACCCATCACCTAAGGCAGGCGTTGGGTAACCTCGATGGTTTCCTCCCGCAGGTCGCGAACAAGATCGCGTCCATTAAGGATCCAACATTGCGGGCCCGTCTCGCAACACAGCTCTTCGGATCTGCCGGGGAAGACCTGATGCCTTTCCTCCTGAAAGGCTCGAAAGGCATAAACGAACTTACGGCGAAAATGGCCAAGTACGGCCTTCTCAATCAGGACGGTATTGAGAAGGCGAATAAGCTGCGTGAATCCATGGTAGATCTCCGCTTGGCTTCCGTTGGCTTGTCCTACGCGATCGCACAACAGGTCGGGCCGAGCCTTGGCGGTTTGTTAGACTGGTTCACCAACCTGATCAGCGTCAATCGAGCGACGATTGCCGCTAATATTGGGAAAGCGGTCAAGGTCTTCGCAGATTGGGTGCGGTCCGTTGACTGGAAGGCCGTCGGATCCGATATCAATGATATCTTCACAGGGGTCAATAACGTCGCCAATGCGATGGGGGGCTGGGGCTCTGTCGCAACGCTCGTGACAGAGGTTATGGTCGCGAAGATGTTCGCGCCGATCCTTTTCAGGATTGCCAAGGTAATTTTCATGGCAGGCAAAGCGACAAAGGCTCTCCAAGCCATGGCGGGCTCTAAGTACAACGCTTGGGCTGATGCTGCAGTCGATGCCGGCGGTGCGGGCGGTGCAGTCAGAGCGGGGGGTAAGGGACTGCTGGGAGCTGGACTACGGGCCGGTTTATGGGGTGCAGGGCTCTATGGCATCTATGAGTCTATCAAACCGAAAACGCTCGGAACCGGCGATACCGTGATGAGAGGCGGCCCACTTCCCAAGGATATTGAAGCTGCGGGGCGCGATTCAGCTCACCGAAACGGTATCGATCCGAACACCTTTCTGTCTCTGCTTCAAACCGAGAACGGTGGCTACAATAAGGTCTCCTCTAAAGGTGCCTTTGGTAGCGCGCAGCTTATGCCGGCGACGGCAGCATCCCTTGGGCTACCGACCGGTATTGATCAGCCTGGATATTCCTGGAAAGCCAACATCGAGGGCGGTGCACGTTATTTGGCGCAGCAAATCAAGCATTTCCACGGCAACGTCCGTGCAGGTATCGCCGCGTACAATGCAGGGGCTGGCAATCCGGGTGTGATCCATTTCGCTGAGACCGGGGATGCGAGCAAACTGCCGAATGAGACGCAGGGCTATGTGCGGTCAATCGAGACAGAAACCGGTGTACGAAATTTCCAGGATAGGCAGCACACAACGAAGCCCTCCCCCTCATCTATAGCTGCTCCCACTAATCGATCAGTCGTAACACCGCCGTATTCCCCCACTGCTCCCTCCACCTATACTCCTGGCAGTCCTCCCCCTTCGCCTCCCGTAGCCACGCCTTCATCCGCAGGTACTCAAAGCCTCGATAAAGCTCATCTGACGATGGACGTGCACGTTCACAGCAGCTCCGATGGTTCGCATCGCGTGACTATTCCGTCTGCGACAGTCAACGGGCAGCCGATACAGCCAAAGATTGCTCGCGCCATGCCCGCTTCGGGATACTGAATATGTCAGTGATCGATCTCATGATCCCGGCAGTATGGCGAGGCGTTCCGTTTCAGGTGATCGGATCGAGCCTGCGAGCTGGCCGGCGCAACGCGGTCCACGAGTATCCTTTCCGTGCAGAGCCTTGGGTGGAAGACCTTGGCCGCGCATCTCGGGTTATCGCCTTCACAGGGCGTCTCGTAGGAGATGACGTCTATCTGCAGCGCGCGGTCATGCAAGCGGCCTGCGAACTCAAAGGGCCTGGCCTTCTCATTCATCCTACCCTCGGCCCGGTTCAGGTAAGTCTGCTCGAGCCTGTGGTAATGCGTGACCGGTTCGACGCGCAGCGTGTCGTCGAATTCGAAATGGTTTTCATGCAGGGGGGCGAACGACTTTACCCCAGCCTGCTCGTCGATACTCAGAACGGCATTCTCGTTGCCGCAGCGGCCGCGGTCCTACTCATTGGCCGGATCCTCGTATCGGCAGTTACCGGAGGTGGTTCGTCATCTGCCGCGATCGCACTCGGATCGCAGAGTATCGCTGCAGCCTGGAGTGGGCAGGCAAGCCAGATCGGACGCGATTCCTCTTCCATTTTCAGGGAGACTTCAGGTCTACCGGGGTACAATGGGAGATATGATGGTGGCGGTCTGTCTGTGCCCGCGGCTCTCAATGCGACCGTCGCATCCCAACGATCAGCGGTTGTTGCATCGAGATCGGCAATCGATGCAGCATCAGGCGCTTTGGTGTCAGTGTGTGCTGATATCGTCACGTCACCGTCCGCATGTTCAGACGCAGCGCGGCAGACGGTAGTTGCGATACGATCTGCGACGATTAGCCCGCTAGACCAGATCCGGGTTCTGTCAAACCTCTCTTCTTTTTCGCCTACGATATCGAACTCGGTCGCCCCGGTAGGCGCAGCGATCGCTTCGGTCCAACTCGCGCTCGCGGCGGTGTTGCGTCGCTCCGCCTTGATAGCCTTGGCCGAGGCCGTTTCAAGCTGGCAGCCTGACAGCGCAGACGCCGCGCAGAGCGCCCTCGCCAATATTGTATCACTCTTCGACGCTGAGATCCTGGTCGCTGCTGACTCTGGTGATGGAGATGCTTTCAGTTTTCTTCGCGATCTGCGCACGGCAGTTATTCGGGATTTAAGCGAACGAGGGGCGAAGCTTGCCCATCTCGAGACCTTCTCATTCAACCGCACCATGCCGGCTACGGCATTGGCCTGGTCTCTCTATCAAGATCCAACGAGAGTTCGAGACCTTATCGCGCGCGCGAATGCCCCGCATCCACTCTTCATGCCCCTAACCTTCGAGGCGCTAAACTCATGAGTATCGGCTCGTTCACTCAACGTGCATTTGAAACCACACTCCCTCGAGTTGATATGGACGTATCACTCACCGTGGGCGGTGTTGTCTGGCGTGGGTGGGAAGAGGTGCGGATAACTCGTGGTTGTGAGCGCTGCCCGTCTGACTTCGATATCGGAATCACGGAGAAATATTCCGACAACACAAAGATTGATGTCGAGCCTGGGCAACCCTGCATTCTCAAGGCAGGGGATGCGTCTCTGATCACAGGCTATGTCGATCTCTATAACACTGCCTATGACGCGACGAATCATGGTGTGAGGATCGCCGGGCGTTCCAAATGTCAGGATCTTGTCGATACCCACGCGGTGGTACCGAGCGGACAGCTCGGCAACTGTACCATACGCACTCTCGCAGAGCAGCTTTCGCAGCCCTACGGTATCAAGGTCGACAGTTCATCAGTTTCGTTGCCTCTCGACCCCTCTGAGAGTGTGTTGCCCATGTTCAATGTGACACTGGGCATGTCTCCATTCGAGCTCATCGAAGCGAATTGCCGATACTATGCCCTGTTGGTCTACGATAACCCTGACGGCGATCTGGTCCTGAGCCCGGTGAGCTCTAAATCGCATGCGAGTGGTTTCAGTGAAGGGATTAATGTGCTCGCTGCAGAGGTTGCCTTCCGCATGGACGAGCGCATGAGCGTCTATTGGCCGCATCTGTTTACGATCCAGACCATGAACGATCTTCCCGATCCGAACGCGGGTAGTTCGTTTCCCCCGCTCTATGATCCTGGTGTGCCTCGCTACCGACCTTTCTTCGTCGTGAGCGAACAGTACTACAATGACCACTTCCTGGCGACCAAACGAGCCCAATGGGAAATGCAGCGCCGGCGTGGCCGATCGCAGGCGGTCCATCTGGTGTGCGACTCCTGGTACGACTCGGCTGGTGAGATCTGGCAGCCTAACCGCGTCGCTCCTTTGAACCTACCCTCGCTGAAACTACCCAACAAAAACTGGCTCATCACAGAGGTCTCTCTGTTCACCGGCATGGCGCGCGGCACGGGAGCAGAGATCACGCTTATGCCCCCTGAAGCGATGACCGTCGAACCAGCCTTCCCCATGGCTTTCGATTATCAGATTGCTCAGGCTCTCTCGCAGGCTAACAGCCCATGATGCGGCGGCTTATCTCCTCCCTCTTCAGTGTCGGGAAGACGTCCACGTCCCCGGACGACACTGGCGGCATTCAAAAAGTCCAGGTCCGGCTCTCTCAGTATGAGACGCTTGACCATCGAATGGTCATGGGGACTTACGGCCTCATCAGTTCACCACCTGTGGGCAGTGACGTCGTGCTGGCCTGCGCCTCGGGTCAGCGGACGAACGGGTTTGTGCTTGCAACCAATCACCAACAATACAGATATCGGAGTGCCAAGCCCGGTGAGGTAGGTCTGGCGAATGGCGTAGCAGGATCGGTACTGCTTCTGGCTGCAGATGGGACTCTCGTCATCAATGTCCCGGGGGCGAAGGTGCTCATAAAAGGGGCGACTGTCGTTGCGCAGGATTTCCAGACCGAATCCGGGGTAAGTCTCGCCGCCCACCTCCATGGCGGTGTCCAGGAGGGAACTTCGGATACGGGAGCTCCGGTAACGTCATGACCGATATCAGGCTTATTTATGACAACACAGCCGGTCACTGCGATTGGGTATCGCTGGGATCGGATCTTGATACCTCGCACGATCTTGAGACCGCAGTTCTGCTCTCCCTTTTTACCGATGCGCGTGCACCGGATGGGACCGTCCCGCCTGACGGAACAGGAGATCTCCGTGGCTGCTGGATCGATTATTACGAGGGATGGTCCATCGGTTCTCTATTATGGACCATCGAAGGTACGAAGAAGGTTGGCAACAGTCTTCTGACCCATGCGCGAACGATTTGCGAGCAGGCCCTGCAGTGGCTCATCGATGATGGGATCATTGGCACCGTTGGGGTCTCCACATCATGGATCAACGGATCGACCTTGAAAATCGATATCGTCCTGACTTCCCCTAAGGGGGTGAGTCAGTCCTTCCAGTATGCATGGGCATGGAAGGACGAGAATGCCCAAGCAGCTGCCAACCCTCACTGAGTTATTCAACCAAGGTCAGAATGACATTGTAGCAAGCAATGTCACCTCTGGCCTTTCGCTGCTTCCCCGATCGATCCTCCGTGCGCTCACCTGGATGTTCGCGAATCTCACGTGGGGCAACTACGATTATCAGGCTTATTGCTACCGGCAAAGCGTACCTTTCACCGCTGAAGACGAAGCTGCCGACGCGTGGGGCGCCATGCGAGGTATCCTGCGAAAGGACGCGACATCAGCTGTCATAGCTCTACTATCGAGCGGCGGATCTCCCGGAATTTCTCTTCCTGCCGGAACGATAATCAATCGATCGGACGGTCTTTCCTACGTTACTCAGAGTGCAGTGCAAACTGATGCGAGCGGCAATGTATCCTGCAACGTAGTTTGCTCCCAGTCCGGGACCGCCGGGAACTGTAGCATCGGAACTGGTTTCACCCTCGCCAATGCTATCACGGGGATAAATGCTGCATTCACTGCAACTGCATCCGTTACTCTTGGTGTTGACCAGGAGGACGATGCCGAGTTCAGAGAACGTTACCTTGCAGCCTATGCGAGCCGCGACGGCGGGGGGCGGTCTGTCGATTATGTAGAGTGGGCGGAAGCGGTACCGGGTGTAACCCGGGCCTGGTGTAATCCAATGGGATTCGGCGCGGGAACGGTCGTCGTCTATCCAATGCTCGACGACGTCCGGTCAGCGACCTCCGGCTTCCCCCAGGGAACGAATGGAAGCGGAAACGGCGAGACGCGCTACCCCAACGCAACTGGCGATCAACTCGTTGTCGCGAACGCTATCCAAGCCCTTCGCCCCGTCACCTCTCTCGTAATCGTATGTGCCCCAGTGCCCCAGGCGATCGACATCGTCATCGGTGATCTTCCTGCGGGTACTTTGTCGGCAAGTATACAGGCCGCGCTCGCGGATCTTTATCTCCGTATTGGTACACCGCTCGGGATGACGCTCTCGCCTGCGTCGATCGAGAGCGCGATACTATCTACCGGAGCCGCGACCTTTACCCTCGTTTCTCCTGTCACCCCAGTTGCCATCCCGATCGGCTCTTTGCCGGTTGTCGGTGGACTGGCGGTGCAGTGATGCCAATCCCTATCTACGGGGCTCAAGACTTTCTTGGAGCCGCACTGAGGACCTTGCCGCGTGGCCGTGCGTGGCCACGCGCCTTGTCGAGCACGCTCGCTCGATTTCTGGCGCCATTCATGCTTACGCCAGCCAGGTTCTGCGAGGCAGCCGCGGCATTCCCCTCGGAGGTTTTCCCCGGCACCGCCCTGGACATGCTGCCGGAATGGGAAGCGTCGCTCGGGCTGCCGGATCCATGCGCGGGAGATACCCCTACGATTGCGCAACGTCGCGCCCAGGTCGTTGCGCGTCTTGCCGATAGTGGCGGGTCTTCCGTTGCCTATTTCGTCAGGTTTGCGGCGAACCTTGGCTACGACATCTCCGTGACGGAATACGCCCCTTCGCGCTGCGGCGTGTTCCGGTGCGGGAGCGCAATACAAAATGAAGACTGGGCCTATTGCTGGCTCGTCCTCCACCCGGGATTTACACCGGTTAATTTCCGCAGCGGTCTCTCAGCCTCGGGCGAGGCGCTCATGTCCTGGTCAAATGGTCCTCTTGTCTGCGAGTTCGAGGCCCGTAATCCAAGCCATCTCATCCTGCGCTTTGGCCAGAATGGCGTGAACCTCATCACAGACTGGGGCGGCGATCTTCTCTGAACCCGCTTGATAGAGGAATGATATGCAAAGGATCAGCACAAGTACCGCGCTGAGCACCCGACCGACGCCCAGGACTTCCGGGACACCGGGCTATTTTTCGGATGGGAACGCGGCAACAGGTCTCCCGGGGACAGTCGTTGATCAGGACTGGATGAACGGGATTCAGGAAACACTCGTCAATGCCATCCTGGCGTCCGGTCTGCAGCTGGATCCCTCGGATGATACCTTGCTTACAAAGGCCATCCCTATCCTCGCTGCATCCGTCCAGGGGCGGCTTCTTGGCGAGGTCTATCTCACCTCAAGCACTGTCTATACCGCGCCTGCAGGCACTCGATATGTCGAGATAGAGCTCGTTGGCGGCGGGGGTGGCTCAGGTGGCGTCCCTGCTCCTGCAAACACGTCACAGGTCAACGTCTCGACTGGCGGGAACGCAGGCAGCTACGTCAGGGCGAGGATTTACAATGCTGCCCTGTTTACGAATGTGCAGGTCACTATCGGCGCACCCGGTCCAGGGGGAGCAGCTGGTACGCATGATGGTGTCCCCGGAGGGACGACATCCTTTGGCACCTATACGGCGCCCGGAGGGTCTGGCGGCAAGACTGCCTCGGTAACATCGTTCCCGAATGCGGGCCTGTCTGTGCGGACCAGCCAGGGCTCGCCCTCTACATCCGCAGATATCTCCTATGTCGGCGCTGGCCCGACCTTGTGGCAGGTCATCAATGGGACCGTAGGGGTCACTTCAACCGGTGGCGCTTCGCCCTTTGGCCCAGGTGGATACGCCTCGATCGGCGTCGATGGAGGCGCACAAGGCGCTGCGGGTGGCCTCGGCGCCGGCGGCGGGGGTGTCATGGCTCCGGGCACCTACACTCAGGGACTGGCTGGCGCTGCCGGCGGCCAAGGGCTCGCAATCGTGAGGGCATATTCATGACCGTACAGAACTATGCCGTTTATCGCGTCACGGCATCCGGAGATCAACCAGCAGGCTACGTGGTCAACAACATCCTCTGGGATGGGATCTCCACGTATCAGCCCGGTGAGGGATTGCTGCTCATCGCTGACCCCGGAAGAGCGTATCCCATTGGCAGCATCTATGCGCCTGCGTCGACTGCCACAACGACGGCAGGATAGCGCCATGACCGTGCGTCCAAGAGAAATTGTGCAAGTCGGCCAGGCCCTGGTTGCATCCTCACGGGGTGGCGGGCTGGCCGGCCCCCATGCCTCAAAAAGGGCCATGCGCCGGCAGAGGAATAAACATGGCTGATCCCGTCAATTCCAAGCCGCTATGGAGATCATTCCAACAAACGGAAGATCCGGCTGACATCGTATCCTCGCCCGATGTGGCCACGGTGTTCGGTGGAAAGGTCGATGCAGTTGACGGCCAGACGCTGGGGCTGAGTGTGCTGGGCGGCGCTCTGGATAACACCAGCGCGCTTGGAGACTATCTGGTCTCCCGCGTCCTGGGCTTCCTCGGCGTTGATGGCTGGCAGGAATGGTCACCCTCACTGATGTTTGG